>Ga0073928_10006536_pt1 | contig 15631 bp, 13 predicted proteins | sample PaiPotPPA55metaG_FD_76969 | JGI IMG/M metagenome (GOLD analysis project Ga0073928, IMG submission 76969) | Iron sulfur acid spring bacterial and archeal communities from Banff, Canada, to study Microbial Dark Matter (Phase II) - Paint Pots PPA... ... | reverse complement strand
GCGTGAGCGTGATGACGCAGCGCAGCTTGGGATTGAATTGCTCGAGGCGAGCGAGATAGAGATGGGTGAGCCGCTCGGAGGAGAGCTGGCGCTGCTCGATCCAGCGCGAAAGCTGGGTGACTGAGGCGAAGGCGATGTCTTCATCTTTGGTTGGCAACGGCCCCGGATCTGTCTTGCTGCGGATAAAGCGGTCGCGCTCCGGTCCGGCTTTCATGCCGGGCAGGACGGGGTCCCAGCGCGTGGCGGGCGAGAGCGCCGGCTCAAGCGAGATCTTGCGCGGACCGGTGCGGCGTTCGTAAAGCGCGGCCATGGAATTGCGCCAGTTGCCGGCGGCCTGGGCGCGCTCGGCGGGGGTCATCTCCACCTGGACGAGTTTTTCGGCTTCCGCGAAGGTCGCGGGCGACACCTCGGGTCCGACGGCGGGCGATGTGCCGAACGCGGGCGGCGCGCCGGGCGGAGGAGCGGCGGGCTTCTGATCCTGAACTTTCTGGTCCTGCGCTTGCAGCACGGCGGCCACGCCGAGCAGGCCCATGGATGTATCGGTGAGGAATTCTCTGCGCGATTGCGACATGTGTCCTCCAGAGCGCGGTGAGGGTTCGGGGCGGGAGCCTATGAGGCGGGGGAAGAAAAGTCAAGCCGGCGAAGGCGGGCGCGAGGAAAATGTCAGCCCGGGAGGCTGGGAGTCTTTTTACGAGCGCTCAGCGGCCGGTCAATTTCTCCAGGGCTTCGGGGTAGCGAGCGCCTTGCATTTTGATCTTTGAGGCGGCGCTATCGATCTCACCGAGGTCAGCGGAGGTAAGGTCGATTGCGGCTGAGCCGATGTTCTCCTCGAGGCGCGCGAGTTTCGTGGTGCCGGGGATGGGAACAATCCAAGGCTTCTGGGCAAGCAGCCATGCGAGCGCGATCTGAGCCGGCGTGGCCTTCTTCCGTTCGGCGATCTTGCGAAGCAGATCAACGAAGGCCTGATTCGCCTTGCGAGCCTCGGGCGTAAAGCGAGGGACGATGTTGCGAAAGTCGGAACTATCGAACGTAGTGTTCTCGTCGATTTTCCCAGTGAGGAAGCCTTTACCCAAGGGGCTATAGGGAACGAAGCCGATGCCGAGTTCTTCGAGGGCCGGCAGGACTTCCGCTTCAGGCGAGCGCCACCAAAGCGAATATTCGCTTTGGACGGCAGTGACCGGCTGGACCGCGTGCGCGCGGCGGATCGTTTGCACTCCCGGCTCAGAAAGGCCAAAGTGCTTCACCTTACCCTGCTGAATCAGCTGTTTCACCGCTCCGGCCACGTCTTCAATCGGCACTTCGGGGTCAACACGGTGCTGATAGAGCAGATCGATGGCATCGACCCGGAGCCGCCTGAGCGAGGCTTCGGCGACTTCCTTGATGTGCTGCGGCCGGCTGTCGAGGCCGACCTGTTTGCCGGTGTTTGGATCGAGCTTGAACCCGAACTTGGTGGCAATCACAACTTTTCCGCGGAAGGGAGCGAGGGCTTCACCCACGAGCTCTTCGTTTACGAACGGGCCGTAGACTTCGGCGGTGTCGAAGAATGTGACGCCGAGCTCGACGGCCGATCGGATCACGGCGATCGACCCCTGCTTGTCGGCAGCCGGGCCGTAGCCAAAGCTCATTCCCATGCAGCCGAGCCCGAGGGCCGAGACTTCCAGACCGCTATTGCCAAGTTTGCGCTTCTTCATCGCTGCTCCTTTGCACCGCTCTCCGGCGAACTATTCTATCGTTTTCCCGTCATCGGCGGGTTTCCTGAAGATAAAGAATGCGAGTGTGCCTGACCGCGGCCGCGACGACCATGGCGGACATCGCGAATGCGGCCACAATTCCGCCAAAGTCAAAAAGACGCCAGGAGATGCCCGGGACACTTGCTGCGGGGCGAAGCCACAGGACAACGTTACCTATAGCCAAGACAATGCGGATTTCGGTTGGGCCGAGCTTCGCGAAAGAGAGCCGAAACGTCCCGAGAGTGTATGACGCCAGATACGTTTCGATGGAGAGGAGGAGGAAGGTGACGAGCATGCTTGTGGCGATTCTCCAATCGATGTAAGCAGACGCGGCGAGCCCGCCCATGAGAAAGATTGCGCCAAACGAGTCAATCATGTGGTCCACGTAAAAGCCGTAGCGAGGGCGCTGGCAATTCCTTACGCGCGCGAGAGTGCCGTCCAGGCTATCTCCGAACCAATTGAGCACGAGACAGAAAGTCGCAAGCAGCAAGCCCACGCGATTCCAGCGCGCCACCAAATAACCGACGCCGGCCAGGAACATGGCGGCGAATCCGAGAAGCGTGAGATGGTCGGAATTGATCCAAGGGGGCATGCGGACGGCCAGCCAAAGCAAGGCTTTGCGTTCGGGTCCCGATGTGATGCTCTCCTGAATGCGGCTCGCCTCCTTGAATGAGAGCGTTTTTCTTTCGATGGACGCAGGTTTCAGTTGCGTTCGGACGCTACCATCCATGCTTTCGCTGGCGAATTGTTTCGCGGTCATGTTGTTCGCCCTCCTTGGTTGGTTTTACTGTTGCCTCGCAGACGATTTGCCCGACGCGCTTTTGAATTTGGTGACTAGAGCTGTGCGTGTGGCGTTCAGAATGAAGCGGAGCGACTCGCCGGGAATGTCTTCAATGAATGGCTGAATCAGCCAGCCGAGGGCAGCGGGCACGTCGCGCGTGAGCGAAACGGCGTTGCACTGGAGATACGTGCCGCCGTCGGCTTCATAGAAACGCCAGTAGGAATAGAGGCGCCAGAGAAAGCCGCGGTCGTCACCGGCGGGCCGATCGTGCTCCACTGGTTCGCCCGCGTGTTCGACCTCCGCGATACGGGTGCTATAGGAACGGGAATAGGCGTGGCTGGGATCGAGATGGGTGTAATGAATCTCGTATTCGGTGTCCAAGACGACGGTGACGACCTTCACTTGTTTGAGCCGAAGGAAGACGCGGAAGACGTCTCCGGACCGCTCCAAAAGTTTCGATTGCAAAACTTGAGGCTGGTAGTAGTCGACGTCGCGGTCGTAATCCTGGAGGGCGGCGATTGCCTGCGACATCGAGACGCCCGGGATAAAGACGATTCCGGTCCAGTCGTGGATGAGTCCGCCGGGAACGGCGGTGCAATGTTCCGATGCACATTCTTCGGAGCGCCGAGTGATGATTTGCCCTTGCTGCAAACGGGCGTAGGCCTGACTGCGAGCCTCGGGAGGCAAAGCGTCGATCCACAGGAAGATTTTGCCGCCCGCGAGCTCCTGACTGCTGCGGGCTTCCTTGGCGCGGACATATTGGTTAAAGGCTGAGGCGGTTTTTGTCCCCAGCTGCTCTGCTCGAGATGGCAGAGGCACAAACCCGGCAAGGGTTAGAAGAGCCGCAGCCGCGACGAGAAGATCTAAAGTACGGCGCCCCGATTCTTTGTGAGCGAGCATGGGCGGAATATGAGCGCGAGGGCTTCGGACTTCAATGACCTGGAAGTCATTTTGGGTCAAAGAAAGCTCAATTGATAAGGTGAACAAAGGCAGCCAGTTAATGAACGTTCTCACTTAGAATGAGGGGCGTCTTGCGGAGCAAACTTTGTGACAGAACCCAAACGAGAAGGCCGAACCTTCCGTTTCGGCATATTTGAACTGGATGAGGACTCCGGCGAACTGCGGAAAGAAGGGAAGGTGCAGCCGCGGCTGCGGGATCAGGCGGTGCAGATCCTGCTGATGCTGCTCGAGCGGTCGCGCAATGTGGTCACGCGGGAGGAACTGCGCGAGCGGCTATGGTCGAGCGACACCTTTGTGGATTTCGATCACGGGTTGAATACGGCGATCAATCAACTGCGCGGTGCGCTGGGCGATTCGGCGACGAATCCGCGCTTTATCCAGACCTTGCCGCGCCGCGGTTACCGGTTCATCGCTCCAACGGAGATCACGGCCGGGGCGAACGCGGTGCCGCTTGCCGGGGCGAATGCACGTCACGGCCCGGATGAAACCGATCTGCTTCCAACCGGCGAAACTGGTTTGCCCGATACGCTACCGGTGCGCTCGTCCGTGTTAAGCGACGCTGGCGACCTGCCCACCGCTTCGAGCGGGATTGTGCGGGTATTGTTCTCACTGATTCAGGTGATGTACCTCAGCTTCTACATCATTTCGTTGGCACGCCTGGCCGCAGTAAAAGCAATTCTAACGGAATCGGGCAAGCCGGCTTCTTTGATGCTGGTGGCTTTGATCGTTACGGCGGCGGTGGGAATACCGATCCGGCTCTATTTGCTGACCGCGGCGGCGTTCAACTATCGCGGATTGAATGTGAAGTTCCGGAGATTGTTCCCCTTCATTCTTCCGCTGGATGAACTATGGGCGCTAGCGCCATTTTTGATTGTCGAGCAGATCGGCATTGGGTTGGCAATCGGGGTGACTGCGGCGCTTCTCTATTTGCCCTTTTCCCAGCGCTCTCTGCTGTTGATGGGCTTTTCGGTGGGGCGGAGATCCGATTAGGAAGGGTGCTGGCGGGGGCTACGTCCAGGACGACAGGCGGGACGACGGAGCCGATTCGCCTACAACTTTGCAACCGCGCGCCAGTTCACCCTGTCTTAAGGGTGGAGGTGACAGAAGATGAGCTACACGGTCGGCGATGGTTCGGTGGTGCTAGCGGTGGCGGCGGGCATTGTCGGTTATATCTACGTGAAGCATGAAAGTCGCAGGAAGCGGCTCGAGATTATTCATCAGGAGAGGCTCGTGGCGATGGAAAAGGGCATACCGTTGCCTGAGTTTCCTCTGGAGCCAGCGCGGAATCCAAATTCCGATCCCACGAACGTGATCCCGATCCTGGGCACCGTCCTGTTGAGCCTTTCGGTGGGAACGATGATTATGCTTTATCGGACTCTTGAGGCGGCGGAACATGGGCTTTGGATATCACCCCTGCCATTCGCCTTTTTGGGCGTGGGCCTGCTTGCCTTCCACTTTGCGAAACGCGATGCCGGCCGTTGATGCGGGTGGATGGCGATTCCGAACTGGTGTCCCGCGCGCAGGGCGGCGACGAGCACGCCTTTGCGGAGCTATTTCGGCGTCATAGCGAGCCGGTATTTCGCCTCGCTCTTTCGATTCTAGGGCGGGAATTTGCGGCGGAGGCAGAAGACGTGGCGCAGGAGGTATTTCTGAAAGCTCATCACGGGCTCGCATCGTTTCGGGGCGAAGCGGAATTCGGCTCCTGGATTTACCGCATCACGTTCAACCAAGCAGTGAACGTGAAGGCGCGGGCTCGTTATCAAAGGCCACACCTGGATGAGACGATGCTTTCTCATGCCGCGAGCGGGAAGCCCGGGCCGCACACGCTGCTGGAAACGGCGCAGCGCGATCGATTCCTTGCGGAATGCATCCAAACGCTACCCGAGGTCTACCAATCAGCCCTACGTCTTTACTACTGGCTGGACGCAAGCATTGCAGAAGTGGCGGCTCTGCTTGACGTTCCGGAGAATACAGCCAAGTCGTATCTCCATCGTTCGCGGCAGCTTCTCGATGCCATGCTGAAAGAGGGAGGATATTCCCATGTCTGATATGGACCCGCGCGAGACCGAAATGGATAGCTTGCTACGACGATCCATGGCCGCGCCCGTTCCGCGCCTATCGCCGGATTTCCACCAAGCATTGTCGCGCGAGTTGCGCCGAAGGGCCCAGCCGCCCAGCCAACTCGGCCGGATTGTGCTCGCCGGCTACGGTGGCGTGTCGGCGGTGGTCTCCGTTGTTGTGATGCGCGGCCAAGGGCTTGGCTGGGTGGTGATCGCGGTGATGATGCTTGGTTCGCTGGCCACGCTCGAAGTGGCACGCCGGCTGGGGCGCAGGCAATGGAGAATGGCCGCCAAGTAGGGGCCGTAGCGAGTCGGTGAACGCACGCTCGGTTACAACACAACCGATATACCCGGTCGCCCTATCCGAATCCCTGGCGTCCGGGAGCCTCAGGGAATCCTTCTCGCCTAATCCTGTTCACCGAGAGTTTGGAGGTACGTTTTGCCGTAAGGATAGAAAAGATCCTTACGCCCTTGCTGCCACGCCGCTTTGAGTTCGGGCTTTGTGATGTCCCAGTCCGGCCGGCATTTCTTGCTGACGGCACGCAGGTCCTGGCGGAGATCTTCCACAGTGGGCCGGCCGAAGAACCAGTAACCGTTGTAGATCTTATGAATGACAAGACCGGGCTCGAGGACGATCGTGTGAGGGATCATGGGATTGTTGACGGGATCGGTGTATTCGGCGATGTCGAGGTCTTTTTGGACGACGCGCCCCGCGTCGGAGAGAAAAGGCCAGTGGGCGCCGACACCGGTGCGATATTCATTCGTCTGGGTGATATTGTCGGTACTAATCGTGACCAGCCGGCAATAGGCAACCTCGAGCTCGCGATGGAGCGCAACAAGCCCCTCGGCCTGCCGGCGGTCCTTGGGGCAGAAGCCTCCGCGGCCGAGGACGAGAACCATGGGATGCTGCGCCTGGAGATCGGAGAGCTTCCGGCGCTTCGCAGTGTGGTCGGAAAGCTCATAGTCGGGGAAGACAGAGCCTGGAACGACGTCAGATCGCATGTAATCTCCTCAAGAATGGGTGTGCGTGGTCGGGGAGGGGAAAGAGTGGTTGCGGGGGTCGGATTTGAACCGACGACCTCCGGGTTATGAGAATTAGGGTCAAACCCTAAAGCCTGTTGATGGCGCGTCTCTTATAACCCGAGTCAGCGTTTTTAGGTCGTAGAGGCCCATATTCGGGCCTCTAAACGGCCTCCAAAAACAGCCGTCTTAGTAACGAACACGACTTAACCAATAAAGACAGAGCCGGGGTGATTGATGCTCCGGAACTAGTAAGTATATGTGTGCGCCCGCAGCTCGTTGCGTGGCGCCAATTCTGTTGGGTGAAATAGCCCCGGCTGCGACCGCTGTGGAAGATCCTTCCAACCGCACTTAGCGGCTCCTTGGTCGGCAGCGGGTCAACCGGGGCTATTCACCTGACTAGACCAAGGAGTGGTGAAATTATGGAATCTAGCTATCCATGGGGCGAACCATTCCAGCTAAGGCTCCTGGCCTATCAGCTGAGGGAGCCTCAAAAAGCACTGAATTTGGTTGAGCCGGGATTCTTCACCAGCCCGATGATGGTGGATATTTCCAGAAACATCAGGGACGTTTTCAAGAGCCATCCAAACGAAAGCATTTTGATTTCCAAGACCACCTTGAAAGAACTGGTCAAGGAAAGTCTCGGCCGTAAGGGTCGTGAGCACTGGCCTGCCTACCGTCGCATGATTCGTAGGATCTACAAGACCAAGCTGAAAGACAAAGAAGTCCTGGTTGATCAGGCGAAGAAGTTCGTCAGAGAAAATCGCTATCGAGAAGCGTTGGTCAAAGCCGAGCGTGCTGTGTCAGCTCGGAAGTATGGGCAGGTCCACGAAGTCTTCGAACAATTAAAATCCTTTGATGTCCCTGACGGACTTCAGTCGTGGGAGTGGAGGAATTTACCCAAACTTAGTGATTTTCCGCCGAAGGAAGTCTTATGGCTTGTCGATGGCGTGATTCCGGAACAGAGCGCCCTTGCCCTTTCCGGAGACGAAGGCGTCGGGAAAACGATATTTTGTCTGTCGTTGTCGCGATCACTCACAGAGGGTATCGATTTTCAAGGAAGAAGAGTGTTTCAGACGCCGGTTCTCTATTTGGGTTTAGACGTCTCGCAGGTCACGCTGCAAAGCTACTTAAGGGCGATGCGATGGGAACCCAACAAGTACTTTCGCATACTGACAATGTGGACGGGCGAGGACAAGCAACCGCCAATGCTCGATGATGCGGTGCAGATGGAGAAGCTTTATGCGATCGCACGGGAGAAGCAACCTGTCATGATTTTCGATACGCTGCGCGACTTCTTCGAAGGTGAAGAAAACTCTTCGACGGACACTAAGCCCGTGCTGGATGCGGTACGCAAGCTCCGATCCCTAGGTGCCACGATCATACTCATTGTTCATCCTCCCAAGAGCGGAAACTCATTAATCCGCGGGACTGGCAATATCTCTCAGAAGCTTGACATTCCGTACCTGATGGCAAGAGACAAATGGCAAGGCAAGGATGTCGTGATATTGACCTGCCCAAAAAAGAACAGATTTGGATCGACACACTTTAATTTGGCCATGCGGCAGCTATTCATACCCATACCAGCGACGGACCCATTTCTACTGATCAAAGAGGTGAAGGACTGGAAGCCTTCGGGCAACCGGAAACAACAAGATACCAACGTTGATGTGATTCAATACGTCAAGGATCACCCCGGGACAAACCAAAAGCAGATTCAAGAAGCCTTGAAAATGGGTGATCGAAGCGTGCGTACGGCCCTTTCAGAGGCGAAAGACGACGGGATTCTGAAATCCGTAGGAGGGAGTCGCAAAGAACTGCGTTGGTATGATGTCGAAAATGAAGATGCTGTTGCGAAAGATGTCTTAGTTGAAGATATGGTTAAGGAATTGGGCCCTATTTCAAAAACGTCATAACCGTCCCCTTACGGGGACGGACGGTTATGACGTTTTTAAGCTAGTTGAGGCGATTTTTTGGCTACTCAGAGTACTTCATAAAGGGTTGAGTGTTTTCCAGCAGAAATGGACGAAAACGTCGCACAGCACAGCGATTTTCAGCAGATTGGCGAGAATTCCAGAGGGTCACTGCGGTAGTGAAAGGAGGGGACTGGGAGCGATGCCTTCACGAGATAACGTAAAAACGTGCGCAGTTCATGAGCACCTCGCCCACACCGTTTTTTAAAGTCTCGAAGATGAGGACTCCCCCGCGTGCTTAGTCGGCCTTTTTGCTTGCAGACTTTTCCTGAAGGACATCTTGGGTACCTAAACTCATCCTCACGCCGAGGCGGCTTGGGGCTAAGTCATCCCTGCAACATGATGGGGTTAAGAGCGCAACTGGCTGTACTCTGTGGATGCCTAGCTGTTGCGGGCGGTAGTAATCACGATTAGCCGGACCTGATACGATTCGCGGGCGCCGCCTGGGATTTAACTCTTGACACTCACATAAGGCACTATTAGCATGCCCGAACCGTATAAGAGAATTCTATCCTGAGGCATCAAGAATAGAGCGACATGCCCGATCAGCCCCTAAGTTTCAAATGTCCAGTTTGCGGTTTCAATATGACGGATGAAGTCTACAAGCAATGCGCCATCCGAAACCCGGTCGTTATCCAGCTGATGCGTCCAGCGGAGCAGGGGAAGCCTGCGGACCCGCCATCAGTCTCTCTTGAATGTTTCAACGGTCACTGGGCAGAGTATGACTGCCCCAAGAGCAAGTGATTTCATGGCCTCCACACCTCCGCCAAGTAATACTCCTCCAGTGGGAACCGCCCGTCCGCTTTCTCCCGCCCAAGTCCACCAGTTGACCGACCTGCAAACACTGCTCCAGCCTTCTGCCAGTCTTCAACGGATCGACGATTTCAGCAAATGGATATTCACGAGCACGGCGGTGGTCGGCACGTTAGGAGCGGCATTCTCGAATGCCGCTTTTCACCAACTGTCTGGGTTGGGAAAAGCGCTTTTCGCCGCGGCGGTTTTTTTGGTGGCGCTTGCTTTGTTTTCGGCGACGATGGCGTTGGCACCCGAATTCACCTATGCGAATCCTTCCAGCCTCGAATCAATGCTTGCCGCAGCTGATCGGCACATTAAATCGCGGAAGCGCCCGCTCCGGGCTGCGACGATTTTTTTTGCGCTCGCGCTGCTTTTCGCCGGTACCGCTCCTTTCGCAACTTTGATTCCGTTGCACCCGAAGAAACCACCCCAGACCGAGGTCGTGTTTTCGTATGACATCTCCTCGGCGGGAAAGCTAACCGGGAGCGTGTCGGCTCAGGGGCTCAAGCCCTCCGCACCCCTCGAACTGAGCTTAAGTGGGGCTTCTTCCAAGACAGTAGTGATTCTTGAGAAGTTGCGGACCGTCGCAGGTGCCGATGGGAAGGCCAGCGTAAAGATCGCCGGTCCTAATCTCAGTTGCGAAGAAATATCTGGAGGATTCACCTTACACGCTGCGTATGCAGATTCACCAGGCAATCCAACGATTCTGGCTCATACCGAAGACTTTGAGGTCAAGGCTCCCATTCCGTGTCCTCGTACCGAAATTGCCCAAAAGAACAGTCACTGAACATCTGGGGTAACAAATTCTCAGATGGAGGGCACTACCATTGATTCTCGTATTGTTATTCCGTCGCCCTTGGCGAATTGCTTCAAAGACCTTTCTTCGCACAGTCTAAGCAATTGAGCTGATTCGACTTCGATTTCGTCGATGGAGGCAAGACTCCTATTGCTCGGTTTACGAAGCAATGTGAACATTTTTCACTGCGGCCCATTTGGATCCGCTAGAAGTAGCTGCAAGTCTTTGTGTGCTAGTATGCGCGGTAGTTTGCTTCGTGAAGGTAAGCTAAATAAATACTTGACATAAAAGGGACTTTCTTCCTATAAGTCTCACCACGTTCAGACTTCCGCCCGGCAGGGTACGTATGTCGGCAAGGACAACGCGTGGAGCAGCTCAAGAAATGGATTCTAAAGATTGGGATACCAATCATCGTACTCATTTGTTTGGGTATCCTGATAGTTGTTTATTACTACTTCAGGACTTCTCCTGAGACTATCGTCGTTGTTCCTGGGCCGCTGCCCTCGGGTTTGTCTTCGGCAATCACACAGGAGCAACTAACTGACTACTTGTTGGCTTCTTTGCTAAACATTCGCGTCACTGTCAACTCCGCCTCCACTACGGATGCTTGGAGCTCTCAGACCACCATTGGAATTCAGGAAGTACTCTCCAAAGGCCCAGTCTTCGTTCCTTCGCAAATCTCACTCCCACTGTTCGATCAGAAGATTCACCAAGTAAATCTGGAGATGCTTCGAGAATTTGGAGTTTACTTAAGGGCTAAACGCTTCATTTGGCTTGAGGCGACGGGGGCCACTATAGACCACATTCAACTTCTTGCATTGCTGCAAGAAGGACCAGGCTCCCCAACTCGATATTCCTGGAAGGTGCCAGGCTGCTCGGTTCTTGAAAGATGTATGGATGAGCTTGCCGAAGGAATCTTGACCGATCTCAGTCCTCGTACTTTAGTTTCGTATGAACTTCGGAAAGGCAGCCAAACTGCTTTCCGCAATGTCGTCCAGGTTTACGAGTCGGGAAGAATTCAGACAGCCGATCTAGGGCCCAGCGACTTCCTGGCGTGGGGGAACGGGCTCCTAGGAACCAAGGAATATGACCAAGCCATCCAAAAATATCAGAAAGCCCTAACTCTCAAACAGGACTCACGTTTCTGTGAACCGTATGATTTGCTCGGCCGGGCGCATCTTCTCAAGTATATTAACGAACATCAAATAGAAGAACTGGATGCGGCCGAAACTGCCTATAGACAAGCTATCACTTGCAATCCAAACGACCCCGTCGCCCACTGCAACTTAGGGAACGTTTTAATTCGTAAATGGGTGGCGGGAGGGAAACTTGATAAGCAGATGGTTCAGGACGCTATTATGTACAGCCAGCAAGCATTAGCCGAAGACCCCGGGCTGGCAGAGGCCGCTGTCAACGTTGGCTATCTGCAATACATGGATGGCCAACGTCAGCAGGCTTTGGACTACTTCCGAAAGATAAGTCAGAGCTTCACCCCGAATAGTGCACTGTTCCTTAACTTCGGATTCCTCCTGTACAAAGAATACCTGCAAGGGAGGACTGAACTGCTACGGGAGGCGATTAATGAAACGCTGCGAGCGTGGAATCTGGATGCGAGTAGCTATATCGCGGCGAACAACCTGGGGTTTTATTATTACGAGTCCGAAGATTTACCGGATGCGGTCCGGTATTGGAAGGAAGCTTATCTCTTGAATCCAAACGACTCGGACATAGTGGCGGGGCTTGCTCTCGGTTTATTCAAGTCAGGACAAGAAGATGAAGGGGTGGAGCGCTACCGAGAAGCAATGAGCCTAGACCCGAAAATTGAAAGTGCACAATACCTGCAGCAGACTCACCTATGGAGCAACAAGGCTGCTCGTGATGTAATCCCGTTGCTTCTCGCAGTGAGAGGAGGCCAGACGCCTGGCAAGAACCAGAGGATCAAGGATCGATAGCAGGTCTAACTCATTCCATGTTCGCAAGTGACCGCTAAGCACAGTGCTTTGAAGCTTGGGTTTTTTGACTTGATTCAAAATGCATCACACTTAGAACTCCTAAAGGAGACAAGCCGCGATGTACACTACCAAGGAATTTGCGGTCCAGATGGAGGGCTCTTCAGGGTCTTTCGGAAAGGTATGCCAAGCACTGACCAACGGCGGAGTCAACATCCTGGCTCTTCACCACTCGACTCCCACCGAAACAAAGGGGCTGGTTCGCTTTGTTGTAGACGATCCCGTGAGCGCTAGGAAGGTCCTCGAGGGGGAACGCCTAGCCTACACAGAGGCAGAGGTAGCCAAACTCCCGCACCGACCTGGCGAGTTGGCGCGTTCTCTCTCCAAGCTGGGTGAAGCCAGCATCAAGGTTAGTCATGCTTATTGCGGAGTCGAGCCAAGTACAAGTGCGCCACTGCTGATTCTCGGCGTTTCAGAGGTCAATCGGGCTATCGCGGTTATCGACCCAACCGGCGCTGTTGCCATGGCCGCTCCGTCTGTCGCAGTCATAGACCCAATGGGTGGCGCTGTGTAGCTTGAACACCGCAAGTACCATTTCTGGAAAGTTTCTTAATTCTTTGCGGCGAGATTTGGATTTCGGGAAGACTCCTTAAGGACGAAATTCTTCTCAGGAGCGTCTTCGATGCTATTGCGGCGCCAGCAGTACTTATCTCTTCGTTCTTATCTCCAGCACTTTCACCTCAATTGTCTAGCTATTCTCTTGCTCGTTGCCCTTTTCGCAATTCCCAGCTCGGTACTTGCGCAAAGCAACGGCATCACGGTGGGTCAGCCAAAGGTCTACGACAATCAGTCATTGATGATCATGTTAGACCAGCTCAGGGCGAGGCTAGACCAGGTTCAGGCTATCGACCAGCAGTCACTGACGAAGGCACTGGGACTATTCCAGGGCTCTCAGCAACAAGACGTGTCCCGCTCCTTTGACGTCTCTGTCAGTCTAACGCCAAAGGCTTTGACTGACGCATCATCGAATAATTCGACGGGAGGGTCGAGTCCGGGAGGGGCTTCTTCTAGCAGCAATCCTGGCTCGAATTCAGCTCAAGGCAGCTCTAGCAAGAATTCCTCCACGTCAGGGAATTCTTCCAGTGGATCTGCCCTACCGGAACTCCTTGCAGCACCCGCCTACAAGCCCGATTACGGTGAAAACGCTATCGATCTATTAAGCGATCAAGTTGACCTTACTTATCAAGTCTTTAATCTGCGCATGCTGTTGGAGAGATCTGTAACCGACCGTTTAAAGGACGGATCCCCTCGGCGTCAAGCAGTGGTAAGTTTCAATATCTCCCTTGATCCGCCTGCCAACGCGCACGATGCTGCCGCATATGTCGAAATCACTCTGAGCACTCAAAAAGGTCCGGTTGCTCTGGTAGCTTCCATGCCGCAGGAAAAAACGTACAATGCGACATCGTTATCATCGTCCTCAAATGCTTTTGGTGGGTCAGCGGTTGCAAAGATAATTACAGTCGGCTACAACCAAAGGAAGCGCAGTCAGACCTTCTTTCTCTATCGGGACAGCGATACTTTGGCGCTAGAGCGGGCTCCGGTTGGCAATGCAGTCACATTTGGATGGGTCTTTCGGCCTGTTCTTGGCAGGCGGTCCGTTTCGCCTGGCATGCGCCAGATGTTCGCGGTGATCTCCCTTCCGGAAACCGACCTGGTGGGTGATGAGAAAAGAGAACGCCCCGCTTACCCGCATGTGCAGGTGCATGTCAAGACGTATTGGCTGCACTACGACAAGAACACCTCAACCACGGCCACGCACCCCGGCTTTTGGTCGGCTAGGAACCTGCCTGCCCCCGAAGGTTTTCAACTTTCGGACATAGAAGCGCTTCCAACAGAATCCATAGAAACTGCTCTTAATCCGCGCATCCGGAACGTTGAATTGTTTCAAACAACGAATGGAAACACCGTGTTGCAAATTGCTGGCGAGAATTTCTTTACAGGGACCACGATCACGATTGGTGACAAGACCTTTGCTGGACCTCAAGACGGCCTATTTCTGAAATCTTCCCAAACAATGCTTCTCACAGCCAACACGGACATCCTGTCTCGCGCATGGAAGGCGGTTGTTAACGGACGATACGGCCCGGCTGTCGCTCTCTATCCCTCCGCGTCGCCCAATGGCATCATAATCGCAAAGTCCAAACTTGCTCCTAAAGGACCTAACTTCACCGAACTTGAACTCATCATTGGCGATGCCGACACGACGAAGGACCTGACCTTGGATAACGTTAAGGACTTACCGGATCCTGTTCTTTCGCTCAACGGCACCCAGATCCCCTATCGCTCTACCTGGGGGAACACGGTTGACACGTTTTTCGGTGGCGCTCGCCACCATTACATCATTGCCACTGTCACAGTCCCGAATTCTCTTCTCCACTCAAGAGACAACCGCGCTGGCGTCATTTTCCCACTTCTCGGCGAGACTTGGGCCGCCGAGGACTTGATTTACGACAATGACGAAGTTCAAGTTACCAAGATGACGAGCGGCAGCACCACGACCTTGTTAATCTCCCGGCCGGGTATTGCGTTCAGCAAAAATTGGAGTCTAATTCTGGATAATACTTACGCTCTCATCGATCCCGCCCCACTTCCCGCGAAACCCTCGGCTGGGAAGAAATCGAAAACCAAGCAAGCGGTACCTCCACCACAGTTCTCGTCTGTACTCCCTTGCCAAGATCCAAAAGTTGAAAATGATCCGCGTCGATGTTACATGCTGAGAATTGTTGCTGATACAAAATTTCTCAGCAACTACCAGAACTTTATCCTCGTTAGCGAAGACGGACACGCTCAGGTCCTCGACGTACCGGCTGCTACACCGCAGAAAGAAGCCCCCTCTGCGCCACCCAAAATCACCGCCATCAGCCCTAGCACTGTGGGGCTTAATGAGGTCGTAACCGTCACAATCACTGGATCCGGCCTCGATGCGATCAAGCAAGTTTCCTTCCAGGGAAAGGCGCTGACATTTTGGGCGGTTCCGGACAAAGAAAAATCCACAGACTCGGCCCCCGTTACAAGTCCAGACGCCACGCCAGCCAAGACCAGCCAAATCCAAGTGCTCCTAACCCGAGATGTAACCAGTAAGGAAGGACACCAGGAACTGCTCCTCCAGGTCGATTCGAAGAATATGGTGACCATTGTCTTAACGGTTGCTTCAGCATCTACAGCCGCGAAAAATCCAGCAAGTAACAAAAAGAAAACCCCATGAGAAAACAAAGAACTCAGAAGAAATCGGCAAATAAGAGGGCTCCACGAACATCCACTCTTTCAAAGCATCCCTATGTAGGAGAGGCCGACAAAATACGGGACGCGGTCCACACCACGTTGGCTGGCGCTGGGATCAAGGGCCTTTCCTTGCGCTCCATGCAATTTGCTCCCAGCGGTGATTGACCTGACCGGGGATTTTTGTACCAGGTGAAATGAGAGAGAATTCACCTGGAGGAAGACCGGTCATGTCAACGAAGAGGTACAAGGCGGAGCAGATTGTAACGTTGTTGCGGCAGATCGAAG
>Ga0073928_10006535_pt1 | contig 15633 bp, 17 predicted proteins | sample PaiPotPPA55metaG_FD_76969 | JGI IMG/M metagenome (GOLD analysis project Ga0073928, IMG submission 76969) | Iron sulfur acid spring bacterial and archeal communities from Banff, Canada, to study Microbial Dark Matter (Phase II) - Paint Pots PPA... ... | reverse complement strand
GAGCAACACTCCCTCGATGCGACCTGCCGCAAACTCCACCGCTTTCTCAGTCAACCCCAGCGCTGAGCCCGCCAGTTACCCACAGATTTCCCAGACGAGGCATTTTTTCCAGCCCGTTCGCTCGCTGTAAAAGGAACTGCCCTTCTGGAAGATCGGACTTCAAAATGGACCACATGACACACAAAGATCACAGCCAGGCGTCCGACCCACACGCCGGTCAGAAAATGTCAGACACTCACGGGAGCCACGACCGTCACGCAGGACACTCCGTTGCCATGTTTCGCGATAAATTTTGGCTGAGTTTCTCCCTCACAATTCCCGTCGTATTTTGGTCAACCGACGTTCAGCACTGGTTTGGCTACACAGCACCTTCTTTCCCTGGCTCGAAATTTATCTCCGCCATCCTCGGAACGGTCGTCTTCGTTTATGGCGGCCTAGTCTTCATCCGCGGAGCACGGGGCGAACTCGCCAACCGCAAGCCCGGCATGATGACACTCATCAGCTTGGCGATCATTGTGGCTTTTGGGACTTCACTCGCTGCGACATTCGGCCTCTTCGAGATCGACGTTTGGTGGGAACTCGCATCACTGATTACGATCATGGCCCTCGGCCACTGGCTGGAAATGCGGGCCATTTCCCAGGCTCGTGGCGCGCTCAACGCACTCGCTGCCCTGCTCCCGGACACCGCGGAACGCGTAACCGGCGCGGACCCTCAGTCCGTCCCCCTCTCTGAATTACGCGTCGGCGACATCGTCCTGGTCCGGCCCGGAGCTCGTGTTCCGGCAGACGGCACCGTCGTTGAGGGCGTCGCCGATGTTGATGAGTCCATGATTACGGGCGAATCCAAAACGGTACCGAAGGCGGCGCGTGCCAGAGTGATTGCGGGAACAGTTGCCAGTGGAGGAAGCCTTCGCGTCCGCATTACGGCAATCGGCGACCAGACCGCTCTCTCCGGAATCATGCGCCTCGTCGCCGCTGCGCAGGCTTCCGGCTCTCGCACGCAAGCTCTTGCCGACCGCGCAGCCGCGATCCTTTTTTACGTGGCAGTCGCGTCTGGCGCGATTACTTTCACCTACTGGTGGCTATCAGGGGACAAAGAACACGCCCTTATTAGAACCGCAACGGTCCTCATCATCGCCTGCCCGCATGCCCTTGGACTGGCGATTCCGCTCGTGATCGCAATCTCGACATCAATAGGAGCTCAAAACGGTCTGCTTGTTAAGGACAGACTCGCACTCGAACGTGCCCGCAATTTGGATCTGGTCATTTTCGATAAGACCGGAACTGTGACACGAGGTTCGCCGGCAGTGTCGGGAGTCGCGGCCGCACCTGGCACTACCGAAGACGATTTGATTGCGCATGCTGCCGCTGTCGAATCCAACTCCGAACACCCACTCGCTAAAGCAATCGTCGCCGAAGCCAAGCGCCGAGGCGTGGCCCAATTGCCAGCCACGAACTTCGAGGCGCTGCCTGGTCGAGGAGCGGAGGCGCTCGTGGAAGGTAGGATTGTCATAGTCGGCGGACCGCGTCTGTTGACTGAGGCCAAGATAACGGTGCCGCCAGAAGTTGAAAAACTGACAACCGCATGGGCGTCAGATGGGAAGACGGTCCTCTATGCCGTCGCCCAAGGCCGACTGCTGGGAGCTTTCGCAGTTGAAGATGAGATTCGGCCCGAATCTAGTGAGGCCGTCACCGAACTTCATCGGCTCGGCATCCGGGTCGCGATGATTACCGGAGATTCGAAGACGGTTGCCGATTCGGTCGCCCGGCGCATCGGAATCGATGAGGTCGCAGCCGAGGTTCTTCCCGCTGATAAGGCTTCGGCGGTGAAGCACTTTCAGGCCGGTGGCAAGAAGGTCGCAGTGGTAGGTGACGGCGTGAACGACGCACCAGCGCTTGCAACCGCAAATGTGGGAATCGCCATAGGTGCGGGAACCGACGTAGCGATTGAGTCCGCTGGAATCGTGCTCGTGCGTAGCGATCCGCGCGATGTCGTGGGTGCGATCGAACTATCCCGCGCTACCTACCGAAAAATGATCCAGAACCTCGTTTGGGCCACTGCTTACAACTTGGTCGCCATTCCGGTCGCCGGAGGTCTTTTCGTACATTGGGGATTCAATCTCCCAATGAGTATGGGGGCGGTTGCGATGAGCCTCTCCACGATAATTGTGGCTGCAAACGCGCAGCTGCTTCGAAGATTGAAGTTGCAACGCGAGACCCTCTAGTTAGAGGATCTAGGCAGCCATAATGTAGATAATACTATGCATATAGCACCATAAAAGCCCCTGATATGGGCGCGGCGAATTCGTCCCGTATCCAGAGGTGGGCGAGATTTCCGCCCAGGTCTACGAAGAGACGGTCCGCTGGCTGGAATTCATAGCTGGCTTTGATGCCCCTTGAGGAATGGCGGAACGAATCAGGCCGGCCGATACATCAATTCAAATCGTTGAAACACTGAATTTTTCTGGCATGTCGGACACCTTAGCATCGCACCCCCGTCCGGAAAGGCAGGCTTACTCGGCCAAAGCGGGTCGAATGGGCTAGTCAGAGACCTTGGCGCGATTTTGCTGTGGTTGAAAAGAGTCTGGCATTCAGGACAACTGAGAACCCAGTAGGGCACACAATTCATTCCGCGATTCGTAGCGAGGACTACCACTGACTATGGAGATTGACACTTTGGCGCATTCAAGAACATACCGTGAACAGCCGATAGAACCTCAGACGGTAAGCTAGCCGACAGAGAGACCAAGAATCGAAATGAGCCAGAGCGCCAATGGGCACGCTGAGCACCGGGCCAGCATCCAATTCTTACGAACCATTTGCGATATATCTGCGATGTCGGCATCGCGCTCGTCGCGTTTTTTGTCGTTGCTTGTAATGGAAGCAGCTATGGCGTATTCCAGCCAACGCCGGAGGACCTCTGCAAGTGCCTGCCCCTCGAACCGGATATCGCGGACTACCGCCACGTAGCGAAACATGTCCCGATTTCCAATATCTCCGCCCAAGAAATCGACGTGGACACTATTCTTAGATGCAAGACCCCATCATGGCTCCAGACGCGCCGCGCACTGGCCGTGAAAATGACGTCTTTCACGTAGCCACGGCGTATCTTCAAGCAGCAAGCGTCAATGGAGCAGATTGCGATGTCATGATGGAAATCTCTTCAACGTCAGACAAAAACGCTGCTCGCGTAGTGCGTAGTGTAGAAACACCTGTGGACTCCGAATACTGCAGCGCCCGTCAGAATACTCAGGCACAATTAAAACAACATAATTTTCAACTCGATTCACAGCACGGTGGGGAACTTCCACAAGCCTTGCCCGCGCAAATTCTTGACCTGGCCTTTGAAGATTTCGAGCACAATCACGGCTCAGCTCTGGGAGCAATGGTGGGAACTGCATCCCGGAATTGTTACCTTACAATAATCCCGCACATAATTAAATTACCCAGCAAAGAACAAGAGCATAACATTCGGAGTTGTGGTCGTAAAGCCATCCGCTCTGTCAAACCACAAGTTGACTTGCACCGCCCGGCAGTGCATCTACCAATCTATCGAGCGCGGAAGTCATCTTTCCATAAGCCCAGAATCTCGCCAGTGCGTTTTTGCCCACTCAGGCGAGCCTTCCTCTGTGTTATCGCGTTCTGACAAAGCTTGCCCGCAAAAGTTCAGAATTTCATCCAATGCTTCGCTTGCTACCATGATGATTTGTTGTTCACCTTCCATAGAGCCTCCCGTGCTGGAGGGCATAAGAAGAACGCCTGACCAGATTTTCAGTGCTACAAAGCTTCAATACCGTCGGGCTTGTAAAACTGCTTGTGTCCTGTGGTCGCGCTGAAAATAAAATACTCACCGGGTTTGGACACGGCCAAAACTCTGATTCGCTCCTTAGCGGTTTCAATGTCTGGGCAAGCCTCAATCCACAGCGGAGTACCGTAGGGTTCTTTGCGGAAAATATCGAGAGGCGCAATCACTGCCAACCACGCTAACAGGTATGTTAGAGAGGGAACAGCTATAAAAGTTATGTAGTTTAAGCTACGTAACCGACTTGCTCTACGCTGATGCGGAGAAGTGCTTGTTGTCCGAACAGTGCATAATCGCGGGAATCATATCCCCGTAGAGCGTCATTTTATCCAGCAGTGCCACAGCCCCGTAACTTTTCGCTAGTGCTCTGGCCTCATCGTCATTGGATAGGGAAACGGCCAGCGTACACACGCACCGAAGTTGCGCTTTCACCAATGCAGGAGTGATGTCCCGTTTTTCAGGCAGGTGCAAATCAAGCAAGAGCACCGCAGGCTTAAAGTCTGCAATCTTCTGAATTGTTTCCGCAAAGGTGGACGCTTCGGCAACTATTTCTATTCGTGGTTCTTCTTCCAGTGTTCTCCGAATTGCAGAGCGCATCGCGTGGCTGTCATCAGCCATCAAGACCTTAATTGACATTTTCCCTCCGGGCAGGAGCAGGGCGCCTACCTTGACACAGTGGCACTAACGGTGCCGTCGAAGTGTTCACAATTGAACAAGGTAGTGAAACAGTGGGAACGGTAGGATGGCCCACGAAGTTCTCAAGTGATGCGCTTTACCTTTCAAGCGGGTGTCTGTTTCGCTCAGCGCGAACAATGTGCATGCTACACGGTGCATGCTACACGCAAAACCCGATTGTTTTCCGCTGCCGTACTTTGCTAGCGTGTTGCTTATTGGTGCTTCCAGCGAATCGCTGCCACCCATTTGAGTTGACAGATGCCCAAGTGGATTCTTATTTGTCCCAACTGCAAGACTGAGTTTCAGCACTCGCAGATTAGCGATGTTGGACTGGCAAGCCTGCTTCAACCGGAAAAACCTATTCCTCCAAGTGGCAACATCTGCGTCTGTCCGAATTGTGGACACGCCGCTGGCTACCAGCGCACTGATTTACTGTATCGTGCGTGAAACCACTTGACACACACACCTATGACCACTTGTTGAACTTGTCGGCACGGCTAGGCTAGAGATGGAAGGTGCCCGCAGGCACGACTCTAATGAATCACCCCGAGAAGGTACAGCAGCAGCGCGATGACAACGACTGTCCCGACAACACCCAAGCCGCCGCCTGCGCCCCATCTTGAATAACCGTAATATCCGCCCCCGCCGCCGAATAGCAAAAGCAAAACTATAATTATCAACAGCATTGGATTCCTCCAGACGTAAATCCGCTCGGATAATACCAGAGGCGAGAGAATCGTTCACTAATTTCGCGGCAGTCATCGCGTGACTCGATTCCGTATAGACTGGTCATATCGCTCCCACAAAATTTACGAGGCATCAGGATAATCGCCCGCGTAAATTTGGGACCCAGCAGCATCGTTGATGCCGTACACCCTTGGGAAAGGGCCTCGACATCACACAATCTGGGAGCTGCATCCCGCAATTGTCACCTTACAATAGTCCCGCATATAATTGGATTAACCAGCGTCCGCACGCGCCCATTCCAAAGATGGGTCGGCTGAGCCGCGATGAACAAAGAGCCTCCAAGGTCCGCAGCGTGGGCAGACAAATATCCCGGCCCGGCGCACCATCTCTTTGTATGCGTTTGCGGTTTCCCGAACTACCGTTTCAGCTCGACAAGAATTACGTCGAAAGGCTGATTGCTCAGGTTCTCCGGCAAATGGCTTCCGGCGGGCATATAGAGCGTCTCGCCTGCGCCGAAACGGTGCTCTTCAGTCTTGCCATCCGGGAACGTAAACTTGCAGTGTATATCGTTCTGAAAAATCGCAACGCCGTTGGGATGCGAATGCATCATCGATTTCTCATGTGCTCCGTAGTTAATTCGGAGCACGCGCACCTGCTCATTTTCGATTTCAACCTTGTAATGTTTCGGGTCCACTTTGACGGGGTCTTGAACTGCCTCTTGGGGTTTCGGAGCTGTAGACATGACCTCCTCCTTTGACGGGGTGAATATATGGTTTACCGAGGGAGACCGCAGGATAGTGCGGGGAACAGTAAGGGTCAAGTCGTTGTTAGCAGCCGGGCAATGTGCACGCCGTGGAGTCTGGGAAGAACTCTTGGCACACAACTAAATTCGAGATTCCGGCTCGCGGATTACGGAGTGAAGATTGCAAAAGCCAGCGCCTAGAGACGTATATCTCGGCCTACGCAACATGGCCTTGGGAATCACTCGTGAAAAAGCTGGTCTGGCTGCCACGTATGCCCCAACGGAACCGTGGGGCGTCATCATGGATTGGGTTGTCTCTCAGGCAATCGCCACGATAATCGCATTCTCCAACGGGCACGCCAGCATTTATCTGAGCACTGGTGGTGGCTTTATCGGCGGTGGTGAATCCCATGAATCTGTGCGCAACGCAGCCAAGAGAATGGTCGCCGTTGCTGGAGAATGCCAGCCGCATACACACGCAACGTCAGAATATCCACTGCCCCAACAACAGGGTGAAGTCCTCTTTTACCTGCTTACCGACGTCGGGATTTTCACTGCCAGTGCTTCGAAAGAAGATTTGAGCAGTCATCACCATGCGTTATCGAAACTGCACGATGCGGCGCAAGGTATCATTACTGAGTACAGGCTCATCGAAGGCAAGAAATAGAAATATTTTAAATTTGCGTCATGGTTTATGGTTTTCTCTCCCATTTATCCTTAGCTTTTGCGTCAGCCGTCGTCTGCTACTGCATAGACAAAAAAGGGGAAGGCGGCGGTGCTGCGATAACTACACTGGTACCGGAAGGTCCCGCAGCAGCGGCCGGGTTGAGGGTAGGAGATACAATTATGAAACTGAACAGCAATGCATGTTATCACGTTGCCGACAGACCCTCCAACTGGAGCGCATTAGATCCAACGGGGTGACTCCGCTGACTCTTCTTCGTGTTCCGCCGGAACAAAATGAAGTGGTGTATAGTCCGGTTGAAAGGAAGGTCCCGCATGATGCGCCATTGGTATTTGCTGACCTCCATTGTGGTTTTCGCTGTCTCGCTGTTATTTGCGTGGCACAAATTAAACAAAGGTCCACGCTAAACGGCCAAATCACTTTCCCAGTCCGGGTGTGGCCAACGGAATGACCGACTATCAAACTACGGATTGAACGAAGCGCCCCGGCGCAACGCCGTAAGGTGTATATTTCCGCGGCGGAAAATGGAGCCGCCGCCAGAATCGCGTTGGCGGGTTCCTTTGAATTTCACGCGACTATTGCGCTATAAGAGGTCACCGTCAAAGAAAGCCGGGGGCGCAACAGACCCAGCAGTTCAAAAATGTGTGGCTTCTGGGCAAAATCGAAACAAAACAGCGGCGGTACTGCTCAGGTCGGAAAGCCCCATGTAGCCTCCTGTCAGAGTGACAAACACTAGTGTGGGAATTGCGGACTAGCCAATAATTCCGCGCAGCAATACGATTCATAATCGGATGGCAAATTAACGCGCCGAGCACGGTCACAAAAATACCTCTATCTCTAAAGTGGAACGACGTTCGGACATGTACATCAGCGCCTTGAGCAAGATAATAGAAGCAATGGTTGGACAGTTACAGATAATCGCTAACATGCCACACGGGAGAGGGGAAATTCGATAATTCGCCAAAATTCGGAAAAGCGAATCTTAAGTAGTGTCGGTCCGGTAGCCCGTCCTCATATGCAGTCGTCTTCGCGCCTTACTCACCTCACGGTCTCGTAATACCATCACCGATCGCGACAACTCATCCGGCACTGCGGGAAGGAATCATGCACGACGCGACGGCGGCGCTGGTCACGGCTAGGGCGGCGCAGAGCAGCATGACCAGGCGGAATCCAAAGACGAAGGCGTGGGCGATGGCGGTCTGCACGGCCGAGGAAGTCTGCGCATCCAGCCCGGCGGGCGCTTCGAGTCCGGCGAGCCTGATGACGCTGGACTGAATCTGTTGAAGCGCGGCGGGATCGAGATTCAAATCGACAAGCGAGTGTTGCAGCCTGGCACCGAACGCGCTGACCATAACAACTCCAAAAATGGCCACAGCCAGCACACCGGCAACGCGGGACACCGCGTTGTTGATACCCGACGCGGTGCCCACACGTGCCTGATCGACGGAGCTCATGACCACGGTGGTCAGTGGAGCGACGCTGACAGCCATACCCAAACCGAGCACAATAAAAGCGGGAAAAAAGGTCGTCCAATAGCTCCCGCCGACCGACGGCAGCGCGAACAAGAGAAAGCCTGCTGCGGCAATCAGCGGCCCAACGATTAGCGGCAGTTTCGCACCGAAGCGCGCCACCAGTCCGCCTGACCAGCGCGAAAGAAAAAACATCAGCAAAATCAAGGGCAAGGCCGCCGCACCGGTAGCGGTGGTGGAATATTTCTGCACCTGGATCAAGTTCAACGGAAACAGAAAAAAGAAAATTCCCAGCGCGGCATACAGCAATAGCGTCAGCAGATTCGCGCCACTGAAGCTACGTGATTTAAACAGCGAAAGCGGAACCATGGGCGAGGCTACGCGTTTTTCAACGAACACAAACACAATGAGAGCGGCAAAGCCACCGATCAAAGTTCCGAGGACCAGAGGATTCCTCCAGCCAAGATTCGCGGACTCGACAAATCCAAACACAATTCCAGCCAGCCCAATCGTGGCTACGAAAGCTCCCAACCAATCGGTGTTTTGCGGATTAGAACTGCGCGACTCGGGCACGTGCCAGAGCGAAATGGCGATGACTGCGGCGGCGATGGGAACATTAATCAAAAAAGCCCAGTGCCAGGAAGCATGCTGGATCAACCAGCCGCCCAGCACCGGACCGAGAGCGGTGGTGATGGCTGTGAATCCCGACCAAGTGCCGATCGCCTGACCGCGAGATTTTTCGTCAAAGGAAGCACTGATAATAGCGAGACTGCTGGGAACCAGAAATGCGGCGCCGATGCCCTGAAAACAACGAGCCACGATCAACTGCGAAATATTTGAAGAGAGTCCGCAGCCAACGGAGGCGGCGGCGAACACCGCCGTCCCGAACAAAAAAATCGAGCGCCGGCCAAAAGAATCGCCCATCGCGCCGCCGACGAGCAGCAGCGCCGCGAGCAGCAGCCCGTAGGACTCGACCACCCACTGAACATCCACCACCGTGGCGTGAAGACTCGATTGCAGCGCGGGCAGAGCTACATTGACAACCGTGCCGTCGATGAAGGCCATGCTGGAACCAAGAATGGTGGCCGCCAGCACCCAAGCCTGCGATGTAGTTCTGCACGGAGCAGTAGAACTGCCAGAACGCACTACCGCTTCATCGCAAGGCTGCTTCACACAGATCTCGATTCTTATAAATCGCGCTTAAATCCCGCGGCTCCGAGCGGATGCTTCTTTTTCACGACTCGTCCCCGGTTTCAGTGTGTGAGATGAAGGCGAGCTTGTCCATCAGAGCGACACTTTCCAGCAGAATATTAAACGGGGCGCCGCGCTACTTGAGGGCGCGAATTTGTGGTTTTGCAAAGGCGTTCGCGAACTCAATGGAAACTGTGACGCCCTTGCGGGCATTGTTCACCAGCGCCGGTCTGAAACAAGCGATGCATGTTCCGAACTTGTGCCGAACGCTGGGATAAACGATTCCAGCCGAACCTTGCTCCAGAAGGCGTGTGGCCAAATGTTGTGATGCGCTATTGCTGTTGGGGTCCAGACAATTGCGAAAACGCGCGTCCTTGCGAATGTCGTGACTTTTGCCGCGAAAATCGGCGAGGAAATCGATATAAGTGAAGGTCTCGCGCTCTTGCCAGTTGATTTCCTGCAGTTCTTTGCTTCTGTGGTAGGCCACTTCCAATTCCGACGTGGAGCGGGCGAATGCCGCGTACCACGCGCCGTGTTCCGGACCGTTAAAGCGATTTCTAGTGGGACTGGCATGAGTGAAAGCCGCGTTCACAATATGCGAGTAAGAAAGGCCAAACACCAGTTCCCGCACCGCGATTCCCGGAAGCAGTCCCGCTTCACCGAGCAGGCGATCGTTGGTCGCGCCCTCAAGTTCGAATAACGCGTGCAACTACGCGGCGGGCTTCGCCGGCGCTTTGCGCCTGGGAGCCTTACCACCCACGTCGCTTAGATGAACGATGGACGCTGCGGCCATGTAACGCACATCATCCCGCGTATCTTTCAGTGAACCGCTTATTTGGGGAAGCAGAGATTTATCGCCGCGCTGGGCTATGGCGTCGAGGGCCGCCGCGCGCACGATCCAGCTTTTATCTTCCGTGGCACTGACCAGCGCTTCGGCGCTGGCTGGGTTCGGATCGTGCGCCAGTTTTTTCGCAGCGGCCGCGCGCACTAGCGAACCGTCGCTAGCCGATTTCAGCACTCTCTTCACCACTTCATATCCGATTCCAGCGAACGGAACAAAGCCTATGCCTTCCTCGAAACCTAGTGCGGCCACCTGCTTGGGATCGTGAAACGGTTTGAGCTGCTCCTTGATGAATCCTTTATTGGGGCGCGCTTTTCCGGTGAGCACATCGTAGTACACATCATAGGCGCGACTATCTTTCATTAGCATCAAGGAATTGGCGGCCGCCAGCACCACCGCCGGTTCGTCGTCCTCCAATGCCTTTTCCAATTGCGGAATAGCATGCACCGCATGCATAACGCCAAGTGCGGTGGCGGCGGCGGAGCGCACGTTGTATTTCTCATCGCTTAAAGCTTCGATGGCCATGCCTTCGGCTTCGCGATTTGCGGAGAGCAATCCAAGAGCGTTCACCGCCTTGGCGCGTTTTTCCGCGACGGTTTCTTTCACCCCGTCTTGTAATGTCAGCCAGGCGCGTTCTCGCAGAGTCAAACGCGTCTCTTTCGCTGGCGGAGCCTTGGCGGTCGGAGGAGTAGTTGGCGCAGCTTGTTGTCGCGGCGTTGTGGGCTGTTGTGGTGGAGTCTGCGCTGGCGGTTTCTCCGGCGCAGGCGGCGGCTCCTGCAGTGGAGTTGGCGCGGGCTGCGGCGCGGGATCCTGACGCACCGTGTGCCGCTGTCGAGCCTGCGTAGCCTGGAGTTCGCCGGCCCCCCCCGAGATGCTAAGTGCAATTACAAGAGAACAACCGCAGGCCGCCCATAAAGCCCCCACCACCGCTTTCTCCCCCTTATGCCGCGCCAGACCGATCATACACACCGCCTTTTAGTGGGGACTATCGCGTGCGTATGTATCTGATCGCGGCCTAGAAAGCCATACCGTGAAGTTGGTAAAAGTGGGCGCAAGTTTTTGAATAGCTCGCCGAAGATCGAGACACTCCTCAAGCTGACAGTTCGTCTGCTCGAATCTGTCGCCTTATTTTCGGGGGACTTATTCCGGGCGACTTGTTGCGGGCAAGTTGTTGCGGCCTTGAGTTACTGCGGGCTCGTGCGCCTCAATAGGCCATCGAGGCAGCCATGAAGGATGCTCTTTAGTTTCGCGAGTCGGCCCTCTTCGAAAAGGCAAAGTTTAACCACACACCGAAGCCAGCCTTTAGAATACTGATAGATAAATCGCGGCTCTTTTCTTGCGTATTCTCTGGCAAGAATCAATAAATTCCGCGACATGAAATATTGTCTCGCCGGCGGATGGTTCGTGGTACGCACGGTTCTGCCCAGCCAGCGATGGTAAGTAAAATTCCCAATCGGATGTTCCATGATCGGTCGGGAAGTGATCATCACGCGAAAACCGTGCGCGCGAGCCCGCAGACAGTACTCGTGATCCACGCAGTCAATGAAAAAATCATCACGCAAACCGCCAATCGCTTCAAACGCGTTCAGCGAAACCAAACTCCCGGAGGTAATCGCCGTCACCGTTTCTGTACCGGCGGAGTCGTCGGGCCGCGCCACATGGGTATCCAATCTTCCCGTTACTTTATCCTCGAAATTGGACCCTACCACCGCCAATCGTTGGACATCCGGCACGCGGCGAGCGACCTCGATCAACGTTTCGACCATATCCGCCGCCACGGTCGTATCCTGGTCCAGCATCAGCATCCACCGATAATCCTGGGACGCGGCCCATTGCGCACCGCGGTTTATGGCTCGCGCCAAACCTTCGTTTGCGGAATTCAGAATTACAATAAGTGCACGCCCAACTTGCCGGCAATTTCCTTCAGTTGCTCCACACACGCTGCTGAGGTCCCGTTATCTACGATGAGTGTCTGGCCGACTTGAGGAACAATTTTCTCAACGCGAGTTAAGAGCGCGGAATCCGGATGGTAGGTAACCATTACGGCGCAGATTGTACGTGCGGTGGGATGGGCGGGCTCGGCCTCCATCGGAGTACCCGGCCTTGGCGCGCCAGTAAGTGCCGTTTTAGGGGAAGACATCGTTTCGTGTTTCGGCCTTCTTATTTGTTCCCTTTGCCAGCCAGAACGACAGGGATTCCCAAAAGTTTACAATACCGCCTTCTCCCTAAACATCGCACGGAAACTTTTGGCGGGCCTCGTTGTTAGCTTCAGTTTTGAATGCCCATTTGCGTCAAAAAATAAGCGTAGTCAAAGGCCACTTCATGCAGCCGGTCGTAGCGGCCCGACGCACCGCCATGTCCCGCGGGATTCATGTTGGTCTTGAGCAGCAGCGAATTGTGGTCGGTGCGCATGGCGCGCATTTTGGCCACATATTTGGCGGGCTCCCAGTACATCACCTGGCTGTCGTTGAACGAAGTACGCACCAGCATGTTGGGATAGGTTTTGGCTTCGATGTTGTCGTACGGCGAATAAGAAATCATGTAATCAAACGCCGCTTTCTCTTTTGGATTGCCCCACTCTTCAAATTCGCCGACGGTCAGCGGGAGACTTTCGTCCAGCATGGTGTTGATTACATCCACGAACGGCACGCCCACCAGCGCGGCATGAAACAGGTCCGGCCGCATGTTCAGCACCGCGCCCATCAACAAGCCTCCGGCGCTTCGCCCTTCGATCACCAGGCGATCCTTCGAGCCATAACCTTGCTTCACGAGATATTCCGCGGACGCAATGAAATCGGTAAAGGTATTTTTTTTGTGCATCATGCGCCCGTCGTCGTGCCAGGCTTTGCCCATTTCGCCGCCGCCGCGAATGTGCGCCACCGCGAACACCACACCGCGATCAATCAGGCTGAAACGATCCGAGTTGAACGAGATGTCCAGCGGAAAACCATAAGAGCCGTAAGCGGTCAGATACATCGGCCCGGTACCATCCAACTTGGCGGTCTTCAGATGCACCACGGAGATGGGTATTTTCACGCCATCGGATGCGGGAGCATAAATCTGTTCCACTTGATATTTCGTGCGATCGTACCCACCCGGCACTTCTTTCTGTTTCAACAGCGTGGACTTGCCGGTGATCATGTCGTACTCGAACACCGAACGCGGCGTAATGAACGACTGGTATCCATAACGAAATTTGCTGGTGTCATATTCGCGGTTGGCATACGGATAGCTCGAGTATGCCGGCTCCGGAAATTCGATGCGCCGTGATTTGCCGCTCGCGAGATCGGTGACTTGCAATTGCGGCAAACCGTTTTCGCGCTCGCTCAACACGTAATAATTTTTGAAAAAGTCGGTATCATCGAGCATCACATCAGCGCGATGCGGCACCACTTCCTGCCAATTGGCGCTACGCGGATCGTTTACCGGCGCTTTCACAAGACGGAAATTTCTGCCCGTGTCGTTCACACGAATGTAGAAGAAACTTCCGTTGTGGTCGGGATAATATTCGACGTCCTGCTTGCGCGGCTCAAGCACTTTAAATTCCGCTGTGGGCTGGTTCGCGGGAATGTAACGCGCTTCCGTGCTGGTGTGGCTACCGGAAATTAAAAAGATGTACGCCTTGCTGCGGGTCTTGGCCACTTCCACGCTAAAGCGTTCGTCCTTCTCTTCGTAAATCAGTTGATCGGAACCGTCAGTGCCGGCCGTGTGGCGGTAAAGCTGGAATTGGCGCTTGCTGGTAAAGTCTTCAACAGTATAGAAAATTGTTTTGTTGTCATTGGCCCACACCACCGAGCCGACGCGCTCCGCGTGATCGGGAAGCAATTTGCCGGTGCGCAGATCCATTACCGCCAGCACGTATTGGCGAAAGCCGGTGTTGTCGGTGGTATAGGCCAGTAAATTTCCGTCATCGCTGACCGCGAAAACTCGCACGGACATGAACTTCTGCCCCTTGGCCAATTCGTTCACATCAAGCAACAGTTCTTCCGGCGCGTCGAGGCTGCCTTTCTTCCGGCAATAGATGGAGTATTGTTTCCCCGCCTCCGTGCGCGTGTAATAAAAATAGTTGCCTTCTTTGTAAGGCACCTCCACATCGGTTTCTTTAATGCGGCTGAGCATTTCGTCATACAACTTTTTCTGCAATCCCTCCGTGGGCTTCATCACCGCATCGGTATACGCGTTTTCCGCTTGCAGGTACGCAGCGACCTCCGGATTCTGTTTATCGCGCAGCCAGTAATAGTTATCCACCAGTTCGCGGCCGTTGATGTCCGTGGTCTTGGGAACCTTTTTTGCCACTGGCGGCGCGGGCAAGGCAGCAGAATTATCATCCGCCGCCAAAACGTAAGAAGAACCAACTACCAACGCAACGGAGAGCAGCGAGATCAAACGAATGCGCGAAAACACAGATTTTTTCATTAAAAGTCCCTGAGTAATGTTCGCAAAAGCTGCGTAATTCTATACCAACTATTGCCGGCAGATGAAGGCCTGGGAATTATGGGTAGCGGATCAAATGGGATTTCTGCTCTGGCGTGGAGCGAACAATTCACCCAAAGCTGTCGGCCCTTGAGACGATACTTCAGAGTAGCCCGTAACCAGGGTGCCATTCGGGACCGCGTCGTTCAGCGGCTGCGGCGAGGTCACTTCGACGAGTGCCCGACTGATCGGGCACTTGGACATGGAAGTTTCTACCCGCGCGGGCAGCGGTGAATGTCCAAGAGCATCTTCCTTTTGCATTAACTATGCCATCACACCGGTACCTCCGGCTGGTAGCAGGCTGGCTTTTGGAAGTAGTAGTGTGGAGACATCCAGGGCACGACGAATCTACCCGAGGAGAACACAGCTATGGGTCTTCTCGACTCCATGGTAAGCCGGGCTTTTCGAGATGAACAGACTGGCCGCGTGGTCGTTTTTAGCGGGGATCGCCGCGGTCGAGGCTACATCGTACGTTCTGCATCCGACGAACTGAAGATCAAATCATTCCTCAAGATGTTTTACATTGCTTATTTTGCCATTCTTTGGCTAGGGATGTTGGTAGCGAATGGATGCTCGACGTTTATCATCCATCTGGATGGAATGGGCAGGCCAGCCGCGCATATGCTCCGAATCATGGGCATTGCTCTGGGAGTTTATTCCGTTGTGGCAGGCCTGCCATTTATCTTTCTTTGGAGAACCTACAAGAAGGCAATCTTGGGCTTTGTTTCAGCCCAAGACGCGGTTTCGGTATCCGACAGTGCCGTGATGCGACAACGCCGGATTGTGGCTCTGGTGCTGATTACGTTGGGTTTCTTAGTGTTAGGACTTGGTATTTTTTGGCTCATTCGGGCCAAATAGTTTGCTCCAAATTGGCTGATTTTAACCAAGATCGTGAACGAGTTTTCGCGCGCTCCGTAAGAGTGGAAGCAGTGGGCGTGTCGATTCGAGCCGCCACACCAGATAGTTCCCGGAGTCGGCTACCCGGAAGTTGCGATTGTTGACAGCTGGCATCCTTACGGCGCACTGGCTCTAATGACACCGCATGCGATCCGTGCGCCAGAGTTGCCT
>Ga0073928_10006533_pt1 | contig 15637 bp, 16 predicted proteins | sample PaiPotPPA55metaG_FD_76969 | JGI IMG/M metagenome (GOLD analysis project Ga0073928, IMG submission 76969) | Iron sulfur acid spring bacterial and archeal communities from Banff, Canada, to study Microbial Dark Matter (Phase II) - Paint Pots PPA... ... | reverse complement strand
GTCAACCTGGCGCTCACCGCGCTCTTCGTGGTGATCTTCATCCTCCTCATCTTCGTCTTCGGCATCGGCCTCTTCGGCATCGCCGCCCACAACCGGTAGGCGATGTCGCAGCAGCCGCCACCGCCGCCACCACCACCACCGCCCCCGCCCTACCAGCCACCGGGAGGCTTCTCGGCCCCGCCGCCACCGGCCTTCCCGCCGCCCGCTCCCGGCTACGGCGGCTACGGCGGCTACCAGCAGGCCCCGACCGACGGCATGGCGATCGCCTCGCTTGTGCTCGGCATCGTCGCCATCCCGGGGATCTGCTGCTACGGCATCGTGGGCGTCGCCTTCGGCGTCACCGCGGTCGTCCTGGGCAGGGTCTCGCTGCGCAAGATCCGCGCCGCCAACGGGATGATCGGCGGGCACGGGCTGGCCCAGGCCGGCTGGATCTGCGGCCTGGTCGCCGCGATCCTCGGCGGGATCTACGCGATCTTCAACGTCGTCCTGCTCATCCTCGGAGTCTCCGGCGCCTTCAACTCGTTCCCGTTCGTGAGCCCGACCCCGACCGGATAGGGACTTAAAAATGGATTCCGCCCTATAGGATTGCCGCATGGCAGACATCCCGCCGCCGCCGCCACCCCCTTCCGACGCACCGCCGCCGCCATCCATGGCACCACCGCCGCCGTACCAGGGCCTGCCTCCCAGCTACCAGCCACCCTCCATGCCTCCCGGCTCGCCCGGGTACATGCCTCAGGCGATCGGCCCAATCGTAGGCCTGGGCATCGGCGCTCAGCTCCTCGGCGCCAGGTCGTCGATCATCGTCGGCCTGATCGGCGTCGTCGTGCCGATCGTCTGGCTGATCGCCTCCAGCGGCGGGAGTGTCTTCTACTTCTATCTGCTCCCGATCTTCGGGATCGTCTACGGCGTCAGGGCCACCATGCGGGGCTTCGTCATCGGCGGGATCATCGGCATCGCTCTCAACATCGTCGCCGGGGTCATCAGCCTCCTTGCTTCGGGGGTTATCTAGAGGCAGGCGCCTCTCGCGGAACCGCGAGGATCGGGAATACGGCCGAGGCGAGGCAGATGGCGAAGGCCGCCCAGAGCGCCCAGTTCAACGAGTAGCCGATGAGCGGCCCAGCGAAGGCCGAGCCGATCGGCTGTCCGATCCAGTTCACCGACATCGACACCGCGAAAGCACGCCCGAACCAGGCTGGGTCGGTGCGCCGCTGGCGCAGGGTGAACAGGCCGATGTCGAACGGCCCGTTGGCGACGCCGAGGACCACGATCGCCGCGGCGACCATCGCCAGCGATGTCGCGAGCGGAAGGACCGCGATGGCAACCGTGCTGAGAAGGATGCCGCCGACCATCAGCTGCCGCTCGCGGCCGCGACTCGAAAAGCGGCCGGCGATAAGCGCCGAGACAAGGCCTGCGGCACCCATCCCGCCCCAGATGAAACCGACCGCGGCCGGGCCTCCCTGCAGGCGCCCGAGGACCAGCACCGGCACCGCGATGGTGAGGATGCCCCAGCTGAAGTTGAAGGTGCTGAGAGTGAGCGCTAGCCCGCGAAGCGTCGCGTTTCGGAGTACGTACTCCAGAGCGCGCCACGCATTCAAGATCAACGACCCCTGGGGCACGCGATCGGAGGGCGGCTCAGGCAGCCTGAGCATGACGGCCGCCGCCGCCAGGAACACACCGGCTGCCGCAGCCAGCGCCCACTCCGGACCGACCAGGCCGATGAGAGCCCCGGCCACAGGCGCTCCCACCAGCGTCGACAAGACATGGCCGCCGCTGTCCAGAGCGTTGGCACGCTCCCAGAGCGCCGGCGGCGCCAGCACCGGGAACAGCGAGCGCGCGCCCGTGCTGCTGAGCGGGTTCGTCAGCGACGCCACCGCGACGATGCCGAGCAGCAGGCCGGCCGGCAGCGAGCTGCGCGCCGACAGGACCGCGATGAGGCCGATCGACGCCGCGCCGATGAGGTAATCCAGGACTACGAGCCGCGCCCTGCCGTGACGGTCGAGCAGCGCTCCGGCCAGCGGCGAGATCAACAGGCCCGGGAAGATGGCCACGAAGGCGGTGATGCCGGCGAGCTGCGGCGAGTGGTAGCGGGCGAGTACGAAGAGGATGAGGGTCACCGTGACCATCTGCCCCCCGACGCGCCCGAGCAGCAGACCGGCGTAGAGGCGAGCGAACCCGCGAGCGCGCAGCAGTGCGCCATACCCGCCGGCGGCTGTTGTCCTTGCCGCGGCGGTCAGCTGTTCAGCCGACGGCGACGCGGGGCCGCGACGCCGCGCGGCGCGGACGCACCGAACCGTTGCGTTTGTCGCCTGTGCGCTCCGGCTTCCGGCCGCTCCTGGCGAGCACGGGCTTCAAGAACTGGCCGGTTGACGAGTTCGTGTCCGCGGCGAGCTTCTCGGGCGGGCCCTCAGCGATGATGTAGCCGCCCTTGTCTCCGCCCTCGGGGCCGAGGTCGATCAACCAGTCGGCCGTCTTCAGCACGTCGAGGTTGTGCTCGATCACCACGACCGTGTTGCCGTGGTCGACCAGGCGGTGCAGCACCTGCAGCAGCCTCTCGACGTCCGCGTAGTGCAGGCCGGTGGTCGGCTCATCCAGCAGGTACAGGGTGCTGCCGGTGTCACGCCTGGACAGCTCGGCCGACAGCTTCACGCGCTGCGCCTCACCGCCCGACAGCTGCGTCGCGGGCTGGCCCAACCTGATGTAGCCCAGGCCGACGTCATGCAGCGTGCGCAGCTTGACCCGGATCCGGGGCACGTTCTCGAAAACCTCGAGCGCCTCGTCGACTGTGAGCTCGAGCACATCGGAGATCGAGTGCCCGCGGAACTTCACCTCCTGCACCTCGCGCGAGTACCGCGTGCCGTGGCACACCTCGCACGGGACGTACACGTCGGGCAAAAAGTGCATCTCGATCTGGATGATCCCGTCGCCCTGGCACGCCTCGCACCGGCCGCCGCGCACGTTGAAGCTGAAACGCCCGGCCTTGTACCCGCGCATCTTCGCCTCGGGCAGCGCGGCGAACAGCTCGCGCATGTAGGTGAACATGCCCGTGTAGGTCGCGGGGTTGGAACGCGGCGTGCGGCCGATCGGCGACTGGTCGATGTCGATCGCCTTGTCCAGGTACTCGAGCCCATCGATCACGCGGTGCGGACCCGGCTTGTCCTTCGCCCTGTAGAAGAACTGCGCGACCCGCCGGCTGAGGATGTCGGTGATCAGGGACGACTTGCCCGAACCGCTCACGCCTGAGACCGCGGTGAAGGTCCCCAGCGGAATCGCGACGTCGATGTTCTTCAAGTTGTTGGCCTTCGCGCCGCGGATCACGAGCTTCTTGCCGCTGCCCGCGCGGCGCTTCTTGGGCACGGCGATCTCGCGGTCGCCGCGGAGAAATGCGCCCGTCACTGAATTCGGGTTGTTGATCACCTCGTCGACCGGGCCGGCCGCGATGATCTCGCCGCCGTGCTCGCCGGCCGCGGGGCCGATGTCCACCATGTAGTCGGCTGAGCGGATCGTCTCCTCGTCGTGCTCGACCACGATCAGCGTGTTGCCGAGGTCACGCAGGCGCAGCAGCGTGTTGATGAGCCGGCGATTGTCGCGCTGGTGCAGCCCGATCGAAGGCTCGTCGAGGATGTAGAGCACGCCCATCAGCTTCGAGCCGATCTGCGTCGCCAGCCGGATGCGCTGCGACTCGCCGCCTGACAGCGTGTTCGCCGCGCGATCGACCGTGAGGTACTCGAGGCCGACGTCGATCATGAACTGCAGGCGCTCGAGGATCTCTTTGAGGATCCCCTTCGCGATCATCTCCTCGCGCTCGGTCCCGTGAAGCGAGTCGAAAAAGTCGATCGCTCCGCCGATGGAAAACGCGCAGACGTCCGCGATGTTCTTGCCCACCACTGTGACCGCAAGCGACTCGGGCTTCAGCCGGCGACCCTTGCACGCCGGGCACGGCTTGTCGGACATGTAGCGCTCGAGCTCCTGCTTGAGGTACTCGGACTGGGTCTCCTCGTAACGCCGCTGGAGGTTGGCGACGACGCCCTCGAACGGCGCCTCATACCAGCGCTCGTGCCCGTACTGGTTCTTGTAGCCGAACTTGATCTTCTTGTCGCCGGTTCCGTTCAGGAGCACGTCGCGATGCTGCTTCGGCAGCTTCGACCACGCCTTGTTCATGTCGATGCCGAAGTACTTGCTGACCGTTTCGAGCAGCTCGGGGTAGAAGAACTGCGACTTGCTCCAGGCCGCGATGGCACCCTCGTTGAGCGACAGCGACGGGTCGGGCACGACCAGGTCGCCGTCGACCACCTGCTGCGAACCGATGCCGGTGCAGGTCGGGCACGCGCCGTGCGGGCTGTTGAACGAGAAGTTGCGCGGCTCCGGCTCGGGCACGCTCGTCCCGTCGTACGGGCACGCGTAGTCCTGCGACATCTGGATCTCTTCGAACTGGTGGCCTGACTGTCCGTCGGCCGGGGCGATGATCACGGAGCCGCCGCCCAGCCGCGCCGCCGTCTCGATCGAATCCACCAGCCTGGTGCGCTGGTCCGGCCCCACCTGGATGCGGTCGACGACCACCTGGATGTCGTGCTTCTTGTTCTTGTCGAGCGGGATCTGCTCGCCGAGCTCGTAGAGGCTGCCGTCGACGCGCACGCGCACGAAACCCGACTTGCGGACGTCCTCGATCAACGAGCGGTACTCCCCCTTGCGGCCCTTGACGACGGGGCCAAGGACCATGATCCGCGTGCCCTTCGGCAGCTTCTCGACCTGGTCGCCCATCTGCTCGACTGTCTGGCGGCGCACCTCGCGGCCGCAGACCGGACAGTGCGGGTGGCCGATACGTGCGTAGAGCAGTCGCAGGTAGTCGTAGACCTCGGTCACGGTGCCGACCGTCGAGCGCGGGTTCTTGGACGTTCCCTTCTGGTCGATCGAGATTGCCGGCGACAGTCCTTCGATGACGTCGACGTCGGGCTTCTCCATCTGGCCGAGGAACTGGCGCGCGTAGGCGGACAGCGACTCGACATAGCGGCGCTGGCCCTCGGCGTAGATGGTGTCGAAGGCGAGCGACGACTTGCCCGAGCCGGACAATCCCGTGAAGACCACCAGCTTGTCGCGCGGGATCGACAGCGTGACGTTCTTCAGGTTGTGCTCGCGCGCGCCGCGGATCGTTATCTGGTCAGTCGGCATTCGGACCCTGATTCATTCCTTTTCTCGTGTGACTGCAAACGTGCCGCTGGCGGTGGCGACCAGGCGGCCGTCTTTCCCTTCGACCCGGCATGACGCCACCATCGTCCGTCTCCCCGCGTGCACGACGCGGCCGGTTGCGCGCAGCGTCTCGCCGATCTTCGCGGCGTTGATGAAGCTGACCTTCAGGTCGAAGCTCATGGCGCGGACGACGCCGGGCTTGACCGTGCGGAGCGAGCGGCCCATCGCGGAGTCCGCCAGCGTGCTGATCATCCCACCGTGGACGAAGCGGAGTGGTTGGCCATGTCTTCGGTGGCGGTCATCTGGACCGTGGCGACGCCCTCGCCGGTCTCTACAAGCTCCAGTCCAAGCCACCCCCATGCTCGCGAGTGCGCCCTCTCGCGAGTCTCACTCACGGCCCTGTCCTTCCGGCACAGCCATGCAGGTCGACGAGGCCGTGGCCACCAGCCGGCCTTCGGCGTCGAACACGTCAGCCTCTCCGAACAGCAGGGACTGCTTGATCTCCACGACCCGGCCCACCGCCCGCAGCCGGCCCTCCACGACCGGGCGCAGGAAGTTGATCTTCAGCTCGACGGTCGTGTTCCAGATCCGGTCCTCCTGCAGGGTCGCCAGGGACATGCCCATGGCCGCGTCGGCGATCTGCGTGATCACTCCGCCCTGCACGACCCCGCCTCCGTGCCGGTGCTGGGGGCCCGCGTCGAGCTCGACCACGACCCGGCCGGGCTCGGCGTCGGCGATCTGGGCGCCCAGGAGCTGCATCCAGCCGTGCTGGCCGCCGGAAAGCAGCTGAGCTACTCGGGCTGGGTTTTTCACCCGGTCACCTCTCTCCCCTCACCTGGTCTGCTGTGGGCGTGGGAATCGGAAGGGGCGACTTTTCTCCCCTCACCCTGGCCCTCTCCCGTTGGGAGAGGGATATGTGCATTGAACGTGTTCATTATTGGTTGCTTTTCGCGCAAGAACGCTCTAGGATCGGAGTTGAACATGTTCAATACCGGCAACCAACTGGGATGGAGGCAATCCAATGGATCTTAGGATCATCGACTACGCCGTCTACCTGGTCGCCAGCGCGTGCCTGACGGTCTGGGTCGGGGGCACGCTCTTCAAGAACGGCAGGGTCTTCCTGGTTTCCGTCATGCAGGAACCGGGCCTGGCCGACTCCGTGAACCACCTGCTCGTCGTCGGCTTCTACCTCGTCAACCTCGGCGCGGCGGCGCTCCTGATCAACGCCGGTGGCGCTCCCGCCTCGTTCGCGGACATGGTCCAGGAGACGGTCACGAGGATCGGCGTCGTGCTGCTCGTCCTGGGCTCGATGCACTTCTCCAACATGTTCGTGCTGTACCTCATCCGCAGGCCACGCAAGCCGCGACCCCCACTCCCCGCCAACCCCTACTACCAGCAGCCTGCCGGCGGAGCCTGAGGCAAGGTTTTGAGCGCGCTGCAGCAACCCCTGACTGCCAAAGGCGAGCAATCGAGGGCGGCGATCTTCGACGCCGCCCTCGCCCTCTTCCAGGAACGAGGCTACGAAGCCACCACCATGCGGGCGATCGCGGAGCGAGCCGGCGTCTCGCTCGGCAGCTCGTACCACTACTTCGCCAGCAAGGAGCACCTCGTGCTCGAGTTCTATCGCCACACCCATCAGCTGCACCTCGCGGTCGTCGGGCCGCTACTGGCGCGTGAGACGGAGCTCGCCGCGCGGCTCAAAGGCGTGCTGCGCGCGGTCGTCGTCATCTGCGAGCCCTTCCACGCCTTCGCCGGCGCGATCTTCAGCACAGTCGCCAACCCGGCCAGCCCGCTCAACCCGTTCGGCCGCGAATCCAAGGCACTGCGCGATGAGGTCATCGAGCTCTACGCCGAGGTCGTCAAAGGCTCGGATGCGCGCGTGCCGGCCGACATCATGGCCGAGCTGCCCACCCTGCTGTGGCTGTACCAGATGGCGATCCTGTACTTCTGGATCTTCGACCGCTCGGCCGGCCGCCTGCGCACGCTCGAGGTCATCGACGAGACGGCCGACCTCATCGTCCGCCTGCTCAGCCTCGCCAACATTCCGGTGCTGCGCGGCTCGCGCAAGCGCGTGCTCAGCCTGGTGCGGAGCATCGCCGAGGGCGCCTCCTGATTCCGCATCTCTGAGCCCAAACGCGCGAAATCCGCGCGGGCCTGACGAATGTGTGGTGCCAAACGTGCGGAATGCCTGGTCAAGGTCCCTTGCGGGACTTTCGCCAGTTGCGGACCATGGTCTTCTGCTTCGGCGCGGCGGCGATCGCCAGGGCGACATCGCTGTCGTCCTCCTTGCCGCCCGTATCCTCGCCCGACAGCCGCTTGCGCAGCAGGATGATGCGGTCGCGCACGCGCGCCGCGTCCTCGAACTGCAGCTCCTTCGAAAGCCTGCGCATCTCCTTCTCCAGGTCCCGGGCGATGGCCAGAAGGTCTTCGCGCGGAACCCCCGCCCCCACCATCAGCTCGATCGCGTCGGCCTGCAGATCCTTCTCGTTGATCTCGAGCGCGTAGATCGCCTTCTTCACCGTCTCGGGCGTGATGCCGTGCTCGAGGTTGTAGGCAACCTGCCGGGCGCGGCGTCGCTCCGTCTCGTCGATGGCCATGCGCATGGAATCGGTGATCTTGTCCGCGTACATGACGACGTGCCCGTCGACGTTTCGAGCCGCGCGCCCGATGGTCTGGATGAACGACCGGAAGGCGCGCAGGTAGCCCTCCTTGTCGGCGTCGAGGATGCCGATGAACGCAACCTCGGGAAGGTCGAGACCTTCGCGCAGGAGGTTGATGCCGACCACCACGTCGACCGCGCCCGTGCGGAGATCGGTGAGGACCGAGATCCTCTCCATCGCGTCGAGCTCGGAGTGCAGGTACCGCACCTTCACGCCGTACTCGCGCAGGTAGTCGGCCAGGTCCTCGGCAAACCTCTTCGTGAGCGTCGTCACCAGCGAGCGGTGCCCCAGCTCCGCGCGCCGCTTGACCTCGGCCAGCAGGTCGTCGATCTGGCCGGCCGTCGGCCGCACCTCCACTGTCGGGTCGACGAGCCCGGTCGGCCGCACCAGCATCTCGACCGTGCGCTGCGAGCGCCGCAGCTCGTACTCGCCCGGGGTCGCCGATACGTAGACGACGTTCCTCGCGCGCTCCTCCCACTCCTCGAAGCTCAGCGGCCGGTTGTCGAACGCGCTCGGCAGCCGGAAGCCGTACTCGACAAGGGCCGCCTTGCGCGAACGGTCGCCACCCAGCATGCCGCCGATCTGCGGCACGGCGACGTGCGACTCGTCGACGAAGATCAGCGTGTCGTCGGGCAGGAAGTCCATGAGGGTGTACGGCGCCTCGCCGGGCTGGCGGCGCGTGAGGTGGCGCGAGTAGTTCTCGATGCCCGCGCACGTCCCCGTCTCACGCAGCATCTCCATGTCGAAGTTCGTGCGCTGGCGGAGCCGCTGCGACTCGAGCAGCCGGCCATGGTCGTCGAACCACTTGCACCGCTCCTCGAGCTCCGCCTCGATGTCGACGATCGCCAGCCGCAGCTTGTCCTGCGGCGTCACGTAGTGCGAGGCCGGGAAGACGGTGAACTCATCGCGCGTGCCGAGGATCTCGCCCGTGACCGCGTCCAGCTCCTGGATGCGCTCGATCTCGTCGCCGAAGAACTCAACCCGATAAACCTTCTCCTCGTTCGCGGGCACGAGGTCGACCACGTCGCCGCGCACGCGGAACCGAAGGCGCGCGAGGTCGTAGTCGTTGCGCTCGTACAGCATCTCGGTGAGCTTGCGCAGGAAGACCTCGCGCCGGATCGAAGCCCCTTTCTCCACCTTGAGCGCCTCGCCCATGTAGTCCTCGACGGAGCCGATGCCGTAGATGCAGCTGATGCTCGCCACCACCAGCACGTCGCGACGCGTGAGCAGGTCCTGCGTGGTCGAGTGCCGCATGCGGTCGATCTCGTCGTTGCGGCTCGAGTCCTTTTCGATGTATGTGTCGGTGCGCGCGATGTAGGCCTCCGGCTGGTAGTAGTCGTAGTAGCTGACGAAGTACTCGACCGCCGTGTCGGGCAGCAGCCGTCGGAACTCCGCGCACAGCTGTGCGGCCAGGGTCTTGTTCGGGCTCAGAACGAGCACGGGGCGCTGAAGCTGCTCGACCGCCCACGCCATGACGTTCGTCTTGCCGCTCCCGGTCACGCCCAGCAGGACCTGCTGGCTCAGGCCTGAGCGCACGCCTTCGACCAGCTTCTCGATGGCTTGAGGCTGGTCTCCGGCCGGCTTGAAGGGTGCGTCGACACGAAAGCTGGAGGGCACGAGGGAGTTAATTCTAAAGCGAACGTGCGTTCGACGCCAGGTTATTGAACCCCGCGTTCGGCTGGTTTGAGCTCGCGCTAAGGCAGGGAGAGGATCAGCGCCTCCACGAACGACCCTGTCCTGAGGCCCTGATCGCCCGGCGCCACGCGCACCAGCGCGTGTGCGCCGGCCAGGGACATCAGCCGCGAGGACGACTGCGACCCGGTTGTCTGCGCGACCAGCTCCGCACCGTCCCGGTGCAGCGTCACGCGGTGGTACTCGGTCCGATCCCCCACCGCGCGTGCCTCGAAGCCAAGCCGCACCTGGAGCGTGGGCCTGTGCAGCTGCGCAAAGCCCTGCATCTTGCGCAGGGCGGGCCGCACGAAAACCTCGAACGTGACGAGAGATGAGACAGGAAAGCCGGGGAGGCCGAACGCGACCTTGCCCCCGGCGAGGGTCGCGAACGTAAACGGCTTGCCCGGCCTGAGCTTCACCCTCCCGACGTGGACTGTGCCCAATGATTCCAGGAGCGGCTTGACCAGGTCGTGCGTGCCCACCGAGACGCCGCCCGAGGTCACCAGCACATCGGCGTCGTGCAGTGCCGAGGCGACCAGCTCGCGCAGCTCATCCGGCCGGTCGGGAGCAATGCCAAGCAGCTTCACCTCGGCGCCCGCCTCGCGGAGCGCCGCGAGCAGCGCCCACCGGTTGGAATCGGCGATCTGGCCCCTCCCGGGGGGCGTCCCCACCTCGACCAGCTCGTCGCCCGTCGACATGAGCGCGACCTTCGGCCGCGAGCCCACGCGAAGCTCGGGCATGCCCAGGGCGGCCGCGAGCCCGATCTCGGCCGGGCCCAGCGCCGAGCCGGCGGGGATCACCAGCTCGCCGGCGCGGACGTCAGCCCCCGGTGCATGGAAGTTGGACCCCGGCCGCAGCCCCGCGGGCACCGTCACGGAGTCGCCCTCCGCGCGCGCGTCCTCGAACATCACGACGCAGTCGGCGCCGTCGGGCAGCACGCCGCCGGTGAGGATCCGGGCCGCCGTGCCGGCGCTGACGCTGCCCGAATAAGGACGCCCGGCGGCCGACTCTCCGAGCACGCGCAGAGTCCGCCCCGCGTCCGCCGCCTTCACTGCAAAGCCGTCGACCGCGCTCACGGGATCCGCCGGCAGCGAGGCCGGAGCGACCACGTCCACGGCCACGACACGGCCCGCGCATTCGGCCAGGGGCCGCATCTCGGAGCCGAGCCGGTGCGAGTGCTCGAGCACGAGCGCCGCCGCATCGCCGGCGTCGACCAGGGGATAGGCCGAGACCCTCACGACCCTACCACCACCCTATTCGTGGTGGAGCGCCCTCATCGGTTCCTGCGCCGCGGCGCGCACGGCCGGCAGCAGGCCGCTGACCATGCTCAGCAGCACGGCCAAAGCTAGGGCGGCGATGGCGACCACGAGGTCGGGGCGGAACACCTCCACCGCCGCGCCCGCGACCGGCGGCACGATCGCGTCCACCGCGGAGTTGCCGACCCGCGAGAGGAATGCGGCGACCCCGCCCCCCAGCACGCCGCCGACCAGCCCGATCAAGGCGGCCTCGGCGACGAACAGCAGCAGGATGTCGCGCGAGCGCGCGCCCACCGCTTTGAGGATGCCGATCTCACGCGTGCGCTCCAGCACCGCCGTGTACATGGTGTTGGCGATGCCGAGACAGGCCAGCAGCAGCGCCACCACCGACAGGCCGAGGAGGGCGACGCGGAGCCGGCCCAGCAGCTCCTCGAAGCCCCGCAGCTGGTCGCCAGTGCTCTGCGCCTGGAAGCCCAATGCCTGCAGCCGGTCGCGCACGCCGTCCACAGTCGCGTCCGAGTCGGCGAGCACGGTGATCGATGTGTATTCGCCAGTCTTCCAGCCGTTGAGCCTGGCCGCGTACGCCCACTGGTCCGACAACAGCTGGTAGGGCGCCAGCCCGCCCGACACGCCCGAGGGCATGGCGACGTCGGAGCAGACACCGACCACCACCACCGTGATCGTCGCCGGCTTGGCCCCGGCCACGCTGAAGGTGATCGTCTTGCCGACCGCCGAGGCCGGGTTGGTGAAACCCAGCGCGGACGCCTCGCTGGCGCTCAACACCACCTGGCTCACGTAGTCGGAGCTCGGCATGGTGCCGGCCAGCAGGGCCGGCGGCGAGGTCCACCGGGCGCGCGGCGCAAGCGCGATCAGCGAGTCGGTCTTCAGCGTCGCGGGCGTGCTTGTCGTGCTGAAGCCGCCGGTCAGGGCGACATCGCCCCACGCGGCCTGCACGTGCGGCACGCCGGTCACCGTGGCCATGGTGGCCGCGTCGAACGATGTCGGGGCCTGGGGCGCCGGCCGCACCGTCACTTCGTCGAGACGGGTGGCCGACAGGCCAGGCGCGCCGAGCGCGTAGCCGAGGCCGCCCGACAGGGCGACGATCAAGCTCATCGCGGCGATGCCGATCGCCACGCCGGTCGTGGTCAGGAAGGTTCTCAGCGGCCGCCGGCCGGCGCTGAGCACGCCCAGCCTCAGGGTGTCGCGCCAGTGCAGCCGCGACGGCGGCATCACGGGGTCCTGGTTGCGGACGTTGCGGGTGCCGGAGCCGAGCTCGAGGGCCCGCCCGTCGATCATCCTCAGGGCGCGGTGGGCATGGCGCGCGACCTCGGGGTCATGGGTGACCAGGACCACCGTCGCGCCGCGCTGGTTGAGGTCCTTCAGCAGCTCGAGGATGCGCACGCCGGCGGTCGAGTCGAGGCTGCCCGTCGGCTCGTCGGCGAGGATCAGGCCCGGCCGATTGGCCAGCGCTCGCGCGATGGCGACCTTCTGCTGCTCGCCGCCGGACAGCCTTCCGGCGCGGACCTTCGCCTTGCCCTCCAGACCGACCAGCGCGAGGAGGTGCAGGGCGCGCCTGCGGCGCTCTTCAGGCTCGACGCCGGCCAGCACCAGCGGCAAGCCCACGTTCTGCTCCACCGACATCGCGCCGATGAGGTTGAAGGTCTGGAAGATCGTGGCCACGCGCTGCAGCCGGTAGTCGGCTAGCGCGGCCTCGCTCAATTCGTCGAGCGCCATCCCCGCGGCGTACACGCGACCCGTGCTCGGCCGGTCGAGTCCGCCCATCATCGAGAGCAGGGTCGTCTTGCCGCAGCCGGAAGGCCCGATCACCGAGACGAAGTCGCCCGGAGCGATCTCGATCGACACGTCGCGCAAGGCGGCTACCTTCATGTCGCCTGTGTCGAAGGTGCGGGTCACCGAGTCCAGGCGCAGGCCGACAGCCTGGCCCAGGAGGTCGTGGAAGCCGTCGTCTGGGGCGGGCTCGGTCTCGGGCGCTCCGACCTCCTCGGGCGCCGGCTCGAGAGAGGGCATGGCCCGCTCGGCACGCCGGATCAACCGCCTGCGCTCCTTGGCGCGCACCGCGGCCACGGAGACCGACTCGGCGGCGGCCGAGGCTGGGGCGGGAGCCTCGGGCTGAGGCTGGGGCGCGGGCGCCGGATCGGCGACCGGGATCGTCACGGCCGCCTCCGCCACCGCCTCGGCGCGCCGGCGCGCGCGGCGCTTGCGGCCCCTTGGCTTGGGGTCCTCCCTCTCTATTTCCTGGTCCAGCTCGGTCGCCACGCCCGGCTAGTCTAAGTGCCCACTTAACGGTCGGGACCCGGGTTGGCGACCTGCTCAGCCAGCCACTTCAAGTAGGCCGGCGAACCGGCGTCGATCGACACCTCGAGGATCTCCGGGAGCTTGTAGGAGTGGTTCTCGCGCAGGTAGTCCATGACCGCCCCGCGCCGGGATTCGAGCGTCTTGACCAGGAGGAGCGACTCGTGCTCGCGCTTCAGGAGGCCGTCCAGGTAGAAGAAGGAATGGACCATCGGCACCACGGTGCAGCAGCCCGCCAGGTGCTCGACCACCAGTCCCTCGCCCAGCCGCTCGGCGTCGTTGCGTCCGCCGGTCGTGACCATGATCAGGATCGCCTTCTCTTCGTTCGGCACCCGCTAATTCTCAGCCCGACGGGGCCTGTCGAGCCACACCGTCGCGCTGACCATCGCGATGGCGCCCAGCAGAAGGCCTCCGATGACGTCGGATTCCCAGTGCACGTCGAGGTACAGCCGGTCGAAGGCGACCACGACGATGATCACGATCGCCAGGGGCAGCGCGAGGGCGCGCGCCCATGGCCAGGGCGCGAGCCGGCGGATCACGAACGCAAGCAGGCCGTAGATGAAGACCGTGCGCATCATGTGGCCGCTGGGAAAGCTGTTGTGGAGGCCCGTCGGCCCCTCGAACAGCATGCTGAGGCTGGGACCGTCCGCGTGCGCTGTGGCGTAGGGCGGTGAGGGATGCTCCAGGTTGGTCTTGTAGAAGACCTCGAACACCTCGTCCGCGACGAACGCGACGGCCACCCACGCGTCCCCGACCTGGCCGCGCCGGATGAGAAAGACGACGAGCCCGATCATCAGCAGCGTCGTGAGCTCGAGTCCGCCGAGCAGCGCGATGCCCTGGAAAAACAGATGGAGCTGCTCGTGCCACAGGCCCGACATGACGGCGAGCACGTCGTGGTCGGGCGTGGAGAGCCAGCCCAACGACACGACGATGGTCAGAGCCATGAAGGCGACCACCAGCACGGCGATGCTGATCAGCCGTGGAATGAGCTGTCTTAGCGCTGACACGTGCGGCAAAAGACGGTAGTGCGGCCGGCGATGCGGATGGAGGCCAGCGGGCGGCCGCATGTAAGGCATGGCTCGCCGCCACGGCCGTAGACCCGCAGCACCTCCTGCTGGCCGCCGAGCTCGCCCCACGCGTCGCGATAGGTGTCGACCGAGCTGCCGCGATTGCGGATCGCAGTCTCCAACGATGAGCGCAGCGACTCGTGCAGGCGCGCCGCCGACTTGCGGCTCAGCTTGCCCGCGACCCGGTCGGGCCGCAGGCGCGCGCTGTGCAGGGACTCGTCGGCGTAGATGTTGCCCACGCCCGCTAGCGTCGCCTGGTCGAGCAGCACCGCTTTGAGCGGGGCCTTGCGGCGGCGCAGTGCCAGGTACAGGTGCTCGGCGCTGAAGTCTGGATCGATCGGTTCAGGGCCCAGGCGCGGGATCACGCGCGCCGCCAGCAGGTCCTCCTCGGTGCCGAGGAGGATGCGGCCGAACCGGCGCGGATCGCGGTAGCGGAGCTGCCGCCCGTCGTCCAGATCGAAGATCGCATGGGTGTGATCGGGAATTGGTGTTGCAGGATCGACGATGCGCAGCTGGCCTGTCATGCCGAGGTGCACGACCAGCACCCTGCCGCCATCCAGGCGGATGAGAATGAACTTGCCGCGCCGCCCGACGGACTCGATGCGCATCCCCGCGACGAGGTCCACGAACAGCTCGGGCTCGGGATGGCGGACGATCGTCGGAAACCGCAGCTCGCAGCGCACGATGGTGCGCCCGGTGAGGTGCGGCCGCAGGTCGGCCGCGATGGTCTCTACCTCTGGAAGCTCAGGCATGGCTCAGATCGAGCATGGCGCATTGACGGCTTCCCGTTGTCAGGCCGTCCAGCGAACTCCGCCCGCGCCGTGCATGGGAATAGTCCGGTCCGGCGGCACGAAGCGGAACTCGCGATCGACTTTGACCACCTGCCAGCCCGCTTCGTGTACGAGGCGATGATGATGGAAATAGCAGACCGAGATCAGGTCGGGCACGTTGGTGGGTCCGCCCCTGCCCCAGAACTCGATGTGATGCGGACTGGTCCAGCTGATCGGACGATCGCAGCCAGGGAACCGGCAGCCCTTGTCGCGAACTTTGAGCGCCCACCTCGCCGGTCCGGAGACGCTCCGCGTCGCCCGGCCGACGTCGATCACCTGTGAGTCCGCGAGCAAGACTCGCGACATCGTGCAGTCGCAGGCATAGCGCTCCAGCGTCCGCGATGAGACCGGCAGCGAGAGCTCGACGTCCACCGCCGGGGCCCCAGCTCGCCCTTCAAGGCTTCCAGGGTGGTGGTCAGGCTGACATGAGGCTTGACCCCGCGCCTGGCCGGCAGCCGGCCGGAGTCCAGGGCGTGGTGGGTGAGCTCGACCAGGGCATCCGCCATCCGCTGCGAATGCTGGCGATCGTCACTTGATCCGGACGTCGCCAGCGCCTCCAGCGCAGTGCGTACAGCGGCGCCGCCGACAGGGTCGAGGACGCCATCGATCACGTGCATGCCGTCCGCCATCGCGCTGATGTGCAGCCGCCGGCGCTC
>Ga0073928_10006532_pt1 | contig 15638 bp, 8 predicted proteins | sample PaiPotPPA55metaG_FD_76969 | JGI IMG/M metagenome (GOLD analysis project Ga0073928, IMG submission 76969) | Iron sulfur acid spring bacterial and archeal communities from Banff, Canada, to study Microbial Dark Matter (Phase II) - Paint Pots PPA... ... | reverse complement strand
GAGCCGGCCGACGGCCAGCACGCAATCGTCCTTATTGATGTAGGGATTGAAAAAGATGGGATTGCGTCCCGGGTAGATCACCTCTCCGCGCCGCGGGCGACCGTAGCAGGCCGAAACTCGATCGAGCATCCAGGCGGAAGGCGCCACGACGACGTCCGCGCCCGCCAGGCCGGCGACGAGCGTGTTGCGATACCACCTGAGCGAGCGCTCATCTCGGGGGGCGTGATTATGCACCGCATAGGCCCAGGTAATCAAATCGCCGTGGGCCATCACCACGCGCGGTACATCGGCCGGAAGGTTCCCGTAGCAAAACTGGTTGAGGTGCAGAATGTCGGGCCGTAGTTCGCGCACCAGTGCAGCCAGGAATGAGGATGATTCCGGCAGGTCCCCTTCCGCCTCCTGCATCCACTCGAGGTGGAAGGCAGTGGGCCGGTAGTCGAGGCCGTGCAGGTGGTCCATCCACGAGGTCTGATCGGGGAGCGGAATTTCGCCGAAGCTGACCAGCGTGACACGCACGCCGCGCGTAACCAGGCCGGTCACAAGCTCGCGAGTATAGGTCCATGATCCCGAGAGCGAATCGGCGGTGACGAGAACGTGCACAGAACCTCCGAAGAGAACTTGCGGAATGCCACCAGGGACACGGGATTCCGCCGTCCAGGCGCGTCCATTTTAGTTTGAATCGGCCCCCACGGGAAGAGGTCTTACGACTCCAGCTGCAAGATTTTGCACGGGTTCATTCGGTGCTAAGTGGTGCAGCAGTCTTTCACGCCGCTCGCGGCCATGCTCGCTTCCGACGGGCTCTGCTCGGGCGGGACGGCCGAGGCGCGGTCCCTTTCGGATCGAACCCATTCTTGGGTCGAGCCATTCACCCTGCAGTACGCAGTCACCCTCAAAACAGGAACTTTAAAGCCAGCTGGAACAATCGCGGATCCTGAGCCGCGAGAATCTGATTGAAGGTTGGCGAACTGATGTCGCTGTCGGGCAGCCGGAAATTCGGGTGATTCAGGAAATCAAAAAACTCAGCCCGGAACTGAAACTCCTTTCCCTCAGTCACACGAATATTCTTGAGCGCGGAAAAATCCCAATTGGCATAGCCCGGACCTTGAGCGATGTTGCGCCCTGCCGATCCGAATTGCTGCACTGGCGAATTGGGATCCTGCGTGATTTGCTGAAACGCGGTCCGGTTCAGCCAGGCACCAGGGGTATGCGGTCCGGAGTTGGGATTCTGCCCGGCGACCAGGTTCGGCCGGTTTGAGAAGAATCCGGTGATTTCCGGCGCTGAGCCCTGCACCGAGAAATCGGTGGAATCGAAGACCGTGAACGGAGTCCCACTCATCAGGGTCACGATTCCATTGACCTGCCAGCTCGCGAGCACATGCTGGTACCAACCATGAGGCTGCTTCCAGAACGGCAGGCTCCACTGGTAGCTCAGCACAAAGCGGTTCCGGGCGTCGAACAGCGAGCGTCCTCGTTCCGCGGCAAGATTGAAAGGGTCTTGAGCCAGGTCATTCTCTCCGGCAACCGGCTTGGCCGCCGAACCGGTCATGTTGAACGAGGAAGCATCGTCGATGGATTTCGAATACGTGTACGACGCGAGAAACGAAATCCCATGACTGAATCGCTTCGTCAGGCTCGCCTCCAGGGCGTTGTAGGAAGAATTGGCGATGCCTTCAATCAGACCGGTTGACGAGTAGGTGCACGGCGGAGAAGTAGGAGCGAGTGTGCATCCTGAAAAAAGCCGTCTCTGGTCCGCGTTGCCGGAGGTTGAGATTGGATTGCCACTCGAGTCAAATCCCGGAATGTACACTGCCGGATTGCCTTCCACGAAACGCGGCAGCTTCGTCCCCTTCGTTCCTACATAGCCCACTTCGAGCAGAAGATCGGAGCCCAGTGATCGTTGCACATTCAAGTCCCAGTCCTCGGAGTAAGGCAGCGGCAAGTTGGGAGCCAGCGTCAGGTTGGTGAGCGGCGTCGCAAAAGTGCCGTCGGGCGGCGGGTTGCCGTTGTAGGGATCGGCAAAGTTGAGGAAGGTGGAGGGAGTAAGGCTGATCTGCTGGGTTTGCAAATAGGGTGGAGCGCTGATGGGTGATTGCAGTGGTCCGCCCTGGCCCGTATAGTACGGCTCGTAAAAGATTCCATAGGCGGACGTGACTAGCCACTTTGAATTTCCCGCGGGGTCCCAGGCCAGGCCGACACGTGGTGCAAATCCTTTTTTGAACGCTGGAATCAACCCGGCGGGGACGCCTGCATCTCCGGGATAGATCAATCCCGGCGGCGCGTTCGGCATGACCGTGGATTGTCTGCCGGGAATCCAAAGGGTCTGCCGGTTGTGGATCTCCGTATAAGGGAAGGGAAGTTCGTAGCGCAAACCGATATTCAAAGTAAGGTGGGATGTCGCCTTATACGTGTCCTGCGCATAACCGTTCAGCGAATTGCCGCGAATGCCGCGTGAAAAATCACCCCGGCCCTGCAGGAAGAAGACTGGTTGTCCAAACAAAAAGCTGGCGAAAGCGTCCGGAGCCACCGGAAACCCTGCGAACACAAAGAAGCCGTTGGTCGCAATGCCCTGCAGCACGTTCACCTGCAAGTGCTCGGAACCGCCTCCGAACTTGAGTTCGTGCCGTCCGTGCACCCAACCGAACGAACCCGAATAGTCGAAAGCATTCTCATAGGTATTACGCGGGCCGGTGATCGGATCCCCGATGGTGGTGTAACCGTTTACCTGGATAAATGGAGGTCCAACGGCCACATCCAAGCTGGGCTGATAGCCAAAGCCGAGGCTGCCGGGAGAGGTGTGGTTGGTGCGCTCGCCGTAAAGGAATTTATTCCGCAAGTACGAGAACCGGAAGATGCCGATCATGGCCGGCGAGAAGGTATGCGTTTCCTGCGCGACGAAATTCTGCGCACGCTGCTCTTGCCCGACCGGAAAGCCCGGCACGCTCGCACCCGATGTGGCGATCGGGTGGAATTGCGTGCCATCACTGTAGGCGTAGCGGAAGTTCAAGACATCGGATGCTCCGACATATTGATCGAAACGCACTCCGAACTGATCCGAGTCCTGATGCACTACTTGCGTCGCGGTGTAGACGTTGGTTCCGTTGTTTGGCGACGGGAAATAGCTCAACAGGTTTTGCGTAATCGCAGGAACGGAAGACATGTCGAACTGGTTGTTGATATAAGGCTGGTGGAAAAAAACGTTGAAGAGCTGGTGGCCGGGATTGTTACAAAACCCGGCGGTAAAGCCTTCCGGGCATATCTCCTGAAAATTTCCCTGCCGCTCAACCGCCGAAGGCACGGTCGAGGAATCCGTTTCTCCCTGGCGATTGCGAAAACCCTCGTAGAAGCCAAAAAAGAAGCTCTTGTCCTTGCGGATGGGGCCTCCGAAAGTCCCGCCCCACTGATTTTGCTTCAAAGGCTCGGTGGTCGTGGCAAAGTAGTTGGTGGCGTCGAACACATCGTTCCGCAGAAATTCCCAGAGAGCTCCGTGATATCCATTTGTGCCCGAGCGGGTGATGATATTGGTGGTCGATCCGAGGGCATTGCCAAACTCGGCGTTGGCATTGTGGGTGAGAATCTTAAACTCGGCGATGGCATCCACCGGCGGCTTGAGAACGAATCCGCCATCCACGCCGTTGAAGTTGTTGGCGCCATCGATCAGAAAGTTGTTTGACTCGGGCCGTTGGCCGTTCACTGCGTAGGCTTGACCGTCGCGCAGCGATCCGCCTGCCTCAGCCAGGCCGGGCGTGAGAGGCACGACGCCGGGCTGTAGCAATCCCAACTGAGTAAAGTTGCGGCCGTTCAAAGGTAGGTCCAGGACTTCGCGCTCCGAAACCGTCTTCCCCAGGCTCGTCACGGTTGCTTGAATGAGTTGAGCATCGGCGTGCACGTCGACTTGCTGGGTCTCAGCGCCGACGACGAGGCGAACCGGGATGTTTGCTGTCTCGTTTACGTCCAGAGTGATACCCCGCTGGACGTAAGTCTGGAATCCCTTACCCTCCACCTGAAGCCGATAATGACCGACGGGCAACTCCAGGAGCACATATGCGCCGGAATGATCTGTGATCGACGTGCGGGTCAGGCCCGTTTCCGTTTGCGTGGCATTCACCGACGCCCCTTGCACGGTGGCGCCCGTCGGATCCACAACTGTTCCACGAATGCTTCCCGAGATTTGTTGCGCAGCGGCGCCCAAGCCTAGATACATTGCCAGCAGCGCGCAGATCACGTTTCTAGCAGTTGTCATATGGGTTCAGTTTTCTCTTTGTGGATCATTCTTCGCCTACCCGGCCGGGGAGAGCCCTGATCGCAGGCACGCATGTGCGCGAATACCTTCAAGTCGTGCGTTCAGGTCTTCAGGAACCCCAGTGCACAGAAGGAATGAGCAGCGAAACGGTAGCGGACTGCGCGGACGCACACAATAGCGGGAAAATACTACGAGCCGGGCGTCGACGGGGTTTTTATGCAGAAAGGTAAAGTGAGTTTTGCGAGGGCGGAGTGCAACTCGGCAAACGCAAAGTCGTCCGCGGGCTCGTCCGCACACCCCGACGTTTATGGGGACAAGCGAATGAGCGAGAGCTGGATGTGTCGGGTCGAGCGGTTCGGCGAAGACGAGCCTTTTTCAGTTGAAAAAGTGTAGAGCGTCCCGACAGACTGATCGGCCATGGCTGAAAGAACAGACTGTCAGTTGACCTGCAGTCGGAGCCGCAGTTCCCGCGCGCGGCTGTTGATGGCGCGTATTTTCTCCACCGGCGGGACCGGGAACATCGGGCACAGACAGCGCAAGGTTCATTAGGAGGAGCATGGCGGTCAGAGTCTCACGCATCTCGTGATGCCTCTGCTGTGCGAGGGCTCGACGGGCTGACCCCTCCTCGCGCTTGCGGCGGTGCGGAGCCGCACCTCGCGCACCAGACGATCCATTTCCCGTGACGGCGAAGTTCACAAGGACGGGGGAACGCGGTGCCCAGATGTTCGATCATCCGATCGCTTTCGTCAGGCTCGGTTGCAAGCAGGAACTGGTCGATTACAGCAGCCGCATTTGTTTGCTCGCGCAGGCGGGTGGCAGCCTCCTGCAGAGTTTGGGAGAACTGCGTTTCGTCGCCCGCGGCGACATACAAGGCATCGGCGCATTGTGAGCCAGCTGGAAACATGGCGATTGGCAAAGCGGGTGGAAACTTCGCCGGGAACCGTTAACGACTCACTGATGTCGGTTGGCTGGCCGCAACGTAGGCAGACTCGGTCAGACGGAAAGTGAGCCGACGACCTTTTTCGATGGAGACGACGGTAGCGGTGGGATCGCTGGGCGGAGGCTCGCCTGGCCGGAGTGGGTTGCCACCCGCGTTTCCACGCACGAAAAGGCTGGAGGTCCGAATCGGCAGGTTCCCTTCTGCAAGGTGGAGCGAATCGAGCGCTAGGCGGACATAACCGCCATTGCGCCGGACGTCGAAGGCCCGGGCCGACTCCACTCGTCCTCGGACAACGGCGCCGCGCGGAACCAGTCTGTTTCCTTCGACGACAACGGCCTCATCCACCAAGGCCTCGAAGGTTGCGTTTGCGGCGGGATTTTCGGCGGAAATTGGGTGCTTCAGCCGAACCGTGAGCAGGGTTCCGGCTGGCAGATTTTGGGAATTATGGAAAGGAAGACCTGCCTCAGGGTTGTCCGGAACGGCCGGAGTGGCATCCGGACGGGCGACTGGGGTCACTTCCTCATCGTGAAAGGGCAACTGATGCTGGTCCGCGTGGGATCCTTCATCTTGCAATCCGGCGGGACGAGCGCACCCCGCCCCCCAGAGCAGCGCCAGCAACATCGGCCAAATCGTCAGACCACGGGGTCTGCGGAACCGATTCATCAGAATTATCCTCGCCCGAGCATTCCCGACGGGGAAGTGGCAACCCGAATACCAGACACAATCTCATCAAATCAATCACTTGGCTATAGCACTTATGGTTGGTCGTGTAGATTCTTCCTCCCGGGGAGTTCATTCCTCCCTCTGGTTGAGCGAACAAAGGCTGGCCCATAAATAGCGCCCAAAAAGAAAGCGGAGGGCAATGGTGCCGCCCTCCGCGCCGCTCTGCGCTCAGACTCTCTAGCTCGTCATGGCTGTTTCTTTACTGGCTTTTTCCCCGTCTTTTTGGCAGCGGGCTTGGTGGTTTTCTTTTCCCCTTCCCGCCCACCAATCAGGCTCATCGCATCCGCAGCATTGAAGGGGAATTGCTTGACCGAGGTCTCCGTCTGCCCCGTGGTGGAGCTCAGGGTAACGTCGACCCGTCGATTGCTGGCCAATTTGATGACTGCGATCTTGGCCAGAGCCCGCTTGCGCTCTTCCGTCGTGAGATCGGAACGGCTCTCAATCGAATTCTTCACTTCCTCGAGGGTCAGGTTCTGCTGCTTTCCAAAAGCCTTGGTATCGATGTTGGCAGCAGGAACCCCTTGCTCGACCAGGAAGTTCTTGACGCGAGCTACGCGACGCTCGGTGAGCGCCTGGTTGTAGGCGTCAGAACCGCGGATATCGGCGTGACCTTCGAGGTTGATGTGAGTCTCGGGTTTCACTTCAAGGTATTTCTTGAAGTCGGTCGCTAGGACAACCAGAATCCTCTGCTGTGACGGCAGCAAGCCCGCGTTCGGATCCTTGGGCGAAGGCTGAGCCGTCTGGAAGTAGACGCTATGCAGAGCGAGCCGGGCTTCCAAGGCCTTATCGACCGGCGGAGGCGGCGGGTTCTGCAGCGAGACTTCGGTTGAGGCCTGTCCGGTCAAACCGCGCGAGTCGGTGCAAGTCGCGGTGACGGTCACGGGACCAGCGGGAACACCGGCGGTGCTCAAGGTTGCAGAGCTTCCAGTGCCAGAAACAGTGCCTGCCCCAGAAATCCAGTTGGCGACGGAGACGGGAACGCCGTCGGGACTGGTGCAATTCGCCGAGAGATTCACGCTTCCCCCGGTAACCAGCTCCGTCGGACTCGCCGACAACGACATGGTCGGAGGATTCTTCGGCGGCAGCGGCTTCACCGTGTAGTTCGCCGAGCAGCTGGCTTCGTTGTTCTTTTTGGACTTCGGGTCGGTCACATGGGCCGTGATGGTATAGCTACCCGGAGCCGCGTTGGCGGTGTCGATACTGGCAGTGGTGTCCTTTCCGCTCACCGGGCCGCCATTTCCGCTCCAGCTGTAAGTGACGGGGTGCTTCGGATTGAAATTGCTGGCCGTGGCGGTAGCGGAGATCGGTTCGCCCACCATCACTTCGGCCGGCTGGACCGTGCAGGACGCCGCCGGAACGAGCTCTTCCGCTCCACCCCAATTGATGACCACGCCGGTGCGGAGCCGTACGCCTTCAAACTCGGGACGCCGCAGTGACGAAAATTCCGGAGCAGCGAGGTTGGCAAAGTTGTGCTGCGCCCAGACATAGTCAACCCCGAAAACCCGCCACGAAAACATTCTTCCCAGCGGAATATCCATGCCGCCGCCCAGGATTATGCCAATCCCGTTGTGGGTAACAAGCCCGCTCTCGTAGCTGACCCGATTCAACGTGCCCAAGGCATGTAGGAAGAGCGCCAGGCCCTCGGTGCGCACGATAAACCTCGGCCCTGCGCCGGCAGTCCATTCGGAAGTGCCCGAGCGCGGGTCCCAGTTGTACCCCAAATCGCCTTCGGCGCCCCAGTGCGAATCTAGGTTGTAGGTAACAGCGCCGCCAAGTCCTCGCGACATCCCGGGAAACTTGAAAGGAATAGGATTATTAGGATCAGCGCCGGTAGGAACGGTGCCGCCGGGATTGAGATACTGATACCCCGCAAAAACGTCCCATTTGGGGTTGGAATCACTCTGAGCTAATGCGGAAGCTGAAACTAATATCACCGCGATCAGGGCTGGCAGACCAGTCATCAACCGGCGGCCTGCACTCGTGGTACGGCTAGATATCATGGAATCCTCCAGGAAATGTGTTGGCCCCCCGGGGTGCCTAACGACCAAGCGCTTGTGAGACGTAGGTGTACCAACACTGGTGGAAGACGAGACCTTAACCCGGGGAAATCAAATTCTAACGTACCGTCCTTGAAAGCGAAAGCGTAGACTCGTCATAAGTGACTGCTTTGAACAACCAAGCAGGACGCCTTCGTCTCATAATGATTTCCTCAGGCGGGATGGCACCTTCTCAACAAAGGGCTTCTGCAGCGCTTGCCGGGCGGGAAGCGGCCCGCGTATCTTGGGGGTTCGATCGGATTGAGGGTTGCGATCCCTGGACGGGACCGAGGAGTGACTAACCATATGGATACTCGAAGCCGATGAGCCACGAAAAAATATTGATCGTCGAGGACGAGGAGAACGAGCGGTCGGGATTGGCGGAACTGGTCTCGTCCTGGGGATTTCGCGCAGAGACGGCTCGCGACGGCGCCGAGGGACTGGAAAAAGCGACGCAATGGTCCCCCTCGATCGTCATCACCGATCTCAAAATGCCGCGAATGGGCGGACTTGAACTCCTGGGGCACCTCGCAGAGCAGGCCGCGACCATCGCCGTCATACTGGTCACTGCCCAAGGAACCATTGACAGCGCCGTGCAGGCGATGCGTATGGGAGCCTACGACTACATTACCAAGCCCATCGACACCAACCGCCTGCGGACCATGCTCGGGAACGCCGCGGCCCTTCTGGGCACGCGCGCCGAGCTCGAGGCTACACGGCGCCGGCTACGGGATGCGGGATCGCTCGGGCGCCTCAACGGCGCCTCGCGCAAGATGCAGGAAATCTTCCGGCTCATCGAGATGGTCGCGCCGAGCACGGCGTCGGTATTGATTACGGGCGCCAGCGGAACGGGCAAAGAACTAGTGGCGCGCACCATTCACGACCTCAGTCCGCGCAAGGACCGGCCTTTCGTAGCCATCAATTGTGCCGCGATTCCCGAAACCTTGATGGAAAGCGAAATTTTCGGCCACGAGAAAGGCTCCTTCACCGGCGCATTGGAACGCCGAACCGGTTGCTTCGAGCTCGCCGAAGGCGGGACTCTTCTCCTGGATGAAATTGGCGAGATGCCGGTCGGCACGCAAGCCAAGTTACTGCGAGTTCTCGAGGACCGGAAACTGCGGCGTCTCGGCAGCAAGGTCGAAACGTCAGTGGATGTGCGCGTGCTCGCTGCCACCAACAAGATTCCAGACGAGGCCGTAGCGAGGGGTGAGTTGCGCAGCGATCTCTATTACCGCCTCAACGTCTTCAACATCCACATGCCCCCGCTACGCGAGCACAAAGAGGATATTCCCAGCCTGGTACAGCTGCTTCTGGCTGAGATGAGCGGCAAACACGGCCGCAAGGCAGCCGCCGTCAGTGAGGCTGTGCTGAATCAGTTCAGCAACTATTCATGGCCCGGCAACGTGCGCGAGTTACGCAACACGATCGAGCGGGCGGTGATCGTGTGCGACGCCGGCGTGATTGAGACCAAACATTTGCCGCCCGGATTTGGGCAGGCTCCGCTCCGCTCCGCGGTCAATGATCCCGATGCGGTTCGCCTGGGCGTGGGCACGACCGTGGAAGAGGCCGAGAAGATGCTCATCCTGAAGACTTTGGAGGCAACCAGCAACAACAAGACGCGGGCCGCGGAGATTCTCGGCATCAGCCTGAAGACGCTGCATAACAAATTGAAGGAATACGGCAGTGCCGGCGCGGAGCCCGTCCCCGGCAAGGAGGAAGTTCCTAGCAGTTAAGACTCCCGCGCCAGGTTTAAGCGCGAGCCACGCCCTCTCACTTCATGCTGCGACGAAAGACCATCATCGTGCTGGTCATCACTCTCATGGTAACGGCGATGGTGACCGCGTTCTCGTACTTGTATGTGTCTCAAATCCTTCGCTTGAGAATCGTCAATGCGAACGAGACCGCAACCAGCCTGACCCACCAGTTAGCCTATGCCGTATCCAACGTGGTACCGGACTTCAGCAGTACGTCGCTCGATACGAACAATCCCGCTGCCGTGCGTCGCGTCCTGGGGGAATACGTGCAAACCGATGTCGCGCTGAACAATCTGCTTCAGTCCGATCCCGGCGACTGGAGATTCATCTACGACGTGACCATCGTAGACGTCAACGGAAAGGCGTTACTGCACACCAACGCCAGTATGGTAGGCAAGGTTATTGCGCCGCGCCCGGACTTCCAGAAGGTTGTAGAAGCCAAATTCCGAGAGCAAATCCGTCTGGTCTTCAGCCCCGCCGCCGTGTATGACGTGACCTATCCCCTGGAGCTAAACGGCGCGCCCTTCGGTACGATCCGCATCGGCGTGCAAACCGTTTTCTTGAAGAGCGAAGTCTATGCCCGGCTCATGAAGGCGGCTTATATCTCGATCGCGCTAATCTTTGTGTCTCTTTTTCTGGCCGCTGGAGTTTCTAATCTGGCGTTGGGCCCACTGCGGAAAATCAGCCTCAATCTCGATAGTGTCAGTGCTGGAGACGCGAACGCACTCTACGGCGATGAGTCCCGCCATGATGAGTATGGCCTCGTATCTTTGAAAATTGCCAACCTCGGCCGCCAGATTCGCGACAGCCGGGAAATTTTCTCGGCCCTCAAGGATAACGTGGATCAGCTCATGTCCAAGTTGCAGGATGGACTGATGCTGTTCGCGCGCGACTCGCGCGTGGTCCTGGTCAGCGCTCCGGTGGAAGGTTTCCTCGGACGCCCTCGGGGAGAGCTTCTCGGACACACGGTCCACGAACTCTTCGATCGGGACTCCCTTCTAGGCTCTGCCCTCCTCGAGGCCTTCGAGCGCCGTCGCCCGCTCTCTCAGCGGGAGTTCGACGCGGCAGGCGGCAAGCGGGTCCAGGTCTCTCTCGACTTCGTGCAGGAGAAGAATTCGCAGATTGGCGCGCTTCTCATCATGCGCGACCCCGAATCGGTGCGGCGCATTGGCGACGAAATTGAGATGTCACGCCGGCTTTCGGCCAGCGGACGCCTCACCCGCGGCGTGGCCCACGAAGTGAAGAATCCCATCAACGCAATCGTTCTCCACCTGCAACTGCTGCGGAACAAACTGGCGGACGAGGCGCCCGACACGCGGCGCCACATGGACATCATCGACAGTGAGATTCGCCGCCTGGATCGCGTTGTACAGACGCTGGTGGATTTCACCCGGCCGCGCGACCTTCATCTGGAGGAGGTAGACCTGCGCCCTCTGATGGAAGATGTGGCGCAACTCGCCGGCCCCGATGCCGAGCAGCACGGTGTCACCATCGAACGACACATGCCGGAACAGCGACTGCCGATCAAGGTTGACGTTGACCTCATGAAACAAGCCTTTCTGAACGTGGTGATCAACGGAGTTCAGGCCATGCCGCAGGGCGGAGTGCTCACGATCTCGGCTCGACGCGATCACAACGCAGTGGTTGCTGAGGTTCAAGATCAGGGTGGCGGAATTCCGAAGGATATGCGCGACAAAATATTCGAACTCTATTTCACTACCAAGAAAGACGGCAGCGGCATCGGCCTGGCGCAGACCTATCAAGTTCTCCAGTGGCATTATGGCTCGGTGGACTTCGAATCGATCGATGGGACTGGGACTATTTTCCGCTTCCATATTCCAGCCGTTGGGGTCGCGGTGGAGGCAGGTCACGAGTACGTTGAAGACGCAGCCGCGGCACAACCGGGAGATTGACTCATCCTGTCCGGAGACAAGATTCGAGATATCAAATGCCGCGCCGGACGCCCAAAAGCGTAAAATCAAGCTGCAACGGCATGGGATTACCTGGGATCTGGAATGACTCTGGCCGCTATCCTACTCGTCAGTATTTTCTGCTCATCTTCGCCGGTGGGGATGAGGCATGGGCTCGCCGGGGCGGCGCAAGATCAAGGAACGGCAACACCGCCCGCCCAGAATTCATCGGCTCCCTCGCAGGCACCATCTTCCGCGGCAACGCCTCCGAAGCCATCCGCAGCTAAAACTCCCTCCACCACCGCCAAGCGGAGGACGCACAAGAAGAAAGCGCTTCCACCCGGCTGCAACAGCGCTTTTCCCGCTGGCCAACCGGCATCCGGTCCCAATTCGACTGCGGCGGCTCCCACCGCGACAGGAACCGCTCCGGCGGCGGGAACGTCGACTCCCTGTCCGTCGCCGAAAGTGATTGTGCGGCAGGGGGGAACGTCGGAACCAAGTATTCAGTTGGCTGGGGGAGCGGCCGGCGGCCAGACCGCCAATCAGCGGGACACCGCCAATCAAATGCTGGACGCTACGGAAGCGAACCTCAAGAAAATCGGCAGCCGCCAGCTCAGTGCGGACCAGCAGGGAATGGTCGATCAAATCCACCAGTTCATGGATCAGTCGAAGACTGCGGTTAAGGACGGTGATCTCGAGCGCGCCCGTACTCTGGCGTGGAAAGCGCAACTACTCTCTGAAGCACTGGTCAAACCGGAAGAGTAATTACGGTTGCATCCCAGCCAATAGCCAAAGACACCAAGAACCCGGGCTGGGATTTCTGTGTCTTCCGGGTTGAGACCTCTCATCCCATCCGGAGCAACGCCCAGAACTCATTTTCCCTTGGCCCGGGCGGTGTTTACTTTTGTCAGGAGATCCTGCGACATGGCTTGCAGAGGACCGGGAATTTTGACCGCCTCGGTAAGCACTTCGCGCGCTTCGGTTAGCTTGTTCATCTTGCCATAGGCGAAGCCCATTCCATACAGAGCCCGGGCATAGAGCTGATCATCCTGTCCTTTGAGCAGAACCGCAGCCGACTTGAGTTCGGGAATCGCGGCCGCGGTTTTCTCCTGCTTCAGATAAGCCCAGCCGATAGTGTTATGAGCGGCTCCAGCCGAGGTTTTCCGCCGCTGATCGGCATCGGGAGCATCCGCGTTCGCCACCTCGATGGCTTTCTGCGCATAGGAGATCGCTTTCGCAGAACTCCCCGGCTTGGAATCGTCCCCGTAGAAACCCGCCAGCAACAACAACGCGGCCAGCGAGTGGGGACTGGAAGCCAGAATTTTTTCACCAAACGAAACCAGCCGCGCCTGATCATTCAACTGACCCGGCCCCAGCGTGTACATGGCATAGTTCGATACCTGCTCCCCAAACTTCGAGTCCGGAAAGGCTGCGGTGAACTTCTCGATCTCCGTCATGCGGGTCTTAGGATCGGTTTCGCTGGTAATCGCATTGAAACCGGAAGACTCCAGAAAATCGCAGCTCGTCTGCGCGGCCGACTTATCTTCGTTCAGTTTCCGCGAAAAATCTTCATCGCTCATTCCCTCCGGCTTGGCCTGCTTTCGAATCAAGAGGCAAACTTCGCCGCCTTTTGCGGCATAGTCCATCAGCTTGGCGTTGTTCTTGGCTTGCTGGGCCACGCCCGCCTGCGACACCAGAATATCCAGGTTATGGGGAGATCCGGCCAGAGCCTTGTCCCCGTAGTCGAGCGATTTTTGCAGGTCGCCCGTCGCCTGATAGGCCTGAGAGAGTTGCCAGTTCCCATAGGCCACGGCCGCCGGGTTCGAAGAAAACTTCTGCACGAAGTCTTCATACAGGGCGAGCTTCTTCTGTGAATCCGGCTCGTTTGAGATCGTTTGTAGAGCATGATCCTCGTCCGTGCCAGCCGCAATCGTGATGCGATCAACCTGGCCACTTGCCTGAGGAATCAGAACCGCGAGGGAGAGGAAAAGTGCAAAAAGCAAGAGAGAACCGCTGCAGCGTCTCATCGACCGCCTCCGGTGTACGCGTTCATTCGAGCCCAATCTTCGAGCAGCAGGCGAATCCTAGCGCTGAACGCATCCGTAAGCAAGGGCCGGGATCAGTTGAGGCTTGCAAGCATGCCAGGGCCCGCGGCCACCATGGACCCGAAGGCGCACCCAGGACACCCAGCCCGGGTTCTAGACTGTCGCGGGCGAGTTCGTGTCCTTCGTGGTTCCTGCTTTTTTTCACATCCCCACCTGGCCTCGTCTAAAGTAGAACGATGCGTGCCATTCTCGGCCAGCGACCGTTGCGCTTCGTCTTCGCAGCCAACTTGATTTCGATGTTGGGCAGCGGGATGAACTCGGCTGCGGTGGCCTGGTACATTTTGCAGGCCACGCACTCTGAAGTGGCCCTGGGCACGCTTGCGGTTCTACAAACCATCCCAGCGATGCTCATGCTGCCCTTCACCGGCGTCATTATCGACCGGGAAGACCGCCGGCGGCTGGTCATGTGGCTCGACGCCGTGCGCGCCGGGATCATCGTGACGGTTGCGATCCTCGCCTTCCAGCACCGCGTGCAAGTCTGGCAACTGTACTTGATGAACACCTTGGTGGCGGCCGGCTTCTGGATGTTCTGGCCAACCATCACCGCGCTCATCCAGGAACTAACCCCGGAGGACCGGTTCGTACACTCGAACACATTCTTGCTGGCCGGGGTGCAGGGCGGATGGCTCATCGCCGGTTCTGTCGTCGGCTTCATGTACAACCACATCGGCCTGGGCGGCGTACTGCTGGTCGACGTTTCGACCTACGTCGTCTCCTTCCTCTGCTACTTCGCGGTGCGCAAAGGACGCCATGTCGTGTTACGCCCGCAAGAGTTGCGCGCCGACCTGATTGCCGCCGAGAGCCAACTGCAGCGCTTCTGGCACGACATGCGCGAGGGGCTGCACTTTCTCCGCGATCATCGCGCCGCCGTAATGCTGGGGATCAGCTGGGCCCTATTCCTCGGGGCTATGATGACCGGCGGCGTGGTCACTCCCTCCTTGAGCGAGCGCGTCTTTCACGCCGGACCTGTGGGCTACGGCTGGCTTAGTGCGGGATGGGGAACCGGCGCTTTCATCAGCGCGTTATACGCTCCCCAAGCAATCGCACGCCTGGGTGGCCGGCGCGCGGTTGCATTCTCCATGGCATTGCTGTCGGTGGCGATGATCTGCGCTCCAGTCTCGCGGTTTCTCGTTCTGGCGATGGCGGCATACTTCGTCATGGGCTCGGCGCGTGGCGTGGGCGGCGTTGCCATGAACACCAGCCTCATGGAGATGGTCCCCAGACATTTGATGGGACGCGTGCAGAACACCTACTATTTCTTCGGAACATTTCTGCAAATTGCACTCGCCCTCAGCGTCGGTGCAGTCGCCCACAACCTGAGCCTGGTTGCCGCATTCGCGATTCTGGCAAGCGTGTACGGTCTGGCATTCGTGGCGGCAAGCTGGCCGGTGGGGACGCCCGTCGCCGAACAAATCGCGGCCGAATGAGCTATCCGAGGTTGCCAGCGAGCGAGCGAGCGGGGCGCCCCAATCGTTTCTGGCTGCGCTAGGGCGGGGATTTTGATCGAGACGCACACAGTTGATCGGCGCCTCCGTGGTCAACCACCGCCTCTGGCTGTTATTCTTTCCCATTCCTAAGGAGTATCAATGTCCGCTGACCTGCAGGGCCGTAATGCCGTCGTCTTCGGAGTCGCCAACAAGCGTTCCATCGCGTGGTCCATCGCCCAGGGATTGCACGCCGCCGGGATGAAACTGGCCATCACCTACCAAAACGAGCGCCTGGAGCAGGAAGCGAAGGATCTCATCCTCTCCTTGCCGGGCGCCGAAGCCTACATGTGCGATGTCTCCAAAAACGAGGAGATCGACCGTCTGTTTGCCACCCTCAAGGAACGTCACGGCAAGCTGCACACGCTCGTGCACTCCGTCGCCTACGCTCCGGCCGACGAATTAAAGGGCGATTTCGTCAACACCACGCGCGAAGGCTTCCGCAT
>Ga0073928_10006529_pt1 | contig 15640 bp, 16 predicted proteins | sample PaiPotPPA55metaG_FD_76969 | JGI IMG/M metagenome (GOLD analysis project Ga0073928, IMG submission 76969) | Iron sulfur acid spring bacterial and archeal communities from Banff, Canada, to study Microbial Dark Matter (Phase II) - Paint Pots PPA... ... | reverse complement strand
ATCTGGACCCGACCGGAGCGTCGGCGGCGCCGATCCGGAAGGCGATGTCCCCGTAGCTCAGCCGGATAGAGCATCGGTTTCCTAAACCGGGGGTCACAGGTTCGAGTCCTGTCGGGGACGCCATCTCACCAAAACGCGGCAGAACGCCTCACATCCGCAGAAACACTGGGTTTTTCGTCGCTTCGGTGGTACAGAGCCGGAGTGCAACCCGTGTCTGCAATGACCTACCTTTGGCGACATCGGAAGAGCGGAGTCTACTACTTCCGACGAGCCGTACCGGACGACATACGGACCATCATCGGCAAGACGATGGTCAAGCGGTCGCTCAGAACGAGCGATGTGGTCGAGGCGAAGCGCCGAGCGCACCCAATCGCCATCCAGACCGAGAGCGAGTTCCAGAGTGCTAGAGAGAGGCATTCAACGCCGCCCCGCACCGACCTAAGCGAAGCCGAGCGCACTCACTTGGTCGCTGCTTATTTGCATCAGCGTCTAGCGGAGGACGAGGCCCAGCGCATTGACGGCAGCAAGGAGGACGACGATCTCTACAAGTCACTTAAGGCTCAGGTGGAGGCTCACGGCGGGACGGCGGCCTTCACCGAAGAGGAAGCGACCGCCGCGATCGGTCTGAGTAAGCGCGCATACCACAAGATAGCGGAGGCGGTAGAGATCGTCCTGCCGGGGCAGGAGGCTGTCGAGATCGTCCTGACGGGGCTAAGGGAGAAGTTGGCTCGGGGCGACACCAGCATCGTTGCGGATGACGTAGACGACTTCTTGCAAATGGACGGGATCAACCTCGACCGGACCTCGTCCGCTTATCGGAGGCTGTCTTACGACTTCCTTCGCGCTGCCGTGAAGGCGAACGAAGCGACTGCAAAGCGCCACGAAGGTCAGGACATCGAGACACCTCCTGCTCCCGTCCCCCTGGCCGCCCACCGCACGACGCGGGCAACCGCGGGAAGCGTCGATCTGATGACGATGTTCGACAAGTGGGTGGAGGAGCGAAAGCCGCCGCAGAAGACGGTGCTGGACTTCAGGACAGCTATTCGCCGGTTCATCGAGCTACACGGCAGGATTGCCGTCCATGAGATCACCAAAGCCCATGTGCGCGCCTACAAGGATGCACTTCAGAAGCACCCGCGCTCCTGCTCTGGCGAGATGCGGCAGATGACCCTGCCCGACCTTCTACATCATCTCCAACGACATCCCATCGAAGGACCTACGCTGAGCGCCGGTACGATCAACAAGGCTATTACCGCGCTTCAGACCGTGTTCGGCTGGATCGAAGCTCAGGGTTACCTAGAGGCGTATCCGAACTGGACCAACCCAGCAGCCAACATGAAGATGCACAATCCTGCCAAGGACGAGGACACCCGTCTCCCCTACGAAGCTGATGACCTGCAGACGATCTTTAGCTCGGCGGTGTTCAGCGACGGAGCGCGTCCTCAGGGCGGGGCCGGTGAAGCTGCGAAGTGGCTTCCGTTGATAGCCTTGTTCACTGGCGCACGGCTGGAGGAGATCGGGCAAGCTCTCACCAGCGACGTAAGGCATGAAGACGGTATTGACTACCTTGACATCAACACCTTGGATCGGAGAGCGGGGAAACGCGTCAAGAACCGGAGTTCACGTCGGAAGCTGCCGCTCCACCCTGAGCTAGTCCGCTGTGGTCTGCTGGCCTATGTCGAGCAACGGCGGCAGGCGGGAGATGAGCGCCTGTTCTCAGCACTAGTGCCGTCCGTCTCGGGGCAGGTAACGGGGAACTGGTCGAAGTGGTGGTCGCGGTACACTGATAGCCTCGGCATCACTGACACGCGGAAGGTCTTCCACAGCTTCCGTCACTCCTTCAAAGACGCCTGTCGCGCTGCACGGATCGAAGAAGAGTTACATGACGCGCTAACGGGCCATACGAGCGTGAGCGTCGGCCGCAGGTACGGCAGCGGTGTGCCGCTCGACGCGCTTGCCGAGGCCGTGGCAAAGGTCAGCTACAGGGGTCTCGATCTGTCGCGTTTGCACGTCGCTGCGTCTACGAGGACGTAGCTCCGTCGCGCCACTAGTTCGTGCTTCTGTGCGCGCGCTGACAAGAGCCTCATAGGAGGGGCTGGAGGGCTGCTGGATGAGAGAAGGGCGTTTCCGGTAGCCGTTAGCCCTCCGATTACACCTCACTCTACGGCCTTCCTATTCGACCTGTTTGCCGCCTCGCATGCGAACAATCGTTGACCCGCTTACCCGATGCGCTCCGTTCGTCTCGTCTTCGTCCGCTATCACAAAGCCATTGGTGCGAGCAGCCTCGATTACCTGCGGCAGAGAGCCGATCTCCACCATCATCCCATCGCCCACGGGTATGCCGTCTGCGTACTCGTCCAGTCATTTCCTCGCCTGATCATTCAGCGCATGGATCGCGGCTCCGAAGGCGGGATAGGTGATCTTGAAGTCGGTCATGCGTGGAGCCGGACCTCGACCCGCCTAGCGCCCAGTGACGACGCCGTTCTTCTTGTCAGGGTAGATGGACATAGCAGAACCTCAATAGGGGGCCGAAGTTAAGGATCATCCGCAGATCGCCATGCGACGGGCGCGAAGGGATCGCAGATGCACCAATACTTTTCCCACAACACATACACGACCGGCATCATCTGTGCGTCGGGTCTTCAGCTCGTCGAGGTCTGCCATCACTGGCTTCTCCTATCAGTAGCAGTTCATGTTGGAAAATGGGCCGGTCGTCGTGGTTACGCAGTTGGCTCGGAATGTCGAGTTACCCCGGTTCAGGAGGGCGGCACTTTCGTTAGCGAGCGCGGCGGCTGGACTGTAGCCGATTGGCATGCTGTTCAGCTCCATAAGGAGCTTAGCCTCGTTGCAGTCTGCCTCGATCCCGGCTCGGCATCCAGCGAGCGCGCCCATGAATTCCCGTTGAATAGGCGTCTGGCCGCAGGCGGCAAGCCCAGCGACGAGGGTACATGCCGCGATAATCCTGATCATCATGATGCGCTCCTCTTGCGTGTCTGCTCGTCGAACGCTCGGTCAAGCTCGTTGACCGGGGCTTTACGCTTGGCGGTAAGACGGTAGACGTTCTTGCGGCGATCCTCACGGTAGGGGCTTTGCTCAATAAGCATCATCCCGGGCTCTCGTCACCTTCCATCACAAGCCCTTCTTCGATCATTGCCTGGGCGAGATACTCGACGTAGCGCGGCTCAATGGCGATGCTCGGGCCGAACCGCTGCCAAGGCTCGATCTCCAGGTTCTCTTCGAGCCACTCGCGGCAGGCATCGGAGAGCGGTGTGATGGTGGTTATCGTGCCGTGGTAGGTGAGGCGGAAGTCAGCTCGGGCGTGATCAGCTCGGCGAGTTTGGTCGTGTGGCATAAGAAAACCCTCCTTCTTTGAGGAGGGCTGACGCAGAGCGGCTATGACCCATTTCGATTGTCGCCGTGGTCTCGACCGCATCCCGCCTCTTCGGCGGCTCCACCTTGCCCAGGTCTCGGCAGGTTGGCGTCGGGCGTCAGCCCTACTCTTGATGCAGCTCTAAAGATGTCCTGAACGCCGTTTGGCGTCAAGTCGTGTCGCCCCTCTACCTGATCGTCGGAGGATCGGCATAATGCCTCATGCTGCCGCTCTTTGAGTTCTGGGCAAAGTCAGGCCGTGAGGGCGAACCGGCGTTGATGCACAGTGTCCCGCATCACAGTCTTGATGTCGCCGCCTGCGCCCTGGTTCTGCTGGACGCGTATCAGGCCCCTGTTCCTGTTCCGAGCAGGACATTGGCAGCCCTGGTGGCGCTCCATGATGTCGGCAAGTTCACCAGACCGTTTCAGGCGAAGGTTCCGGCCTTATGGCCACTATCGCTCGGCCACTTCTCTCAGCCGCCCCCGGGTTATCACGATGATGCCGGGTATGCGCTTCTTTGTGGTGAGTTGAAGCAGCACGTCAGTCCGCTGTTCGCTGAGTGGAAGAGTGCCAGCTCGCGATACCCATTGTTCCGCGCGGTAACCGGCCATCATGGCCGTCCCCCACGACAGTTCGATACTCCTGACCTCGGGCGAAAGACCGCGTGCGCCGTATGCCTCGATGCCGCACGCGCCTTTGTTGATGAAGCATTGTCCGTAATCGACCCACCGCCCCTCCCGCAGCTTGACAGCGCGGCCCGACATCGTCTCGCCTGGTTCCTAGCGGGTCTCGCGGTGGCTGCCGACTGGCTCGGCTCGGGTAGGCGCTGGTTCGCGCCTGTTGTAGCTGCCGAGCATACGGACCTGCATCGCTACTGGAACGAAGTCGCGCTGCCTCGCGCTCGGCAAGCCGCTACGGACGCGTGGCTATTACCGTCGCCAGTGTCACAGGCTGTCGGGCTATCGCATCTGTTCCCCGGGCTAACGGTTCGGCCGCTCCAAGCCTGGGCTGAAACAGTTCTAATTCCCGACGGCCCGGCCCTGTTCACGATCGAGGACGCGACCGGTGCAGGCAAAACCGAGGCAGCGCTTGTTCTGGCTCATCGCCTGATGGCGGCGGGCCGTGCGGACGGCGTGTTCTTTGCGTTGCCGACGATGGCAACAGCGAACGCGATGTACGCTCGGTTGGAGGCGGCCTATCGCCGATTGTTCGCGGCGGGGAGCACACCGTCCCTGGTGCTTTCGCATGGGCGGCGAACTCTGCACGAGGGCTTCACCGCCAGCATTCTGGATGCCGCTGCGGATCGGCAGCACGATCCTACCGAACCTGCTGACCAACCGGCGGGTGCCCAGTGTGCCGCCTGGATCGCGGACGACCGTCGCAAGGCTTTTCTTGCCGAGATCGGTGTCGGCACGATCGACCAAGCGATCATGGCTGTGTTGCCCACGCGCCACGCACCGCTGCGACTACTGGGGTTGTCGAGGCGCGCGCTGATCGTGGACGAGGCGCATGCCTACGACGCCTACATGACCAAGGAATTGCATGGCTTGCTGGCGTTTCAGGCGGCGCTCGGCGGCAACGCGATCGTCTTGTCGGCAACGCTGACCAAGAAGCAACGTGGCGAGCTTCAGGCGGCATTTGTTGGCGGGCTCGGCGCGGAAGGTCCGGCCGATGATGCTGCAGCGTACCCACTAACCACGGTGGGTTCGCGCGCGGGGATCGCGGCACAACCCTGTCCGATCGCACCGGGCCTTTCCCGCCGGGTCACAGTCGAACGGGTGTCCGATCGAGAAACAGCCGTTACGGCGATTACGGCTGCGGCACGAGCAGGTGCCGCCGTTGCTTGGGTACGCAACGCCGTCGACGATGCGATAGAGGCCGTCGAAGAACTGCGGGCGGCAGGTCTCGATGCGACGCTGTTCCACGCCCGGTTTGCGATGGGTGATCGGCAAGACATTGAGGCCAAGGTTCTGAGCTTGTTCGGTCGCACCGGCTCCGGGCAGGTGCGCAGGGGGCAAGTGCTGGTGGCGACGCAGGTAGTCGAGCAAAGCCTTGATCTCGACTTCGACCTGATGGTTACCGACCTTGCCCCGGCTGATCTCGTGATACAGAGGGCGGGCCGGTTATGGCGGCATCAGCGTAGTGGGCGGCCGATCGAAGGTCCGCGGTTGCTGTTGCTTGCACCGGAACCTGTTGACGATCCGACAGCCGCATGGCTTGGACCAGAATTGCGCCGGACGGGCTTCGTCTATCCCGACCACGCGCTTCTGTGGCGGAGCGCCCGTGCGCTGCTAGAACGTGGGTACATCGAGACGCCCGACGGCATCCGCCCGCTCGTTGAAGGTGCCTATGACCGAGATGCACCTGCGGCCGTACCCGCGGGCCTCGCAGCTGTTAGCAACCGTGCCGAGGGTGCGGAGCTTGCGGCGGTCGGCATCGCGTTGCAGAACGTGTTGAAGCTCGACGAGCCGTATGAGCGGCGTTCCGGGCTGTGGGAACCCGACGTGCGCACGCCGACCCGCCTGGGCGACGCCCAAATGGTCTTCAGGCTGGCGCGAGAAGACGGCGGCGCTGTTGTGCCTTGGTATCAACGCGGAGAGCTTCGGCGGACCTGGGCTCTCTCGGAGGTATCGGTGCGCGCGACACGTCTGAAAGGTGCCGACGAAGACCAACGCATTCAGCAACTGAAGCAGGCTTGGCCTGCCTGGGATCGCGAAATTCCGGTGCTGCTCTTGCGGCCGGGCGGCTCCGGTCGGTATCAGAGTTGGGGGATTGACCCGCGCGAACAGCGGCGGCCGGTGACATACGATGAGAGCTATGGTTTAGTGTTCTCTACTGAGCGGTCCCGCAATGCGGGATGAACCCATGCTCCGTGGAGCGCGGCGCTTAACAATAGCTGGCTCCCTGCGGCGTGCGGGGATATCGAAGATACTACGCGGAGCGCGAAGCAATTGACAGCGCCATTTGATCGCCGATAGTGTAGGGGCGCTGGTTGCAGCCAGCGCTCGATCCATCTGTACCCGTCCGCGCCTTTACATTTCACTCCATGCTGAACCTGATAACCGACCCATGGCTCCCGGCTCGTCGTGCCAACGGGCAGGCCGAGCACATTCGACCCTTCGAGATCACGACCGGGATCAGCACGAACCCCGTTGTTGCTATCGAATGGCCCCGCGCTGATTTCCGCGTGGCGTGCATCGAGTTCCTGATCGGGCTGATAGCCACCGCCTGCCCGCCTGCGGACGATGACGACGCCTGGGTCGAGGGTTGGGAGAACCCTCCCTCTGTTGACGCGCTGTTGGAGGCGTTCAGCTCGCTCGCACCCGCGTTCAATCTGGATGGCCCCGGCCCCCGGTTCCTACAAGACTTCGACGAACTTCCCGGCGAACCTGACAGCCCCGAGACCTTGCTGATCGAAGCACCTGGCGCGAATACCAGGCGGAACAACACCGCCCTGCTCGTGAAGTCCGGCAGGATCACGCGCCTGTCGCGAGCAGCCGCAGCAATGTCCTTGTTCACGTTGCAATGCTACGCACCCAGCGGCGGCCGAGGCAACCTGACTTCGGTGCGCGGTGGGGGGCCCCTAACGACCTTGGCCTTGCCTGGGGTCAATCCCTGCCCGCTCTGGCGTGTCATCTGGGCGAACACTCCGCGTGTCACTCAGCCGCGACCCGCCGACCTCTCTCGCGTCTTCCCTTGGCTGGCTCCGACCCGCACCGCCGACCGGTTTCCGGCGACGACGCCAGAACAGGCACATGCCTTACAGGCGTTTTGGGGTATGCCACGACGGATCAGGCTCGACTTTGCCGAGAACGCTGGGAGCCTGCCGTGCGATTTGACGGGCGTTGTCGATGCCGCGATCGTGACCGGCTGGCGTCAGCGGCCAAATGGCGTGAAGTACGTGGCTTGGGAACATCCGCTGTCGCCCGCCTACAAGGATAACAAGAGCGGCGCCTGGCTGCCGGTCCACGCGCAGCCCGGCGGAATTGGTTATCGGCATTGGGTCGCTATCGCTGTCGGGGACGAAGCCGGGACGCGGCGCCCGGCTCGCGCAATCTCCGACTGGCGGGCGCGATCGGTAAACGTTCTGCCTTCGGGCGGGTCACCGCGGTTGCTGGCCGCAGGCTTCGATATGGACAACATGAAGGCGCGCGCCTTCGTCGAGAGCGAAATGCCGCTCCCCGGGACCGAGCCCGAAGCCTCCGAAACCCTTGCCAAGGTAGCCCGGAGGTTGGTTGACGCCGCCGGTATCGTAGGCTCCGCCCTGCGCAGCACTGTTCGTCAGGCGCGTTTCACCGATGCCAGCACAGATAGCGCTCCGCTCGCTGCTGTGCACGAGAGCTTCTGGGCCGCCACTCAGGACCGGTTCTTTGGCCTCCTCACCAAGGCCGATGTGGGCGACTGGGAGGCGGTTCTCGACGCGGCGGCTTCGAGCTGGCGTGAAGTACTCAAACGGGTCGCACTTCGGCTATTTGACGAGGCTGCACCGCTTGATCCCTCCACCGTGTCCTTCGATCCCAAGCGGATAGTCGAGGCACGACGAAACCTATTCTGGGTGCTCGATGGCCGGGGACCGATGGGCGGTCGGCTGTTCGAGGCTCTTCAGCTTCCCTCGCCCGAGCCGAAGGGAAAACAACGGCATCGGTCTGCACCGGCGGGGACTTCATGAAATCAATAGCTGTGCAATCACAAGACGCCACTAGGTGGTGGCGCGGCTTGCAGCCCTACTTCTCTAAGGGCCAGCGTAACCCTGGTGCCGATCGAGCGGCCCTCGCCCGCTTGCGACGGGCCGATCTGCTGTCCGCAATGCAAGATCCTGCAACCTTCGCGCTGTTCCATGCTCTCGGGCGGCAGCGTCCAAATGAGCTGCCTGAGGTCGCCTTGTGCGCTGCTGTGCTTGCCTGCATTGCTGGCGAACGGACCGCAGCTCCTCGTGAGCACCCGGCGCGGAGCTTGGGACCGCCATCGCTCGATCGAGCTGAGCAGGCTGCAATGAAACCGCTTCGGTTCCGTCGCCTGATCGAGGCCGAAGCTCCCGAGGACCGGCTAACTGCATTTCGACGAGCGGTCCAGCTTGCGGGTCAAAGGCTAAACCCCAACGAAGTGGCCGCTGCCTGCCTCGATTGGTCACAAGCTCGGCGGCAACGCTGGATTTTCGAGTACTACAACGCTGGCTTTGCGGCACCTGAGCCCGAGCCCGTATCGGAGGAAGCTACCGCATGAGCCATTTTCTCCAACTGCATCTCCTGACCTTCTATCCGCCCTCCAATCTCAATCGCGACGACACAGGGCGGCCGAAGACGGCGACGGTCGGTGGGGTGCCGCGACTGCGCATCAGCAGCCAGGCCCTGAAGCGCGCCTGGCGGACCTCGCCGATCTTCGCCGAGCGGCTGCACGAGCACCGCGGGCAGCGCACGCAGCGTTTTGGCGAGGACATCGAGCGCCATCTGCGCGAGCGCGGGGTTGCCGCCGAACGTGCCCTCCAAATCGCCCGCGAGATCGCCCAGCACTTCGGCAAGCTGAAGCCCGAGCGCGATCCGGCACCCGCCCGAACGGAGCAGCTTGCCTTCATTGCACCTGAGGAGCGAGCCGCTGCGCTGGCGCTTGCGGAGCGGATGGCTGCCGGTGAGGCGGTCGAGCCGAGCGTCGAGCAACTGCTTCGACATTCCGATACCGCTGCGGACATCGCCATGTTCGGGCGCATGCTAGCCGACAATCCCCAATACAATCGGGAGGCCGCCGTTCAGGTGGCGCACGCGATTACCACACATCGGGTGACGGTCGAGGATGACTACTACACCGCGATCGACGACCTGAAGACCTCGGATGAAGACGCCGGAGCTGGTTTCGTTGGCGAGCTCGGTTTCGGGTCAGGCATCTTCTACCTGTACGCCTGTGTCGATACCGAACTGCTGAGGCGCAACCTTGACGGCCAGCGAGCGCTCGCAGCCGACGCCTGCGCGGCCCTGGTCGAAGCGGCGGCTACTGTGAGCCCCAAGGGTAAGCAACCTTCATTCGCGGCACGCGCCCGGGCGCATTACGTGCTAGCCGAGTTTGGTACCGCACAGCCCCGCACTCTGGCAGGGGCGTTCGTCAAGCCAGTACAGGGTGACGATCTTGCCGTCGCTTCGGCTGAGCAGCTGGTGGACTGGCGTGCCAAGCTCGACCATGCCTACGGCCCGGCGGCTGAGGCTACGACAACAATAGATGTCGCAGCAGGACAAGGTACTCTCGCCGAAATCGTCGGGTTCTGTCGTGACGCGGCCGCTCATGCCTGAGTTCCTGACCTTCACCCTTACAGCCCCGCTGGCCGCTATGGGAGAGATCGCGGTCGGTGAGCGTCGGGGTAGTTGGGATCGGCCTGGACGGTCAGCCGTACTTGGACTGATCGCTGCATGCCTCGGCATTGACCGCGAGGATGAAGCGGCTCATGGGGCACTCGAAGCCGGGTACGGTCTCGCTCTGCGGGTCCAGAAATCCGGATCATTGCTGCCGGACTACCATACGGCACAAGTTCCGCCCACACGCCGGGGCCGACGTTTTGCGACCCGAGCTGAAGAACTGAGCGCTCCAGACCTCGAAACGATCCTGTCGCGCCGCGATTACCGGGTTGATGTCTCGGTGTTGGTGGCGTTGTGGAGCAGGCCGGGTGCGGCGTGGTCATTGCGGGAGATCGAACGGGCTCTCCTGACACCACGCTATGCACCCTACTTCGGCCGAAAGTCATGCCCCTTGATGCTGCCGATGGCGCCCTTGCAGATCGAGGCAGCCAATCCAGTCGCCGCTCTTGCGCAGCGTGCAACTGAGGGACCGGAGCCCGAGCGACACCTCCTGAGGGGACCATCGGCGGCCGTCACTACAATGACGGCATCCGAGGCGCGAGAGTTCGATCTGCCGATCCAGCGGATCGAAATGAGGCGCGACGCACTGGCTAGCCGTCGTCGTTGGCAATTCACGCTGCGCGAAGAAGCCATCTTGTCGGACGGCCCGTGAGCGCAACACACCCTACGCCGGTGCTCGCTCGTGCACGGTTGCGCCGCGACCGTCCGGCAGACGCGCTTGCTCGCATCCTGGTACCGGAAGAGGCCGGTGCCCGGATCGGGGCCGCTCACTCCCTGGTTTGGGCGCTGTTCGCGGACGGGCCGGATCGCCGCCGCGATTTCCTGTGGCGAGAAGTACGTCCGGGGGAGTTCTTGATCCTCGCCTCTCGAACGCCCGCCGATCCGCACGACCTGTTCGATCTCGAATACAAACCCTTTGCCCCGGTGCTCCGGCCTGGGCAGCGCCTCGGCTTCGATTTGCGAGCGAACCCGGTTGTCAGTGTGCATGAAACACCCGGTCAACGGGGTCGGCGTGCCGATGTCGTTATGCACGCGCTCCACGATCTCGGACCAGGTGAACGCGCATCGGCACGGGACGCCGCCGTCCGCGAGGCCGGGGCGGCCTGGCTCGCCCGAAAAGGGTCAACGGCTGGGTTCGGCATCGCAACCGAACGGCTCTACATCGACGGCTATGAGACGGTTCGTATTCCGAGGAACGGAGAGCGCGCCATCATCTTCTCGACCCTGACCTTCCAGGGTGTGCTGACGGTGGATGATCCTGAGCGGTTCGTCGCGAGTATTCTCAAGGGCTTTGGAGCGGCCAAGGCGTTCGGTTGCGGCCTGATGCTGATCCGGCGAGCGGCACCATGACGGCCGCCATGCGCGGGTTACCCCCGCCCCGTCCGATCCCGATCAAGGAGCGCGCCTCGATCCTGTTCCTCGAAAAGGGGCGTCTCGATGTGCTCGACGGCGCGTTCGTGCTGGTGGACGAGATCGGGGTGCGCGTACACATCCCTATTGGCGGCGTCGTATGCTTGATGCTGGAACCGGGCACTCGCGTATCGCATGCGGCTGTTGCGCTTGCTGCTCGCGCAGGCACGTTGCTGATATGGGTCGGTGAAGCGGGGGTGCGCCTTTATGCGGCGGGCCAACCAGGCGGTGCCCGTGCCGACCGGTTGCTGTATCAGGCACGGCTTGCTCTCGATGACGACGCCCGACTTCGTGTTGTGCGAAAAATGTATCAGTTGCGCTTTGGCGAGGAAGCGCCGACGCGCCGTTCGATTGATCAGTTGCGCGGGATCGAAGGCGCCCGCGTCCGCGAAATGTACAAGATGATGGCGTCACAACATGGGATCATGTGGCGGGGCCGAGATTACGACCCGAGCAACTGGGGCGGTGCTGATACGGTGAACCGTTGCCTGTCGGCTGCAACATCATCGTTGTACGGAATTACGGAAGCAGCGGTTCTTGCGGCGGGCTACGCGCCCGCGATCGGCTTTCTGCATACCGGCAAGCCTCAGAGCTTCGTCTACGACATCGCCGATCTGTTCAAGTTCGAGACGGTTGTCCCGGTCGCATTCCGCGTGGCGGGTGCCACCCAGGCGAACCGGCCGCTCGATGGCCGTCCGGTATCTGACCCGGTAAGTGAAGTGCGGCGCCGCTGCCGTGATGCTTTCCGGCAATCGCAAATCTTGGTGCGGCTGATCCCCAGCATCGAAGATGTGCTGGCGGCTGGCGGCCTGCCAATCCCAGAGGCGCCGCCCGAGGCGATGCCGGTCGCATTTGAGGATGCCGAGAAGCTGAGCGATGATGGTCATCGTGGTTGAGAACGCGCCTCCTCGCCTTCGCGGCCGCCTTGCCGTGTGGCTCTTGGAAGTACGTGCTGGCGTTTATATCGGCAATTACAGCCGTCGCGTGCGTGAGATGATCTGGGGTCAGGTCTGCGCCTACATCGAGGACGGCAATGCCGTGATAGCTTGGGCGGCACCGACCGATGCCGGTTTCCAATTCGACACCTGCGGGCTTAACCGCCGTGTTCCGACCGACCTCGACGGCTTGCGCCTCGTCAGGTTCGGTGCCGAAGCAGCACTGCCGAGCGTGCCTGGCCCGATGGCCTCGGGAGGCTCTCGCCGCGGGCGGTGAACAAACTGCCAACCTCGGTGCGCTGATTGACAAGTGAATTTGCGTGTGTTTTCCGCTGTTTCCGGGAAGAGGGCTCCCCGCACACTATCAGGCTCCGGGGGCGGACGAGTTGCTGATCGGGCTCCCCGCACACGCGGGGCTGAACCGGGCAGGACGACGACCTTCGGTTTTCCGGGGTTGGGCTCCCCGCACACGCGGGGCTGAACCGGTCTCTGGTTCCGCCGATGCGTCCCTCGCCCAGGGCTCCCCGCACACGCGGGGCTGAACCGCCCCGGTGACCGCGCAGCAATGGGTGACCGGGGGGCTCCCCGCACACGCGGGGCTGAACCGCTATCGGGCTTGTGCTCGACCACGAGTCTGCTGGGCTCCCCGCACACGCGGGGCTGAACCGAGGATGCCGCGTAGGAGCCAATCCTCATCCTCGGGCTCCCCGCACACGCGGGGCTGAACCGACGACCCGGCTGCTGCACGGCTTGCTCTCCAGGGGCTCCCCGCACACGCGGGGCTGAACCGCTTATCTGGCCTACTTAGACGGCCGGGTAAAGGGGCTCCCCGCACACGCGGGGCTGAACCGACAGCAGAGGTTCCCGAAGCGGCATAGTATAGGGGCTCCCCGCACACGCGGGGCTGAACCGTCTCAGATCGCCAAGAGCACCGACATGTGGGTGGGCTCCCCGCACACGCGGGGCTGAACCGGTGTAACCGCCATCGACAAACGACCCAGCGACGGGCTCCCCGCACACGCGGGGCTGAACCGAACCGATTACGCGGAATCACCCACCAGCGATTGGGCTCCCCGCACACGCGGGGCTGAACCGCCGTCGTAATCGAACGGGGCTTGCGATTCTCCGGGCTCCCCGCACACGCGGGGCTGAACCGATCTGCCGCACGATCTCGCCGTTGAGGCTCTCGGGCTCCCCGCACACGCGGGGCTGAACCGCTCCCGGATGACGAGAATGGCCCAGCAGCCGAGGGCTCCCCGCACACGCGGGGCTGAACCGGAGCGCCGTTATGACGGAGCGGCTCGGGAATAGGGCTCCCCGCACACGCGGGGCTGAACCGCCATCGCAAGGCTCATGGAGCAGCGGCGGCGCGGGCTCCCCGCACACGCGGGGCTGAACCGGTCTTCCTCGGGACGAACGCCGCGCAAAACGAGGGCTCCCCGCACACGCGGGGCTGAACCGTATTCGCGGGTCAAATTGGCCGATGACGGAACGGGCTCCCCGCACACGCGGGGCTGAACCGCCGATAGATGCCAGCAATGCCGAGCTAATGGGGGGCTCCCCGCACACGCGGGGCTGAACCGTCCCCCCGATACCTGATTAAAAAGCGACAAGGCGGGCTCCCCGCACACGCGGGGCTGAACCGTAAACGCTGACCGTTCCCGGGCCCATGATCGCGGGCTCCCCGCACACGCGGGGCTGAACCGACGACAAGGATGGGCTCCGCTTTACCGCAGGGGGGCTCCCCGCACACGCGGGGCTGAACCGGCTAGCAACCGCTGGGACGAGATCAGTGCCAAGGGCTCCCCGCACACGCGGGGCTGAACCGGAACGGGATCGAGCGGCAGCGGACAACGTCCAGGGCTCCCCGCACACGCGGGGCTGAACCGTGCCGATGCCGCCGCTGCCCGTCCCGAGAGCGGGGCTCCCCGCACACGCGGGGCTGAACCGATGCCAAAGCAGCACAGCGAAGCGATGAAAAAGGGCTCCCCGCACACGCGGGGCTGAACCGGCGACGTGGGGGGACACCATCAGGGCGACCGTGGGCTCCCCGCACACGCGGGGCTGAACCGGCGCGCTCACGTCGTATTGGGGTCGGGCCAGTAGGCTCCCCGCACACGCGGGGCTGAACCGTCTATGCTGTCGTGGTGGAAGTGGCGCGCGACGGGCTCCCCGCACACGCGGGGCTGAACCGTTGTAGTCGAATTTCGCGAGGTTAAGGAGCTGGGGCTCCCCGCACACGCGGGGCTGAACCGACATTGCCGTCCGGTCCCGTGGCAGGGATGCGGGGCTCCCCGCACACGCGGGGCTGAACCGCCGACGACAACTTGCAAGGCTTTGTCGCTGCTGTGGTCCCCGCACACGCGGGTACGAGCCGGGCCGGAGAACTTGGCTGAAGGTGAAGTGCCTCAACCGCGAGGAGTTCGTCGTCGTTGGCTGGAGCGATCCAGAGGGCGCCCGCCATCGTCTGGGGTCGTTGCTGCTCGGCTACTACACGCCAGACGGCGGGCTGATCTACGCGGGCCGTGCCGGGACGGGAATGCCGGACGCGGAGCTGGAGCGGCTGTGGCGGAAGCTGCAACCGCTCGCGGTGGACAGGATGCCACTCGCTGAAGCTCCTCCCCGTGGCAGTCGATTTGGATCGCCGCTGGTGTTGTCGCGGGTCCATTGGGTCCGACCGGAAATGGTGGTTGAGGTGAGCTACCTGACGTGGACAGAGGAGCGCCTGCTGCGCCAAGTCGTCTATCTGGGGGAGCGGGAGGACAAATCAGCGGCGGAGGTACGGCGACACCCACCGCAAGGGGCAGCGTAACCAGCCCGCACCGGTCCCGTGCCGCGACGGCAGCGGAGAAGCCCCTGCTCCGGCCCACCGCGGTGTTGACACTCCGGCCCCGAGACGTGGCCGCTGGAGCGGCGCGTGCCCGAGAGCGCGGGAAGCCGTTTCGAGCACCCGCGGTAGCCCTCTGACTGAGTGCTCACGCACGGGGCTTATACAGGCACCGGCGACGACAGCAGGGCCGTGATCAGGGAGGTCTGCTTAGCGCCTGTTGTGGGGCTTCGGTCTGTTCCGGGCGCACCCCCTGCAGCGTGCCAACGGCTCGCATGATGCGCCGCCGAACGATCCGCCTCTCGTGGTCCCGATAGGCGATTTGCTGCAATAAGCTTGCGTTAATGGAATCGGCGATAAGAACGTGCCGGTTGTGCGAAACAGCAGGGCAAAGACGATGCGGTACTCTCCAATTTTGTGGGTGGTGGGAGTTCTAATGTTAGCGGGGTGTGCTGGCCGTTCTCCACAGCCTGTCGCGGTAATTCAGCCACAAGATCGCTTCCTGGATTGCCCGGCCATTCAGGCCGAAGTACTGGCGAACAACGCCAAGGTTCAGGAACTTGCTTCGGAGGGTGGGGGCAAGGTTGCGCAGAACGTCGCTGCGGGTGTTGCCGGGCTGTTCATCTGGCCCTTGTGGTTTGCGATGGATTTCCAGGGTACTAGCGACAAGGAAACCACTGCCCTCAACAGCAGGCAGCAATACCTCGCCGTCCTGGCCGAACAGCGGCAATGTGGATCGCAGCGACGGGCACCAATT
>Ga0073928_10006528_pt1 | contig 15642 bp, 11 predicted proteins | sample PaiPotPPA55metaG_FD_76969 | JGI IMG/M metagenome (GOLD analysis project Ga0073928, IMG submission 76969) | Iron sulfur acid spring bacterial and archeal communities from Banff, Canada, to study Microbial Dark Matter (Phase II) - Paint Pots PPA... ... | reverse complement strand
TTGTTGGTCTGGGCAAAGTCTCCGGTGATTTGGACGCCGCTGATGTTCAAGCTTGAGTTGCCGCTGTTGGTCAGCGTGGCGGTCTGGGACGCGCTGGCGGTTCCGACCGGAACGCTAGAGAAAACCAGACTTGCAGGCAAGAGATTCCCACCCGGACCGGAAACGACGCCGCTCAGGCTGATGGCATGGGGCGATCCGGCCGCGTCGTCCTGGATCTGCATTGACCCATTGCGGGTTCCGGCTACGGTCGGAGTAAACATTACGGAGAACGTGCAGATTCCGGCAGCTGGCACTGCGGTTCCGCAATTGTTGGTCTGGGCGAAGTCTCCACTGATCGTGATGGAGGAAACCGTGAGTGCCGCGCTGCCCACGTTGCGGAGAGTCGCGGTTTGCGGCTGACTGGTTGCCCCAATCTGCTGGGCGTCGAAGGACAAAGAAACCGGAGTCAGCAACACCGAGGGTGCGGCCGCGGGCCCCAACTTCACCACGAAGGCATCGGTATTTCCTCCCAGGATGCTTTGGAACGCACCTGGCGTGATAGGAAAGTCTGTGGAATCGGTGGATCCGACGACGTAAGCGTTGCCATTCGAATCGAGCGCGATTCCGGCGGGCTCGTCATCCTCGCTTCCGCCCAGGTAGGTGGCAAAAAGCTGGGAGTTCGCGGCTGGATCGATTTCGACTATCAAAACGTCGCTATCACCCGAGTAAGGTTCGATGCCGCCCGTCATGCCAAACGAGCTGCTTGAGGTCGAAGCCACGACGTAAGCGTCATTGTTGGCGTCGAGCGCAATCGCTACTGGGTTGGCATAGTTGTTGGGGCCCAAGAATGTTGAATACAAGAGAGTCGAGCCCGTGGGATCGAACTTGGTGACGAAAGCGTAGCTGCATCCCGAGCCGGAGACCGAGGGGTCGCAGATGCTGGTCGATGTTATGGGGAATGTGCCATCGCTCAGAGCACTCCCGGTGATATATGCCGAGCCGGAACCATCCACCGCAATTGCGTTGAGGTTGGTGATGGCGCCGCTGGATTCATAGAAATATGTGGAGTAGTCGAGGTTCCCGGAGCTGTTGAATTTGCTCACGAATCCGACGATGTTGTCCTGCGTGGTTGAGTTGGTCAGAAGATAGGCGCCGGGCGTTGTCGGGAAGTCGTAAGTATTCGTGACGCCCGTGACATAACTGTTGCCATTGGAGTCCAACGCGATTCCGGTAATTGTACTGTAAGGTGACGGCCAACAGGGATAGCCGCAATTTTGCGCCACATTCGAACTGCCACTGAAATAAGTGGAGTAAATGAGCGACGATCCATCAGGACTGAACTTCGTCAGGAAGCCGTAATTCCCATACAAGCCATCCTGGTTCGGAGACACCGTGGTCTGATAAGCGTTGGCGACCGGAAAATTCGTGGAGAAAGTATTCCCGCCGACGAGGACGCTTCCCACACTATCGACTGCGATGCTGGAAGGCCGGTCGGAAGAATTGCCACCGAGGTAGGTTGAGTACAACAGCGAAGAGCCATCCGCGGAAATCTTAGTCAAAAAACCGTTGAACGATCCCGGATAGGAACCCTGGTACGGTTTGACCATGGGAAAATCGCTCGAAGTGGTGCTGCCGGTCACATACAATTCATTGGCGCTGTTCAGCGCCAGCGCGTAGCCGTAGTCCTGACTGTTTCCTCCGACGTAGTCGGCATACACAAGGTTCGAACCGGTGGAGTCAAATTTTGCCACGAAGACGTGGGGGCCACCAACGGGAAGCGATCCCAGGGTGGCCAGCGGGAAGTCGGAAGAATCGGTATATCCGCCGATGTAGACGCTGCCAGTACTGTCGACCGCGATTCCAGTGGGCTGATCTGTCCCGCTTCCACCTAGGTAGGTCGAATACAGCAGCACTGGATCGATGACCAGGGGCTTACTCGCGTCATAGCGTTTGACGTCAAAAGCGACGTGCGTGGAGTCCATCAACACGTAAGCGCCATGTACCGGCACGCGTGCCGATCCGGATTTCTGATAGACGGCGGGAGCCTGGAAAGAGAGATTGCCGGCACTAGTCTGCAGTACGAGATTGCCTTCGCCGTCCACTTGGATTTGGCGAGCTCCAGAGATCTCGAATTGAATGCGCCCTGGGTCAGCGCCTGCCGATACCGCAAAGTCGTACTCAAGTTGGCGATGGTTTCCGTAGTAAAGGAGATCGATTCCGGGATAGATGTTCTTGTAGCGAACCCGGGAATACGTGGGCACCTTGGTCTGCCACTTCGCGGGGTCGTTACCGATGAAGTAGTTCACTCTGCCGATCTGCTGATCCTCTCCAACGACGGGAGCATTGCGAATTGCTCCGACCAGCCTGAACTGTATGGTTGTGTTCTCGGCCCCTTGCTGGCTCTTGACCCCAGAAGCCGGCGTCGCAGTAGCTGCGATGGCGGCGGGACGCAGGGAAAGGACCATGCCGTCAGCCGTAAGAAACGCCGAATATCCCCGGCCGCGAGCCAGGAACTTCACATGGGGAAGCGCCTGCCCCCGGTTTACCTCGAAGATCAGTGGCAGCTTGCCGTAGCTCGGACTCAGTTCAGCACTCTGGAACGCGCGGGCTGGTTGTTGCGGATGTTCTACGGTCTGCTGCGCGCGAGACGCGGTAGCCAACAGCATCAACACAAATACGATCCTATTGCAATTGTTAGACCCCATTGTGACTCCTTCACGCTTCGCTGAGCGAATGAACTGGCCAGATGTACCGCTGGTCAAGCGCCGCAGGGGCTTCGGCCAACAGAGAACTGTGGGACGCGGTCGCAACATCAATTGAATGGGGAGGACATTGCGGCTTGAATTTCCGCAACTCTGTACAGTGCAAGATCAGGGCCGAACTATGTCCTTGTCGGACGATTACCCAACTTCAACCTGCAATATCACTTAGGAGATAGAAGCGGGTTAATCGGCTCCAGCCAAAGGTCACCTATTGTTCCTTCCGGAGAATACTGTTTAGCTTTTAAACAGTAGATCGGCCAGTCAGTACGATGCGACTGTGCACCAAAGCGAAATGCGTTGGTTCGCAAGGTAATGGATCGGAGGCTAACAACTGAAGGCGATCGGCGCAACTACCTCATCGGGTTCAGGTTCCTCCACGAAGCCTTGCCGCTTGCTCCTCATTGAACAATAGGAGCTCGAACTGATGCGCGTCGGCTTCGACGTAACGTATGCGAGCATGCTTTTCTAGTGTTTCCGAGGATTTGGCTGGATTTCGCAGGGAAACCAACTGATCGACGGTCAAATTGCTGAGCATGGTGGCTGCATGCCGCTCTCTTTGATGCATGTGATGATTCCCGTAAACGAAAACGTGTCGCCGCCTCGACTGGCTGTGACCGTTATTCGCGTATCAGACTGAGTACCCTCCGGATCGTCCAAGAGACGTCGGGTGGCCAGATGTTCGTTAGTTCTCCAGAAAATCGTTGACAGGAATCTCGGCGTTGTCCAACTTGGCTAGCTCGGTTGCTAACCAATTGACGAGCAGGTTGAATTCTTCTTCCGGAACCGAAGAGAAGGAGATCCCGATGCGACCCGTCCCGTCTACATTGGCGAGCGCATTGACGACCCTACCAGTAATGTGGATCAGGTGGCTGGTGGCCGGAAGGGAAAAGCTCAGAGCGACAGTCCAATTGATTTCTACCGGGCGGCTGCATTGTAGGGCCAAGCCACCGACGCTGATATCGGCGATTCTAGCTTCGAGACGCCCAAGTTCCGCAACTGTCGCGACCACCGGGATGTCAACGGTACAACGAGCGGCACGACGTCGCTGTTGAAGCATGGTTCCGTATGCTGCTCGCATGCATCGTGTAGCGTGGTCGCGGCTCGTCGGCTTGTGGATTATGAAATTCGCCCCGGCCAGAAGTGCGGCCTGCATTTCCGAATGCTCATTCACCATTGCCACGATTGTCGAGTTGGTGTTAGGGGACGATTTGCGAGCGGCCCTTACAACCCGAGTCGGATCGTACGCTGCCTTCCAGTCCACAATGACCGCGTCGAGCCTTCTGTGAGTCACTGTGTTGAGTGCCGCGCCAAGTTCAGAGCAAACCTCAGTCTGGATGGCGAAGCTCTCCAGAATCTGATTCATGACGGAGAGAACGTGCGTGTCGTTGCTGAAGAGAAGGCCGTCGAGTCGGACATGGTTGTTCATAGGGCTTAGTCTCCCAGGAGGTACTGCATGTAGATGGCCAAAGATTCTTGGGTTGCCGAAGACGTTGACGTTTCTTGACTTCCGTGCAATCGGAGCAATTCTTGCGAGCTAACAGGTCGTGCGGAGGCGCTTCGCCGGTATCTGCTGGCCACATCGACCGCAGCGACTTGTATGCCCGGCGAATGTCTTGGGTTCAGATCCGATTGTCGAGTAGGCACACAGCATTCAAGTTTATGTACACCTGGCCTCGGGAACGGTCCATTAAGGCATGAATGTGCGCCAAATCAACGTATTGCACGGCCGCAATTTGGTGCGCTAAATGCTAAGTCAATATCGGCACTCCTCCGGGTCCTCGCAACCGAACAACGTCACCATGGTGGCCCTAAACCGACTATTTGGATCAAGGCAACAAAAATGACCCAAGACATGAAATTTGAGGCCCTTCTCGTTTCGCCGAACTTTCACATACTCCAAGGAGTATTAGAGACATTGGAGGATCTTTCAATTGATGTGGATATCTGCACGTCGCCAACGCGGGCGGTAGAGGTACTGACCAAGCGCAGTGTGGATTTGGTCGTCATCGACTGCGATAAGGATAACGGTGCGGCAGAAGTCGCGAGGACACTTGGCAGTTCAAACGGTTGGCGTAAGACGACGATTGCAGCATTGGTAGACGGTCCCTTTGCCGGAAAGCAGATCACTGAAGCTGGGGCCCATGTGCTAATCCAAAAGCCACTGACCTCTAACTTCAGAAGTGATTTTCGCAAGTTGGTGTATTCCAGAATGGTCTGGGAATGGCGGAAGCAGCCTCGGTATGCTGTGAGGTGGCTGGTTGCTGCCAAGGACGCAAATGATAAGCCCGTGCCCGTCACGATGGAAGATATTAGCCGGGCCGGAGTCGGCCTCTCTTTCGTTGGGAGGCTTGATATTGCCGATGTATTGACCTTCAGGGTGATGCTCCCCGGAACGAACCAGATCATTCAGTTCCAAGCTCGCATTCTGTGGACCTTGCGCGACAATCGTGCCGGCGCCGAGTTTGTCAAGATTTCGACGGTTGACTCCGATGTATTACACGAGTGGCTCCAGAGCAAACATAAAGTCAAGAAACTAGCCACCGAACAAGCGATGTCCCTTTCTGGAAATCGAGAACTTAGGGCACTTTAGCGAGAGCTCACTAACTGGCGGCAATCAAGCGCTTCGCGTGCGCGGAAAATGGAGAGGGCAGACTTCTTGAGAATGACGATACTTCTGGTGGAGGATAGTCGGTTTCTGCGAGTCGCAAGCACACGGGCACTTGTGAACGCCGGATACGACGTAGTTAGCGCGGCTGACGGAGAAGCCGCCTTGCTGACGGCCCGAGAACGTCTTCCAAACCTCATCCTACTGGATATGATGCTGCCAAAACTGGACGGTCTAGGGGTTCTTCGCGCTTTGAAACGCGATCCGCAGACCGCGAATATTCCTGTCATAGTGCTGACCGGCCTTGGTAAAAACAACGAGTGGAAACTCAAGCAGGAAGGTGCGGCAGCCTACATCACGAAATCGGATTCCCTCTTAGTGGACGGCTCCGCCACTCTGCTTCACGTTGTTGAGAGCGTGGTAGGCAAGCAAGAAAAAGAAGTACTGACGGCGGAGATTTCGGCTCCCGCCAATTAGACACAGCACTTGGATAGATTGTCGGCCCTCGTGACTGAGTTTCACTTTAGGAGACCCAACTCCTGCAATTTGAATGCCCCCAGAGTGTCCCTGGTGTGGTCATTGGCGGCGTGATGATTCTTTGGTCGGGAGGGTTGATCTGCAATCGTCTGTGCGGTGTCGCTTAGGGGAATCAGGTTCCAGATGTCATGGTGTGACTGAACTGATTGCCGCGTTATGAAGAGGATGGTACGTATCACCGGTAACCCACAGGCGTTGGAGAAGAACAGCGAGGTTCCGGGTTAGAACCAGCAGTATCAACCCACTATTACAGGGGTTACCCAAACTAGCGATGAAAATTCTACTTGCTGAGGATTCCCCCGTGTACCAACACCTGATTGGTGGCTATTTAACCGAGTGGGGATTCGATTTCGAACTGGCGCGGGATGGAGCCCAAGCTTGGAAAATGCTGAGAGAACCCAATGCACCGATGCTAGCTCTTCTGGATTGGGTCTTACCAGGCATCGACGGCATTGAGGTTTGTCGCAACGTGAGGGAGCGCGGCACCACCGAGCGGTACGTCTACACCATTCTTCTTACTGGAAAAACTGATAAGAATGATCTAGTCCGTGCCATGGAAGCGGGAGCGGACGATTATCTCGTCAAGCCGTTCGACCCACCGGAACTAAGGGCTCGGCTCCTCGCTGGCAAAAGAATTCTGGACCTTCACGATGAGCTAGCCTTGGCACAAGAGTCCCTCCGCTTTGCCGCGATGCATGATTTCTTGACTCGGCTCTGGAACCGGGCGGAAATCGTTTCTTTCCTCGAGAGAGAGCTTGTACGAGCCAAGCGTGAAAAGAAACCAGTGGGAATCGTGTTGTTGGACGTAGATCACTTTAAGTCCATAAACGATTCCTTGGGGCATCGCACTGGTGACCTCGTTCTAAAGGAGCTGGCTCAGAGGCTACGATCTCAATTGAGAGGCTATGACGGCGTAGGTCGGTACGGTGGTGAAGAGTTTCTGCTGGTTTTACCGGGTTGCGATCTTGGAGGCGCTCTCGCCCGGACGGCCGAAATTCAACGGTCCGTCGCCGCAGCTCCGTTCGCGCCTGATCTTGTCAAAGTCTCAATAACGGTGAGTATGGGAGTCACAATTGCCCATCGCGGAGCAGTTGCTTCCGCGACCTTGCTGCACGATGCAGATCTGGCCCTCTACCGGGCCAAAAACAGCGGCCGGAACCGCATAGAACATTCTAGCGTGTCTTAGGGATTGTACAATCCCCTTCATCTTCGGATTGCTACCAACTATTGTCCTCGGTCTGGAATGTGCAGCCATGCGGTGCAACTCGGGTCACGCCACTCCAGAGAGCACTGGGACGGCGTGCTCACTCGCCGTGCAGCACCGCGTAAACTTTCTTGAGCAGCGAGACTCTGGCAAATGGCTTCGCCAGGAATGCGCGCTCAGATATCAACCCGGACTGTAGATCAACCAGGTCGCCGGTGTATCCCGACATGAATAGCGAACGAAGACTCGGGCACAGCACTTTCGCCTGTTCGAAAAGGTCAACTCCGCTTTGCCCGAACATGACAAGATCCGTAAGCAGGAGATCAATTTCCGGTCTGGATCCGGTGATGATCTCCATAGCCTTATCCGCGCTGTTTGCTTCGATGATTCGGTAACCGGCATTGCTCAATAAGCTTGCGGTCACCTTGCGCACAGAATCATCATCGTCCACCACCAGAATCGTTTCTGACCCTGGAGGAAGTTCCTTTACTTCGCGGGACTTCTGCAGATCTTCTGCTTTTGCAGCTACTCTCGGAAAGTAGATTTTGAATGTCGTGCCTTTGCCGGGTTGGCTGTCAACGCAAATGCTTCCGTTGCTCTGCGTCACAATTCCGTACACCGTGGAGAGTCCGAGACCGGTGCCTTGCCCCAAACCCTTCGTTGTGAAGAAAGGTTCGAAGATTTTCGATTTGATATTGTCGTCCATGCCGCAACCGGTGTCGCATACCGCCAGCACAACATGTTCTCCGGTATGAGAACCTACGTTCTGGAAAACAAAATGCTCGTCCAGTTCAGCGTGTCCTGTTTCGATGATGATCTGACCGCCGCTCGCCATCGCATCTCGCGCATTCACAACCAGATTCATAAGGATCTGTTCAATCTGACCCGGGTCGGCTTTGATGCTGCCAATGGGGATCGTGGGCCGGAAGGAGAGCGAAACGTCCTCACCGATCATTCGCAGCAACATGGTGGTCAGGTTTTCCACCACTCCATTCAGATCCAGGACTCTGGGAAAGATAACCTGCTGCCGGCTGAAAGCCAGGAGTTGCCGGGTGAGCAAGGCCGCTCGTTCCGACGCCTTCTTGATTTGCGCCAGGTGCTTTTTCAGCGGACTATCTGCTGCAACCAGATCGACCGATAGATCGCTGTAGCCGATAATCACGCTCAGCATGTTATTGAAGTCATGGGCCACTCCGCCGGCCAGACGCCCTACAGCCTCCATCTTCTGGGCCTGGCGGAACTGCGCTTCCAATCGGATCGTCTCGGTGATGTCGCGGGTGATAGCCAGCACGCAGGGTTGCCCTTCGAGTTCGATCAGTTCCGCCGACACCTCGGCTTCTCTAAGGTCTCCCGTGGAGGTTTTGTATTGCGTGCGGAGCTCGATCACGCGACCGTTTTCCTCTAACAGGCGGAGCATTTCCTTACGCTGCGCCGGATGGGCCCAGAAATTCAACCCCGAGGCGGTACACCCAATCACCTCCCCGCGCTCGTATCCCAGTATCTTCAGGAATGCGTCATTCACATCCAGATAACGTCCCTCCTCTTGCGTCGAAATCGAAACTGCCAGCGGGTTGCTGCGAAAGGCCTTGCTGAACCGATCTTCGGATTTGCGCAATTCTTCTTCGGCGCACTTACGCTCGGTGATGTCGCGCGCGACCTTTGACGCACCAACGATCGTGCCACTGCCGTCCCTGATCGGCGAAATCGTCACAGAAACGTCCATCCTCTTGCCGTCCTTTTGCACCCGGACGGTTTCGAAATGCTCAAGGCGCCCGCCGCTCCTGATTCGCGCCAGAATGTCAGATTCCTCATTTGCGCGTTCCGGGGGCACCAGAATTCGTATCGATTTACCCAAAGCCTCTGCAGCCGTATAACCAAATAAGTTCTCGGCGCCGGAGTTCCAGGCGAAGATCGTTCCGTCCAGACTCTTGCCAATAATGGCGTCATCGGATGACTCGACCACCGCTGCCAGACGCTCACGCACTTCCTCTGCCCGTTTGCGGTCGGTGATGTCCCGCAACACACACGCGATCCGATCGATCCCCGCGGGGCCCACGATTGGAAAGTACGACGCGAATAAGGACCTCTCGCCCAGCTGGGGATAGTTGTAGGTCAGTTCGTATTGGACGACCTTCCCTGCAAAACACTCGTCAACCTTCTCTTTGACCACAGAGTCAAAGGCCTCTTTCTTCAATACCTCGTCCAGGCGGTGTCCTATGACCTGTTCTTTTTTCATTTCCCGATAGTTCAGGAACGCGCGATTGGCGATCACGTAGCGGTAGTCCTTGTCCACAACCACGATCATGTCCACCAAGCTTTCAACAACTCTTTCGTATTCCCGCAGCCTATCCTCAGACCGCATGCGCTCGGTGATGTCCCGAAAAGCCATCACTCCGCCATACACTACGCCGTGCTTGTCTTTCAGAGGACTGGCGTTCGCCTCCACGAAAACACCCTCGGCGAGCAGAGGATGGCGTACAAACATCACAGCACCACGAGCCTCCCCTTGAATGGCACGCGCCAGGGGATTTTGCTCAAGTGGGAGAGGCGTTACTTTGTCGGGTTGGAATAGACCGTAGCGCTCAGCCCATTCCTCCTTGCGCGCGTTGATCGCACCGAGGCGAAGAATTGCTTCCGCCGCCGGGTTCCAGAGCAGGAATCTCCCCTCCGTGTCGGACGCGACCAATCCCTCAGAAATGCTATCCAGCACCGACTGGAGCATCCGCGTCTTGTCTTCCAGGTCCTGCCGCGATCGGGCAAATCCGTCTTCCGCCAGCTTGCGCGCCGTGATGTCGCGCGAGATCTTGGAAGCGCCAACAATCTCGCCCCTGCCATTTCTAATCGGAGAAATCGTCACAGAAACGTGACCCTTGCTGCCATCCTTTTTCATCTGGACGGTTTCGAAATGCTCAACTCGCTCGCCCCGCCTGATTCGCGCCAGAATGTCCTGTTCCTCATTCGCTCGCTCCCTCGGCAGGAGCATCTGTATCCGTTTGCCCAAAGCCTCGGATGCTGAGTAGCCGTACAATCTCTCGGCACCGGGGTTCCAAGCGAATATCGTCCCGTCCAGACTCTGGCCAATAATGCCGTCATCCGATGACTCGACCACGGCTGCCAGGCGTTCGCAGTCTTCCCAACGCTTGCGATCAATGATCTCGGGGGCAATCGTTGAAGCTCCGATGATGTCCCCCTTCGAATTCCTTACCGGAGAGACGATCAGGGAGACTTGCACCAGGATTCCTTCCTCGCGCGTCTGAACCATCTCGTTGCCAGCCCGCAGGGGCGCCGCGAAAATATTCCGCAGAGATCGGAGGCGTTCTTCACGCAGATGTTCAGGGATGACGATGGCGATCGGCTGGCCCATCATTTCCTCGGCGGTGCGACCGTAGAACTCCTGCGCACCCGTGTTCCAGGCGACGACGAGCCCTACTAGATCGTTGCTGACGATGGCGTGGTCGGAGGAAGACGGGATCGCAGCCAACTCGCGGCTGGGTTTCTCGACTCCGGGACCCTTGCTGGCACGGGTCATGGCATTCCCCTAGGTGCGCCAAAGCAGCGCACTCTCAGTGATCGTCCGTTCTGACGGCCTATGACAAAACTCCGGCCTACCTTGTTCTGTGTTTCTCGGGACCTGAGGGCTCGCCTGAGCAGAGATGCACTTCCTGCCCCCCTTTTGGTGGGAACTGCTGTTCGACTAGGCGGTGTTGACACTCTCTGCCTAGGGTACCCGAAATTAGCATGTCCTGGTTAATTGTAACCTATCGTGCTTCCGATCGTGCTTCCGACCATGCAATCGGGGTAGCCCTACTGCTTCTACCGGGCTAACCCTGACCTTCGTCTCCTATTATAGTCACCCTTCGGGGCCCGAGTCAGATGAGTGCAAGGTTACTTAGAAGTGAATGGACTTAACACAGTCCTGCCGCCAACCTAACACCGGAGACTTATCGCTACGTCGAGGTTGGACGCGCACTTATCCGCAACTATCCCGCACCTAGACAAGGTCGAATCCCCGGTGGTGGCTTGCAATCGTTACCGCTATACACTGTGGCGCTCGCTCCCGAAAACAATTACGCCGCTGGTCAGCAGCTGCCCGACGTGACACGACAAAGGGCAATGGAGCCGATCCTTTTCGAAGCGGACGACATCAGCGTGAAGCTGGTCGAGGCCGAGAAATCGTAAACCTTAGCTTTGCCCGGGCGTGTTGGGAAGAAACGCTACTTCGCTGAACTCGTCACCGCGTGGCAAAAGAAGGGCGTAATCGATGGCTTGCAGCAATATGTCCAGGTTCTCCAAATTTGACTTCTGCAGATAGCTTATCGCGCCGTCTCTCCGCAATCTCGCCTCATTACTCATGGGCAGACCACTGAGGGCAATGACCGGGATTGTCGCCGTCGCACGATCTGCTTTCAAGGCTCGAAGCACTTCTACGCCGCCAAGTTTCGGCAGCAGCATATCGAGCAAAATGACGTCTGGCCTCGCGCTGTGGGCAAGTCGCAAACCTTCCTCGCCATCACCGGCGAGTTCAACTTGATACCCGGAGGAAGTGAGTACCTTTTTGAACGCGATTTGGAGGTGAACGTTATCGTCTACTACAAGGACCGTCAACATATAAGCAATCTCCTCGCTTGAATGAATCGCTGTGTTGCGTTCGCAACATTACATTTCAGTTAGTCGTCAAAGCGTAACTCGCCGCAGGAGACATCCAGTGCCTTCCGAATTGCGAAAAGCAGGGTGCTGTCGTCCACCGGCTTTTGAAAGAAGGCCGTGGCCCCCGCTTGCAGAGCTCGGTCGCGATTACCCGCCAATTCGCGGCCGGTCAGCACGATAACCGGAGTGCTCGCCAGCCGGTCGTTCCTCTGCAGTCGCTCCATCACGACGAACCCATCTCCGCCAGGAAGTCCCAGATCAAGAATTACCAGGTCAGGTCTTTCGGTCACCAGAGCGGCGGTAGCCGAAATGGCGTCCTCGGCAAATAAAACCTCGTAGTCGTTCGCTCGCAGACGGACGCTCAGTCCCTTTCTTATTGTGGGGTTGTCGTCGACAACCAATATCTTTGTCTTTTCCATTAGGTCTCCAATTTAGTCACAGGTTCGATTTTGGTGGCGCATTTCTCAGGCGGGCCCGCAACCCCGTCCAGCGCGCTGTCAAGCACACTGCGGATTCTCGACGCATTCTCAAGCATGATGCCGACATACTCGCGTTGTTCGCCCGTTAGTTCGCCCGCCAGCCCATCGACCAGGATGTTTCCAAATTGATGGATACAGGCAAGCGCATTCCGTAATTCGTGAGACAAATAGGCAGAAAGGTTTGAACTGGGCTGCGCGGGCTTGGTCATACCGTTCCCTGGTCATGCAGAGTAGGTATCCTGGCCTTCGCGGGCTCTCCCAGGGTTTGCCGGATGACAGCCAAGAGTTGGTTATCATCCACCGGCTTCTGTAGAAAGGCCTTTGCTCCCGCATCGAAAGCGCGCTTCTGGTTTCCCAGACCGTCGCGGGCGGAGATCACAATGATGGGTATGATGGCGAGCGATGGAATCATCCTGAGCCTTTCCATCACCATAAAACCGCCGCCAGCGGGCAGGCCGAGATCAAGAAGAATTAGATCCGGCTCGCTTCTCCGTGCTTCAGCTACTCCGGAGAACGTATCCACCGCAAGACAAATGTCGTATTGGTTAGCTTTGAGGCGCACATGCATACCTTGCAGTACGTCCGGGTCATCGTCGACGATTAGAATTTTCTTGTTAGCCATTTACGACCATCCTTGATGAGATTTCTGCGTTTATAAGTTTCTGAATTCCAGCCGCCATCTGCTCCAGATACTGCTCTGCGGATTCATTCGAGGTTCGTTTGGTACGAACCAGGGGTTGGTGGGAAGTCGACAGCGTCAAGCCAGCTCGCCCGACATGTTCTCGCAATTGTTCCTGTATCCTCTTGCTAATAGCCTCTCCGCCAATCGAATCCGTGATCGCCACGATAAAGAAGAGCTCTACCGCTTCGGAGACTCCCATCTTAGGCAGCAGGACGTCCAGGTGCGAGTGTAAACAGCGTTGCAGCACTTCGCGGACCCCGTGAGACTGTTCCGCGCGAACATCATCCGAAAGCCAGCCGCTTTGTGAACCTAACTCGGCTACCACGAGTGTGACAGGCCGGTCCGCACGGACCTCATTACGGAATGTCATAGAGATCAGGTTTGGCAAAGAGAAGATCGGCAAGGTAACCGAAAAGACGGCTCCCTGTTTCGGAGCGCTCTTTGCCCAGATTTGCCCTCCCTGCCGGGTGACCAGATCCTTGCAGATGTACAACCCCAGCCCAAGGCCTTTGCGCCCTTCCAAGGAAGGATCGTACGTCTGAAAGAGACGTTCAAAAATCCTCTCGGTCATGTCCGGACTGATACCACATCCCGAATCCGAGACTTCCAGAACGACGAGACTTGGATCTTTGTCGAACACGCGCGCTTGAACCCTCACCTCGCCATTTGCCGGCGTAAACTTTATGGCGTTATCCACTAGAATGATGAGAATCTGTCGCATGCGGGTTGGGTCAGCACACACGGATGGCAATTGGGTGGCGATGTCTGAGGAAAGTGTGATTCCTTTCGCGGCGGCGGCTCCCTGGAGAGTGTCCACCGCATACGCGATTGCTTCGGCAACCGAGGTACATTGCGGCTCAATCATCAGTTTACCTGCCTGCACACGAGTAACTTCGAGCAGGTCACTAATCATCGATTGAAGTTGTTTGACATTCCTATGAACAATCTCCATGTACTCTTGTTGTTCGGGCTGCAGTTCGCCAGCCAGCCCGTCCAGAAGAATGGTCACAAACTGACGGATCGCGCTCAGCGGTGAGCGAAGTTCGTGCGACACGTGCGAAAGGAACTCGTCTTTAAACTGGATCTGTTGGATCCGGATGAGATCCGTCTCTGTTTGCATGCGGTGGCGCTCGATCGCATGGCGAAGAGCCCGGGGAAGAGCCCGGTTCTCGATCTGGCCTTTGATCAGATAGTCTTGTGCGCCTTCCTTCATGGCCTCCGCGGCCAGTGCCTCGTCATCCAAACCAGTGAACACGATCACCGGGACGCCTGGGGCCGCTGCGTGTGCCCGCCGGACAGTATCGAGTCCGTGTCCATCGGGCAGTCCCATATCCAACAGGACTATGTCCACTTCACCTTTCGCAAGATGAAGCTCGGCTTCACCCATGCGCAAGCAATGGGTCAGTTCGAAACTGTCGGCCCGTTCCTTACTGAACATTTCGCGGAGCAAACGGACATCTCCCGCATTGTCCTCAACCAGAAGAACCCGAAGCGTCTTTTCCTTTATGAGCATGGGTCACGCGGCAGCTTTACGACAGACAGCCAGAAACTGTCGATGCTTCTCACCACTGTCAGGAATCCTTCGAGGCCCACCGGCTTTGTGATGTAACAGTTAGCGTGGAGCTGATAACTCCGCAGAATATCCGCCTCGGACGAGGATGTAGTCAGGATCACTACGGGAATACTCTGGAATTTCGGGTCCCCCTTGATTTCCGCCAGAACCTCACGGCCGTCCTTCTTGGGCAGGTTCAGGTCGAGCAGAATTAGATCGGGGCGAGGAGCATTCGCGTGCTCGCCCTCGCGTTTCAGGAACGCCATCGCCTTTGCCCCATCCGATGCAACGTGCAGATTGATGTGCACCTTCGCGTCCGTGAATGCTTCCTTTGTGAGCCGGACATCGCCGGGACTGTCTTCAACCAGAAGAACTTCAATCGGTGCCGCATCCATTCCAATCGATTCCACTATTTCCTCTCCATCTCCGGCAGGGCAAAGCAGAAGGTTGAGCCCTTTTCCGGTTGCGACTCGACCCAGATCCTGCCGCCCAGCCGCTCCAAAATTTTCTTGCAAATCGCCAATCCGATTCCCGTCCCCTCGAACTCTTCCCGCCCGTGCAGCCGCTGGAAGAGGATGAAGATCCTCTCAAAGTATTGAGGATCAATTCCGAGGCCATTGTCGCGCACGGAAAAGATCCATTCATTGCCGCCGTTTTTCGAGGCAGAGACGTGCACTTGGGGGCTTTCGACTCCCCTGTATTTGATCGCGTTCCCCACCAGGTTCTGAAATACCTGAGTCAATTGCGTTTCATCAGCCCTGATTGCCGGCAGGGAATCGTGCGTTACCGCCGCACCGCTTTGCTCAACCGTGGCTCGCAAGTTTGTGAGTGCCATTTTCAATGCGTCTTCACTGGAAACCTCGTGGAGCGCTTTTCCATTGGTCCCCGCCCGTGAATAGGCCAGCAGATCCTGGATCAGCCCCTGCATGCGATCGCAGCCGTCCACGGCAAACGCGATGAACTCATCGGCGTCGGAGTCGAGGCGCCCTTTGTAGCGCTTGGCCAGCAGTTGCGTATAGCTGGATACCATACGCAACGGCTCCTGAAGATCGTGGGATGAGACGTAGGCAAATTGCTGGAGTTCGGCGTTCGACCGCTTCAACTCCCCCACCGTCTTCTCCAAATGCTCATCGGATTTCTTGCGCACGCTGATATCGCGAATCGCCGACGTCACCAGGACGCCTTCGGCGCTTTC
>Ga0073928_10006523_pt1 | contig 15648 bp, 14 predicted proteins | sample PaiPotPPA55metaG_FD_76969 | JGI IMG/M metagenome (GOLD analysis project Ga0073928, IMG submission 76969) | Iron sulfur acid spring bacterial and archeal communities from Banff, Canada, to study Microbial Dark Matter (Phase II) - Paint Pots PPA... ... | reverse complement strand
TGCGAGTCGCTGAGCGCACGCCGCAAAGTTTGGATCGCCGCATTCACGCCGTGTTCGAAATCCACGAACGTGTCCGCAGCCCAGAGACTCTCCTGCAATTCTTTTCGAGTGAGCAATTCGCCGGGCCGTTCGAGCAGCATCGCGAGAACTTCAAAAGGCCGCCCCGCAAGACGGATTTTTCGTCCGTGTTTGCGAAGCTCGCCGGTGCGCAAGTCGGCGTCGTATGCGTCGAAGCGCATTCGGCCCTGAGATGGAGTCGCGTCCTTCATAGTGGCAAGCCGGGGAACGAAAGTGTACTCCCGGCCCCTGGCGAACTCAAGAACCTCGCGGCCTCCGGAAGTCCTAAGCTCTTTCCGTTCAATCGCTAACGGCTTTACCTTCCCTTTACCAACAAAGGACCTCCCGTGCATTGAACGCTTTTTCGATTGGATCAACACAGTGCCCGGTGCGAGAAACAAAAATGAGAAACGAAAATAAAAAACAGAACCGAAACAAGGACGGACGAAAGGAGACGACGATGAAAGCAACAAACATGATGAAGGCTTCGATGTTGACCGCGGCTCTGGCACTTGCGTGCCTTCTGCCGGCAACCGCACGCGCGCAGGCCGAAGTGGCCCCTGACAATTACGATCTCGAGGCACCTCAAAGTGCCCCCGCCGCGCAGCCCGCGCTTGCCACCACCAAGACCCAGTCAGCCGCCGACTTTGACGGCAAGTTTTCGCTGCCCTACAACGTGAACTGCGGCGGCAAGGCTCTGGCGCCAGGCGCCTATTCGCTGACGGTGAAGTCAGCTGGCTCCAATCGAGTGGTAACGATCCATCGCAACGGCGAAGACACGAACCTCGTCGTGCGCCGCGTCTCGCAACGCCCCGCGTCGAGCACCAGCGCTCTGCTCCTCCGGCGTGCCGGTCCAGCCCGCACGCTGGAAGCAGTCTACGTGCAGCAACTGAACGCCGTCCTCTATCTTGACGCCACGAGCAACCGTGGCCAGATCGAACGCCTCCCCATTTCCTAGCCAAGTTTTGCAACGCCCCGCTAGCGCAGTCGAGCCGGCGGGGCGTTCGTGTTTCCGACCGGGTACAATCACCCCGAAAATTCATCCTTGACGGGCTCCTTGACCTGTATATACTCAGTATAGCCATATGCACAGTGACCTAGTCATTTCGCACTCCGACGGCCGACCCATGTATCTCCAAATTATGGAGCAGATCCGGCAGCGCGTAGCGGTCGGCGAATGGGCCCCGGGCGAAGAGATTCCTTCGATCCGCCAACTCGCCGTAGCATTGCGCGTCAGCGTCATCACCGTGAAGCGGGCGTACCTGGAGCTGGAGCGCGAAGGCGTCATCGTCACGCAACAGGGCAAAGGATCGATCGTCGCTCCCGATCCGGAGCTAAGTCCGCGGCTATACCACCAGGAATTCACGGAACATCTCGACCAGGCTGTGCGGCTCGCGGCGTTACTCGGCCTCACGCCCGAAGAACTTGCCGCGCGTTTGCGCGAGGCCAGCGAACGGCTCACCGCCGGACGCGTCACCAAGGAGACTCTATGATCGATCTTTCCGTCCATTTCGAGGGAGTGAGCAAGAAATATCCTCACTTCACGCTCGACAACATCAGCTTCGAGCTTCCCGCGGGGAGCATCATGGGCTTCATTGGCGCGAACGGCGCTGGCAAGTCCACCACGATCCGCATCCTGATGGGACTCGTCCATCAGGACCACGGCGCGGTGCGCGTGCTCGGGCACGCGATGCCCGCCGAGCAAGCCGCTGCGAAGCTCGACATCGGCTTCGTGTCGGAAGACATGCGCCTCTACGGCGCTGCGCCGCTCGCGTGGCATATGGAGTTCACCCGCTCGATCTATCCTCGTTGGGACCAGCCGTACGCCGAAAGTCTGCTGAAACGCTTCGACCTCAAGGCCGAACAAAAAATCAAAGGGCTGTCCCACGGACAGCGCGTGAAGGCCGCGTTGCTGCTGGCGCTGGCGCGATGTCCGCGTTTGCTGGTGCTCGACGAGCCCACCACAGGGCTCGATCCGGTGGCGCGCCAGGAAGTTATCAGCGAACTCATGGCCGTGCTCGCCGACCAGGAGCGCACCATTCTCTTTTCGTCGCACAACACGCTGGACGTGGAACAAATTTCCGACCAGATCACGTTCATCCACCGCGGCCGCATCATCGACTCCGCCGACAAAGAAGTTTTCCTCGACCGCTGGCGCCGCCTGCGGCTCGTCCTGCCGCCCGACGCCGCCTTGCCGCAGGTTCCGGGAATCGTCGAGATCGGCGGCAGCGGCCGGCTTCCCGTGCTCACCACCAACAGCTTCGAGCCCGCCATGCTTTCGGCGTGCCAGAGCACGGGAGCCACGGTGCAAGCGGTGGACAGCATGACGCTCGAAGAAATTTTCGTCGCGAACGTACAAAGCCGAAGGGAAGGACAAACCGTATGAACTATTCCATGGTCAAGATTCTGATTATGAAGGACTGGTATTTGCTGCGCTGGGCGATTCTCGCATCGCTTGCCGGTGGCGTGATAAGTCTCGGCATCATCGCGACCGGCAACAAAGCCGCGTTCATGCTCGGCCTGATTCTGCTGGTAACCGTGCTGATCGTCGCGGGCGCGCACATCGCCAGCACCACGATGGTGACGGAGCGGAAGGAGCAGACGCTCGCGTTCATCATGAGCTTGCCGATTTCCTACCGCGAATACACCGCTGCAAAATTGCTGGCCAACCTGCTGATGTTTCTGGTGCCGTGGCTGGTGCTGGTGGTCGGGAGCATCGGGTTGCTGGCGTATCCGCCTGGTAAATCGATGGGCCTCATCCCTTTCACCGCGATCATGTCCGTCGAAATCCTGGTGAGCACTTGCCTCATCGTCGCCGTGGCGCTGATTAGCGAATCGCAGGGCTGGACGATCGGCGCCATCCTGGTGGGAAACGTCGCTCTGAATTTCGTCGGCTACTGGGTGGCGCACATCGCCAGCATCGCCAAAGGCATGGAGGGCTCGATCGTCCAGTGGACGCCGGCAGCGTCCGCGATGCTGCTCGGCGAGTTCGCCACAATCGCGTTGATCCTCGGCTCCGCGTTCTTCTTCCAAGCCAGAAAAAAAGATTTCCTCTGACGCATCAGCGTTTCTCGCTCTTGGCGTGAGTTGCGGAACTTTCAAAATGGCGAGAAGTGCAAAGCGCGGGTCGTAAGAGAAAAACAGGTCTTTCGGCTCCCGCTGGTCGCTCAGGACGACGACCTTCATCAGGTCGTCCTCTCGCTCAGCCAAGCGTGTTTACCCCCGCACAAAGTCGTAGGCAGTATACCGGTTCCTCAACCTTGGGTTTCTGGTACTTTGACAGACGAAAGTCTTGAATTGAAATTCTTCGCAAGGTGTTGTATACTTGTTCGGTAGTTGAAGATTGATGGTATGAGCAGCGTCCGGGCGGTATTCTCGCCTTGGGCGCTTTTTGTTTTTATGGGCTCGCTGAGAGGACGATTGAGGGATCGAAATGGTTGCAAGAGAAATAATTGAAAACGAACAAACGCCCGAGAAGGCGCTCGTAGGCCCTTGCTTTGTGGGTCGGAGCTTTAGCTCCGACATAACCGGAGTTGCGCGGAGAGCGTTCCTTTGCGCTGCTCCACCCGCAGCATGTACTCGCCCCAGTGTGCGCGTCCCTTGTCCTACCACTCGGGAGGCCCATTCTCAGGAGGGCCTAGGGGATCAGTTCACTCACATTTCTAATCGCAACATTCCGCGATTAGAAACGCACTTAACCCCTGCAAAATCAGCACGCGGTCCAGTTCTAATCGCAACAAAATTGGACATTGCAAACCCGCTTTTTTTCGCGTCCGACCGAGCGATCGCTCGCGATAGCGCGCGCGCAAAAAACGAGCTGCCGGAAGCTTCCTCCAGTCAATCAGAGGTTGGAGGGCTACGGATTTGTGACTTGCTCGGAAATGCTGGCCGCGCGCAGCGGGACGTATTGCGCTTCCCACGCGGCGTGAAGCGGACTTTCGGCGTAAGTGTCCGCCGCGTCGCGATCCTTAAACTCGATGGCGAACGCGGCGTTAAAGTCGCGCGGCTGAAGGCGCTCGCCTTTGATCCAAACATTTTTAATCCCGGGAATTTTTGCGGCCATGTCTTTCACGCCATCGAGCACTTGCTGTTTCTGCGCGTCGGAGACGCCCGGGTTCCACTTGATCATGGCCAGGTGCAACACCGTTTTGGGCTGGCCGAATTTATTCTGCCCCGTAACGTAGCCGCCGGCAAACAACGCGCACGCCAGCAACGCACCTCCCAAAATCTTCGCGCCTCTGGAAATATGAATTCGCATGATTCCTCCTCATACCAAATTAGACGCCACGAGTGTAAGCAATGTAAGCCCGGCGCTGCAACTCGCGATGACGCGGCAGCTACGAGCGTCACATCGAATTGCATGTTGACCCGCTCTAGTGTCGTCAGTACGATGCGAGCTGAATCGGCCGGTAACGGGCCTGTAAGATCGCCCGAAATCAGAGATTAGGCTTTACGTTCACTTCCGGTGATCGAAGCCGAAAAGGAGCTTCATGTTTTGTTCGAGATGCGGAGCGAACGTAATGGAAGGCTCGGCCTTTTGTAACGCGTGCGGCGCCCCGGTCGCCGGTGCAAGCGTCCCGCGGGCCGCTGTCGCTGCGCCGGCAGCGTACGCCGCGGTGGCCGCCGTGCCCGGAGCCGTCTACGCCGGTTTCTGGCTTCGATTTGTGGCCTTCCTCATCGATGCCATTGTGCTCGGGATTGTTGGTGCGATCCTGACGCTGCCTTTCGGGGCGGGCATTGGCCTCCATGGTCTGCTCAGAGGCAGAGCCTTCGAATCACCAGAGGAATGGGTTGGGGCCACAGGGCTACTCTTCAAGGTAATTGTCATCCGAACGATACTGAACTGGTTGTACTACGCGCTTTTCGAGAGCTCGGAGTGGCGCGGGACGCTGGGCAAAAAGGCGCTGGGACTCGAAGTGACGGACCTAAACGGAAACCGGATCGATTTCGCGCGCGCCTCGGGCCGATTCTTCGCGAAGATCCTTTCAGTGCTCATCCTGTGGATCGGGTTCATCATGGCCGGCATCACCGAGAAAAAGCAGGCCCTGCACGACATTCTAGCGGGCTGCCTGGTGATACGAAAAGTCTAGGGAGAAAAAGAAATGTTTTGCACAAAGTGTGGAGCAAACGTAGCGGAAGGCGCGGTATTTTGTAACGCGTGCGGAACACCAGCCGGTGGCGCCGGAGTCGAGCGCGGGACTTCCTCGCCGGTGGTTGTCGCCCCGGCGGCGTATGTCGCCGCGCCGGTCGTTCCTAGTTTTGCTCCGGGCGTTACCTATGCCGGATTCTGGCTGCGGTTTGTGGCTCATGTAATTGACTCCGCTATTTTCGCCGTCATCTTCGGCGCTTTTGCGGTGATCGCACTTCTCGCGCTCGGCGGCGGAGCCGTCCTCGACTCGCTTAAGAATGCTCAAAATTCCGGGGACGCATTTCCGCTTTTAATCATGGGCTGGTTTCTCGTGTTTATTCCGGTGGCGATCGTGATTACATGGCTGTATTACGCGAAGATGGAAAGTTCAGCGCACCAGGGGACGCTTGGAAAAATCGCGCTCGGGCTGATTGTTACCGACATGGAAGGCCGCCGAATCACGTTCGGCCGGGCCAGTGGAAGATTTTTCGCGAAAATGATTTCCGGAATGATCCCGCTGGCCATTGGTTACATCATGGCTGGATTCACGGAGAAAAAGCAGGCGCTGCACGATATGATCGCGTCTTGCTTGGTGCTTCGGAAACTCTAGTGACGCATGATGATGCCAATCGGAATCGTCACACGCCCCATCCGTAGCGTTCCGTGTGGACCAGCGAGTCGTGCATTTCCGCCCGGATGTGCTCGGCAAATTCCGAGCCGCGGACGATGCGGCTGCCCGGCTGCGCGATGTCCATCGTGCGATAACCTCTGCTGAGCATGCGATCCACCGCGGCTTCGATCCACTGCGCTTCGATTTCCAGGCCGAACGATTCCCGCAGCATCAGGCAAGCAGAAAAAATCGCGCCGAGCGGGCAAGCAACATCTTTTCCCGCGAGCGACGGAGCGGAACCGTGAATCGGTTCGTAGAGCGCGGGTTCGTCATCGCGCCCGCGGCTCATGGAAGGAATAAGTCCGAGCGAGCCGGCGAGAGCCGCAGCTTCGTCGCTGAGAATGTCGCCGAACATGTTCGAAGTGAGAATCACGTCGAACTGCGAGGGGCGCAGCACGATTTGCATGGCGGCGTTGTCCACGTAGAGATGTTCGAGCGAGATCGCCGGATACTCGCGCGCGATGCGCGTAACGATCTGCCGCCATAAGGTCGAAGTGGCGAGCACGTTGGCTTTGTCGACGCTGGTTACGCCCCGCCGTCGGGTGCCTGCGCGCTCGAATGCGTAGCGGGCGACGCGCTCGATCTCCGCGACAGTGTAAGTAGCGACGTCGCGCGCGTGCGCGTCCGAACCTGTGCCCTGGATTGCGTGCTCGCCAAAGTAGATGTCTCCAGCGAGTTCGCGGACGATTTCGAAATCGCAATCCGCGAGACGATCGGGACGAAGCGGCGAAATTCCTTGCAACACAGGCCGCAAACGGGTCGGCCGGAGGTTGATGTAGAGGTCGAGCTCTTTGCGCAGCGCCAGAAGGCCGGCTTCGGGGCGCTTTTCGAGCGGCAATGCGTCCCACTGCGGGCCGCCGATGGCGCCGAGAAGAATCGCGTCGGCCGAGCGGCACGCGGAGAGAGTTTCCGTCGGCAACGGCGAGCCGCAGCGATCGATCGCGTTGCCGCCGAACGGAAGCTCCTGGAATTCGAAACGATGACCGAAAGCCTCGGCGCAATCGCGCAGCATCTGGACAGCAGCGCGGGTCACCTCGGGACCGATTCCGTCTCCCGGCAGTAGCGCAATCGCTTTGTGGATTCCACTCATGGCCGAATTCCCCTTTTGTCAGTGCGCTACAGCGGCAGCGGGTTTGCGGTTCGATTGGGCGGGAATATCGCCACGCCGAACCTGGCCGCGCCGGACTTGATGAATGATGGAAAGCAGATCGCGGTCGGTGACTTGTTTGGCGGCATCGGCGCGAGCGGTGGCCATGCGATAGCACTCGGCGAGTTCTGTGTCCGTGGTTTGATAGCCCAATTCTTCGAGGCGCGCGCGCAACGCGTTGCGTCCCGAGTGCTTTCCTAGGACCAGGCGCCGAGCCGGTACGCCAACTTTTTCCGGCAGGATGATTTCATAGGTCAGCGGATTTTTTAGAATGCCGTCTTGATGGATGCCGGCTTCGTGAGCGAAGGCGTTGGCGCCTACGACAGCTTTGTTCGGAGGAACGGGGACGCCCGTGATCGCCGTGAGCAGCCGGCTGGTGGAATAGATTTTTTCGAGTTTGATGTTCGTGCGGGCGTCGAAGCGGGCCTGCCGGACCTGAAGCGCAACCGCGATTTCTTCGAGCGAAGCGTTTCCAGCGCGTTCACCGATGCCATTGATCGTGCATTCCACCTGTCGGGCTCCGGCGGCGATGGCCGCAAGTGAGTTGGCCACGGCGAGGCCGAGATCGTTGTGGCAATGCGCGCTGAAGATAACGCCGGGATACGCGGCAAGCCTGGCGCGAACGGTGCGGAACATTGCGCCGTACTCTTCGGGCGTCGAATAGCCGACGGTGTCGGGCATGTTCAAGACTTTCGCCCCGGCATGCGCGGCGGCTTCCATCGTTTCGCAGAGGTAGTCGATGTCGCTGCGGCTGGCGTCCTCGGCGGAAAATTCTACTTCTTCGCAACGCTCGGAGCCGAAGCCAACGTTCTTTGCAATTTGTGCGAGTGCTTCCGCGCGCGAAATGCGCAGCTTGTACTTGAGATGAAGGTCCGAGGTGGCAAGGAAAATATGAAGCCGCGGTTTGGCAGCGGGTTCGAGAGCGCGAAGCGCCGCGTCAACGTCGTCCTGGGTGGCGCGAGCGAGGGCCGCCACGCGGCAAGACTTGATTTGAGTTGCGACGGCGCGCACCGATTCAAGATCGCCGGGTGACGCGATCGGAAAACCCGCTTCGATCACGTCGACGCCGAGCTGTTCGAGCTGCCGCGCCAAACGCAGCTTCTCCTCGCAGTTCATCGAGAAGCCCGGCGACTGCTCGCCGTCGCGAAGCGTAGTGTCGAAGATGTGCACCGTGTCCATAGCGGCTCCTAACTGCAACGAACAGTGAAGCGCGCCGGTTGCGGGCAAGTCCAATTTATAGTTGTTGCATGTATGATAAATGTCGCTTATACAAGAGCGGCAGGAAAAGGAGCTTCCGGTGGATTTAGTATCCCTGCAAGTGTTTCAGACCGTGGCACGAGAACAAAGTTTTTCGCGCGCGGCGGAGAAGCTTTACCGCACGCAGCCGGCGATTTCGATTTCCGTGCGGAAGCTGGAGGACTGGGTGGGCCAACCGCTGTTCGTCCGCGGATCGGGAGCGCGGCGGCTGACGGATGCCGGCACGCTGCTGCTCGAATACGCCGAGCGCATGCTGAACCTGCGCGAGGAAATTCGCAAAGGCATGAAGGAACTGCGGAGCCTGGAGCGCGGCGAAGTTTCACTGGGCGTCAACGAGAGCTCGATCCATGCGCTGTTGCCGGCGCTCGACACGTTCCGGCAACAGCATCCGGGGATTCACATTCGCGTGCATCGCGTGTTTTCGAAGGACGTGCCACGCGAAGTTCTGAACCATCATCTCGACATCGGCGTGATTTCTTACCTACCGGAGGAGCGCGAGCTTGCGGCGACGGAATTCTATCGCGACGCGCTCGCGCTGGTGGTTTGGCCGGGCCATAAGCTGGCGAAGCGGCGGGAGGTGGATGTTTCGGCCCTAGGCGAAGAGACGTTCGTGGCGCACATCGTGGAATCGCCGTACCGGCAGCGGGTGATTCAATTGTTCGCGAAGCATCGCGTCCCGCTGCGCATGGATATCGAACTACCGACGATCGAAAGCATCAAGAGGTTCGTGGAAATGAAGAAGGGCGTGGCGATCGTGCCGCGGATGTGCGTGGAGCAGGAGATTGCGCGAGGCGATCTGAGCGAGCTACGCATACGGCAAATGCGAATCGAGCGCAGACTCTATTTGATCCACCGGCAAGACCGGCCGCTCAGCGCGGCGGCGCAGGGCCTGCTCGATATCCTGAAGGCCAAGACAACGCGGCCCCGCTCGCGGCGATAGCAGAAGATAAAAATTTGAGGCATTCCGCGCGCCGTAAGCTTTCGGGCGCGTGCGATTCAACTCTTTGCAGCGAGCTCGTCGAGCGCGGCGCCGATGCGGGAAAGGCCTTCGCGCAAAATCGCGGTGTCACCGCCCACGCCGAGGCGGAAGTGTTCGGGAGCTTCGAAAAAGCGGCCCGGCACAACGCTGGTTTCAAATTTCTCGCGCAAGAGCTGGCAGAATGCGTCAGCGCGGCCACTGGCGAGCTGCGGAAACGCGATGGTCCCAGCCTCGGGCCAGATCGTGAGGAGGTCGTGCCGGGAATCGAGAAACGTTCTCAGAATCGCGCGATTCGTGCCGAGCAACTTTTTTGCGCGCGCTGCGATCTTGGGCAGATGATCGAGCGCGACCACGCTGAGCAATTCCGCAGGATGAGCGGGCATAACTCCAAAGAGATCGTTGAGCCGCCACATTCGCTGGGCGAGTTGCGGGGCGGCCAGCACCCATCCGCAACGCAAACCGGAAAGTCCATACGCTTTCGTCAGGCTGCTGGTGGCAACGAAGTTCGGTCCCAGATGAAATGCCGATTTCCTCGGCGCATCAAAACACGCTTCTTCGTACACTTCGTCGACCAGCACGTGCGCGCCGAGGCTGCGGGCGATTTCGCCGACCATTTTCAACGTCGAATCGGATGTGCGCACACCAGTCGGATTGTGAAGATTCGTAATAACGATCAGGCGCGTGCGAGGGGAAATAGCGCGTTCCACTTCGCGTGGGTCCACCTGAAATCCGGCCTCGAATTTTCGAGGGAAACGGCGGATTCGCGCTCCCAGGTATTGCGCGGCCGAAAGAATCGCTTCGTAGGTGGGATCTTCGACAAGCACTTCATCGCCGGATTCGAGCAGAGCCGCCATCGCGAGATGATTCGCCATCGACGTGCCCTGAGCGTGGACGACGCATTCCACCGGGGCGCCAGTTTTTGCGGAAAGCCTTTCGAGAAGCGGTCCGTAACCATAACCGCTGGGACCGGTTATTTCCAGATCCTCGATGCGAACGGGAAGCTCTGCGAGCGGAAAGTGCAGAAGGTCGCTGGCAGCCAGACTGAAACGCGCCGGCGAGCGTAGTTTTGCCCACTCGATATAGGCCGAGCGAATTTCCCTCCGCTGCGAGCACATGGCTGAATCACTCCGAGCCTGCCGGACGCCGCGCGCGTCCGCTAACCAGGAAATAGACGGGAACCCCAGCCAAAAGGATACACAGAGCAACACCCGCATTGCGGGGATATTTGTAAATTGTGTCTAGAACAATCAACGCAGCGGACGCAACGAAAGTGCCGGTCGTCCAGGGATGACCGGGAACACGATAGCCCGCTTCGCCGGCGGATGCGGAAGCGCGAGCGCCACGTTTCTCGCGGCTGCGAAATACAAAAATGCAGGACGCGGCCAGGCCGAAGAACAGCCAATCCATGACCACGACGTAGCTGAGAATCTGTTCGTACGTGCCGAGCAGAACGACCGCGCCAATAACAATTCCTTGCAGTGCAATGGCCGCAACGGGAGCGCGATTGCGGGAATTGACGCGGGCGATGCCTCGAGGCAGCACACCGTCGTCCGCCATGGCGAAATAGACGCGCGGGTAGGTGAGCAGGGACTGGCTCAAAAAACCAATCGTGGAGATCGCAATCGCAGCGGCGATCAGCGAAGCGCCGCGCTCTCCGAGTGCCAGCCGCATTACTTCGGACGCAGGAGTAGTGGTGGCAGCAAGCCCGCCAGGTCCCAGCGCCTGAACGTAGATGAAATTCGCGGACACATATAGAAGGATGATGCCAAGAACTCCCAGCAGGAGCGCGCGCGGGAGATTCTTGCGCGGCTCGCGGATTTCGCTGGCGATAAAATTCGAAGTTTGCCATCCGCCGTAGGCGAACATTACCGGGACCATCGTTGCGCCCATTACCGTCAGTAGATCGAAGGATGCAGGCCGGTCGAGCAGCGGGCGCCAAGCAGAGTGCGGCGCGACGGACGAGGAGCTAAAAAGGAACCAGGCGCCGCAACTGACAACCAGCGCGATCGCCAGGATTCGCAGAACCATGAACAAGCTTTGTACGCCGCTTCCCATGCGCACGCCGAGGCAGTTTATTAAGGTAAGCGCGACGACTACCAGAACGGCGATGATGTTTTCGGGAACGGCGCTGAACGCGAACTCGCGAAAGTATTTCGCAAACGTCACAGCGACGGCCGCTGCTCCTCCCGAGCCGATTACCAGCAAGCTGGCCCAGCCCGAAAGAAAGCCAAGCGCCGGATGATAGGCCTCGCGCAGATATGCATATTGGCCGCCCACTTTCGGCATTCGGTCGGCAAGCTCGGCATAAATAAACGCGCCAATTAGCGCGAGCGCTCCTCCGGCCATCCACGCGCCAAGGATGAGCGCGGGCGTGTGGACCAATCGAGCGACGACGTAGGGATTGATGAAAATTCCCGAGCCCACAATCCCGCCCATCACAACCATCGTCGCGTCAAATAGTCCGATGCGTGCGGCGAGGCCGCCGGCCGAATTCGATGGCGACGGAGACGTTGAGGCAGGCGATGACGCAAGCTTGACTGGAGATGATCGGGAGTGAATATCTTCCGGCACCACAAGCGGCGCGCACGAACCGTGCGGGCGACGTGAATCTACCATCCCAAAGCGCGTCCGGCCAAGGTGACAGTGTTGATTTGGCGCTCGTCCGCGGTTATCCATGTTGATGAATTTCCTGCCGGTGTAAACTTGGTATCAACATGCGTGCAATTTTGCGGGGAATGCAAAATCGCCCCTGCATGAGGCGAACGAATGCGCAGTTTTACTTTTCTCTTGCCCTGGCGAAGCCAACCCCGCCCCGAAGTGCGCCAGGCTCTTCGAGAGCGACCCGTCGACAAGCGCCACGCACACCGCGTGATGGCCTCTACGCCTGTATTTGTTTACGGTCGTCTCGAAAACAGGGGCGAGCCCTTCGCCGAAAACACAAAGACGATCAATGTCAGCGCCCGTGGCGGCCTCGTGCCGCTCTCAGCCCGCGTTTTTCCAGCTCAAAAACTTATCGTGACGAATCTTCAAACCGGCCAGGATCTCCTTTGCCGGGTCGCTCGCGTTCAGCGGGCGAAAGGCGGTCAGACTTTCATCGGATTGGAATTCCTCGAACCCTCTCCCCTTTTCTGGTGCATCGAATTCGCGCCTGCCCCGACTTCATGATTCAAGGATTGCCAGGCGCGTTGCAGTGATTTATCGCCAGCTTTTCGGTTGCAATCTCGCCGGCGTGAGAGTAATGAAACCTGGTGTAATAAATCGGGCTTTACGGAGTGAGTTCGCATGTCCTTTCTTTTTACAGTCGTGCTGATGTGTTTTTCCTTGTTGCATCCAACGCGGGCAATAGTTGTGCCGCAGCAGATTTCGCAATCAGCATCCGCGCCCGCATCAACGCCAGCACAGAATCTGGCACAGAGTAAAGTTCCGCCGCAGGATTACCTGGTGTACGTGGTTTGCGAATCGGCGGACAGAGTGGTGCTCGTGCGCTTCGGGCCGAAGGGCGCAGTGGTGGAACATGAAACGCGCATCGGCCTGATGCCCATGGATATCAACGGGCCGCACGGAATCGCGATTTCTCCCGACAAGCAGTTCGTGTACGTGTCGGTGGGACACGGGCGGCCGGACGGCTCGGTGTGGAAGCTGAAGGCCGGAACGGACGAAGTGCTGCGTTACACGTCGCTGGGACTATTTCCGGCGACGGCGGACATTTCGAAGGACGGTGCGTTCCTCTATGTGGCGAATGCGAATTTTCACGGCGACATGGTGCCGTCGTCGATTTCCGTGGTTTCGACGGACGAGATGGTGGAGGTGAAGAGAATCACGACTTGCACCATGCCGCACGGCTCGCGGCTGAATCCGCAGGGCACCAAGCATTATTCGGCGTGCATGATGGACGACATGCTCGCGGAAATCGACACGCGGAAATTCGATGTGTCGCGCCATCTTGTGCTGACGGCGGGAAAAGAAATGGGCATGGAGGGCGCGCCGCACGAACAGATGAAGATGGGCGATTTGACCTGCGTGCCAACTTGGGCGCAGCCGTCGAACGACGGCTCGGAAGTATATGTGGCGTGCAACAAGTCGAATGAGATTGCCGTGGTGGATGTTGCGTCGTGGAAAGTAGCGCGGAGATTTGCGGCGGCGAACGGCGTATACAACCTGGCGATGACGAAAGACGGGCGCTTGGTGGCTACGAATAAACGATCGCAATCGGTGTCCATCTTCGATCCGAAAACGGGGAAAGAGTTCGCGCGGCTTCCGACGAAGCGAAAGGTGGTGCACGGGGCGGTGGTAACGCCTGACAATCGCTACGCGTTTATTTCCGTGGAAGGAATCGGCTCCGACCCTGGCACGGTGGAAGTGATCGACCTCGATTCACTGAAAACCGTCGCGACGGTGGATGTGGGCCAGCAGGCCGCCGGTATTGATTTCTGGAAGACCGAGACAAGCAAACCGTAGTTACTGTTTTTGACTCCGTAGCGGCACGCTTTCAGCCCGCCATCCCGGTTTTCTCACACGTTCAGAATTTCGGGTGATAGTTCGGATACTCCGGCTGCCTGTACGTCGGCAGCGGATGCTCCTTGAGAGATTGCATCGTCACCTCGACGGCTTTCTCAAGCTGCGGATCCTTCCCCTGGCGCACGAGCTTGGGATCGAGTTCCACCTCAACATCCGGCGCGATGCCGTGATTCTCGACTTCCCACTGGCCTTCCGTTCCGAAAATTGCCCAGCGCGGGGCGGTGACGAAGCCGCCGTCCATCAATACCGGATAATTCCCGATCCCGACCAAGCCGCCCCAAGTGCGCATGCCAACGAGCGGACCCACTCCGGCTTTGCGGAAATACCACGGCATAGCGTCGCCGCCGGAGCCGGCAAATTCGTTGACGATCATTGTTTTCGGGCCGTAGATTGCCTCTTGCGGCTCGCTATAAACCTCACCCTCGCGCGTCATCACCAGACTTTTCACCGGCCGCAGGAGATAATCAACGATGTAGTCGGCGAGAGAACCTCCGCCATTGAAGCGCTCGTCGAGCACGGCGCCTTGTTTTCCAACCTGCGCGAAATAGTAGCGGTTGAAATTCGTGTAGCCAGCGCCGGAAGTATTTGGCAGATAAACGTAGGCGAGTTTCCCGCCGCTGAGCTCGTCCACTTTGCGGCGATTGCCTTCGATCCAGCCGAGGTTTCGCAGCGCGGTATCATTGTCGACGGGAACCGCGGTGACGTCGCGCGAACCGCTGCCATCGGCGTTGGGACCGACCTTCAGGACCGTCTGCTTCCCTGCTGTTTGCTGGCAAAAACTGTAAATTTCGTCCGACGAATGCAGCTCGCGCCCGTTCACCGCGAGCAGATACTCGCCCTCTTTCACGTTGACGCCCGGCTGCGTAAGCGGCGCATGCAGCTGCGGATTCCAATTCTCGCCGTTGAAGATATGCGCGAAACGGTAGCGCCCGTTTTCGAGCGTGTAGTCGGCGCCGAGCAGGCCCACCTTTATGGTTTTGAGTTCGGGCTCGGCGCCGCCGCCCACGTACATGTGAAGTATGTTGAGATTGCCCAGCATCTCCGCAAAAAGATAGTCGAGGTCAGCGCGGCTCGTTATGCCGGAAAGGAACGGCTCGTACGCTTTTTCCGCGGCTTTCAGGTCGAGCCCGTGAAAATGGGGATCGTAGAAGAAGTCGCGTTCGATTCGCCAGATCTCGCGATACATCTGCTTCCACTCGGCGCGCGGATCGACCTTCACCTCAAGATCGTCGAGCTTGAGCTGGCCCTCGTTCGGTTTGGGGGCCTTGTCGGCCGCGCCAATAAACCAGTTGTCGCCGATGCGATAGAGCATCTTTTCACCGTTCGCCGATACTGAAATTCCTCTTACGCCGTCTAGCACTTTTTCCGTCTTGCGCGTTTTCATTTCGAAACGCTGCACGGTTGCCGTGAGCGGACCCGGGCCGGTAAACACTTGTGGGCCTTCGAGCAGATAGACGACGCCCTCTTTCTTCGAAATCAGTCCTAAATAATTGCGCTCGGGAATTGGCAGCGCCAGGATGCGTTGGTCGATGTTCTCGAAATCTATGGTCACTTTCGGCGGTTCCCTCTTTTTGTCCTTGTCTCTGTCCTTTTCCTTGCTTTTATCTTTCTCTTTGTCTTTATCTTTATCCTTGTCCTTGTCTTTATCCGCATCCTTATCCTTGCTCTCATCGGTAGACTGATCCGATTTCGCGTCTTTCTTTTCCTCGGCCGATTTTTCGTCGTCGCTTTCCGGGGCGATTGGCGAAGGCAAGTCCTTGCGAAGCACGGTGACGTAAACGCTGCGCGTCACCGGGCGCTCCATGCTGGTCATGTCGAGCCATCCGGTCGCGAGGCCCAAATTCGTGCTCGCGGCGAAGTAGAGATACTTCCCGCTCTTGTCGAAATTTGGA
>Ga0073928_10006522_pt1 | contig 15648 bp, 11 predicted proteins | sample PaiPotPPA55metaG_FD_76969 | JGI IMG/M metagenome (GOLD analysis project Ga0073928, IMG submission 76969) | Iron sulfur acid spring bacterial and archeal communities from Banff, Canada, to study Microbial Dark Matter (Phase II) - Paint Pots PPA... ... | reverse complement strand
TGCACCGGTCGAAGAAGGGACGTTTTCAGCATGCCCCAACCCCCCCGACTCGAGGTGGGCGACAAAGCCCCCGCGTTCAGCCTGCCCGATGCCGACGACAACACGGTCAAGCTGTCGGATTACAGGGGCCGCAGGGTCATCGTGTACTTCTACCCCGCCGCGTCCACGCCGGGATGCACCAAGCAGGCTTGCGACTTCAGGGACAGCCTGACCGAACTCAACGGCGCGGGGCTGGATGTCATCGGCATCTCCCCCGACAAGCCGGCCAAGCTCGCCAAGTTCCGCGACAAGGAAGAGCTGACGTTTCCGCTGCTGTCCGATCCGGACCGCGAGGTGCTCACGGCATGGGGCGCCTACGGCGAGAAGACGATGTACGGCAAGACGGTTCTCGGCGTGATCCGTTCGACGTTCGTCGTCGACGAGAAGGGCAAGATCGCCGAGGCGCAGTACAACGTGCGGGCGACCGGCCACGTCGCCAAGCTACGGCGAGACTTGTCCGTCTAAGTCTTTCAGGTTGGCCAGCAACAGCGCCTCGGCGGTCGCCGCGGGCGGCGAAACGCGGCGCGGGCGGCGTCGTAGACCGGTCCGCTGGCGTCGATGGCGTACGGCGGGCATCGAGGCGGATGTGTTGACGCCGATATCCGTGGATACCGCCCAACTCACCCGGCGGCGACGGACACTTGCACTGTCTCAGATCACGAGTCACGGGCATGTGCCGGCGAGCAGGCTCGCCGACGGATCCACGGGGGCGCCGTATGACGTACGCGGGAAAGCCGTACTACCCGCTGTGGTTGGACAACCTGGCCGACGACGTCACGTTGGAGGCGGCGGCGATGGACGGCACCGCGCGCGGCGCCGAAGATGTTCGTTCCATCTTGGTCAGTGCCCGCGAGGCCTATGAGCACCAGGAGTTCAACTACGCCGGCCCCTGCGGGGAGACCAGTTTCATCGAGGACTACTCCAGTTCAGTGCGCGGCATGCCTACCTACGTCGTTGTCCTGGTGAGCTTCAACGCCGCCGGGCAGACCGAGCACGTCGTGGTGAACCACCGGCCACGCAGCGCAATGCTGCAGTTTTCCCGCTTGATGCTCGAGAAATTCGCCGAGACTCCGTATGCGAAGCACTGGGAAGGCACCCCGTAAGGGGTCACGGGAGGCGCGACATGGCATCGATATATCTGGGAAAGCCCTACTACCCGGCGTGGTTGGACAACCTTGCCGCTGACGTGACCGGGGAGGGTCCGGCGTGGGACGGCGCCATCCAAGGCGCGGCGGACGTCCATGAAGTCGTGGTCGCGGCAAAAGAAATATACGAGTTTCAAGACTTCCACTACGCGGGACCCTGTGGGGAAAGCAGTTTCCTGGAGGACTACACCTCATCGGTCCGCGGCGCGCCTCTCTACGTCATCGTCCTGGTCACCTTCAACGCCGCCGGGAAGGCCCAGCGCCTTGTGGTGAACCACCGGCCGCGCAGCTCTGTGCTGGTGCTGTCCCGCGTGATGCTCGAGAGGTTCGCCGGCACGCCCCTTGCCAAGCACTGGGAAGGCACACCGTAAGGAACAGCGCACGACATGCGACGAAAGGACGGGCGCCAGTGACCAGCATCCGGGCTGCGGCGGTTCAACTGAGCCCCGTGCTATACAGCCGTGAAGGTACCGTCGAGCGGGTCGTAGCGAAAATCGACGAACTGGCCACGCGGGGAGTGCAGTTCGCGACTTTTCCGGAAACCGTTGTTCCGTACTATCCGTACTTTTCGTTTGTGCAACGACCGTATGAGATGGGCGCCGAACAAATTCGATTGATGGAGCAGGCGGTCACCGTGCCATCGCCGACGACGCATGCTCTCGGGGATGCCGTGCGGCGCGCCGGAATGGTGGTCTCCATCGGCGTGAACGAACGTGACGGCGGCTCGCTGTTCAACACTCAACTGCTTTTCAATGCCGACGGAGAATTGATCCAGCGTCGTCGCAAGATCACCCCCACCTATCACGAACGCATGATTTGGGGCCAGGGCGACGGCAGCGGACTGCGCGCAGTCGACAGCGCGGTAGGTCGCGTCGGTCAGTTGGCCTGCTGGGAGCACTACAACCCACTAGCCCGATACGCACTGATCGCCGATGGCGAACAGATCCATTCGGCGATGTTCCCGGGATCTATTTTCGGCGACCTGTTCTCGCAACAGACCGAGATCCAGGCGCGCAATCACGCGCTCGAGTCGGGTGTCTTCGTGATTACCGCGACCGCATGGCTGGACCCCGATCAACAGGCGCAGATCATGGCCGACACCGGCTCCCCCCTGGGACCGCTCTCGGGTGGCTGCTTCACCGCGATCGTCACGCCGCAGGGCGAACTCCTCGGAGAGCCCCTGCGCTCCGGTGAAGGTCAGGTGATCGCGGATCTGGACTTCGCGCTGATCGACAAACGCAAGGCTTTCATGGACTCCAGCGGGCACTACAGTCGACCCGAACTGCTCAGCCTTCTCATCGATCGCACACCCAGCGCCCATGTCCACGAGCGATCCCCAAGTACATCGGACTCCACCGACGTCGAGGCGAGTGACCACATCCCCCGTTGAATCCCCCCTGACCCTCGGAAACCCACTCCGGGTGTCGCGAGCAAGTGGGTGATCCCCAGTTGACGCAGGCGTTATTCAGGTTTGAGAGGAGCACACCATGGCCGATAGTGAATCCAACCCGCAGGACGAGCCGGTAGGCGCCGTGGCCGACACGGGCGGTGCGTCGGGCAGCTACAGCAACAGCGCGATTACGCTGTTACGCACCGGAGAACCCCTTAACACCTCCAGGGACGAACAGATACTGGCCGCCAAAATATCGCGCGCGATGTTGTCGGGACCTTTCCACATCACCCGGGACGCCACGGTTGCGGACATGGATGCACAAGGCAATGTCGTAGTGCTTCGTCAGGGAACCAACCAGTGGGTGTGTTTCCCAGGCGATGAGAACGAAATCGGCAACGTGCCCATGTGCGCCGATCCCATGGGGCTGCAATGGATGAGAGACATCATGGCCGGCAAGCCGGCTCCCACGAATACGGCCCCCGGGATCATCTACATGCTCTGCGGTGCAACGCAACACAGCAACACCGATCCGTTCGACAGAACAAGTCCCGCCATTCCCATCGGTCCGCACTGGATGATCATCTGGCCATATGACGCGGCGCGTGACGGCCTCCCGAACACCGTACGAGATGCCGGCGCATGGGTGATGTTCGATGGGACGCCCTACGCTTATCTGCATATCTGCGGTACGCCCTGGGCTGGAAATGAGTACACGCCCGGCCAGGTACCCGTTTGGACAATGCGATATGGCGCGCCCACAGAATCACCGATGGCGGCGACATCCACACCACCCGAGTAGGGCCGATGCCAACGTCGCCGATGATGCGATGACCCAGTACAACGTCCGGGCGACCGGCCACGTCGCCAAGCTACGGCGAGACTTGTCCGTCTAAGTCTTTCAGGTTGGCCAGCAACAGCGCCTCGGCGGTCGCCGCCCGTTCGAGCACGCCCAGATGCAGGCTCTCGTTGACACTGTGCGCCTGCGTCTGCGGGTCTTCCACACCTGTCACCAAGATCTTGGCCGACGGAAACGCCGCCGCGAACTCGGCGATGAACGGGATCGAACCACCAACCCCGGTGTCGACGGGCTCGTTGCGCCACGCCTGGCGAAACGCGGCGCGGGCGGCGTCGTAGACCGGCCCGCTGGCGTCAATGGCGTACGGCTGGCCGATGTCGCCGGGCGTGACGGTCACCCGCGCGCCCCACGGCGCATGCTGTTCGAGATGGCGAGTCAGCGCGGCTAGATGCTCGCGCGCGTCGCCCCCCGGTGCGACCCGCATGCTGACCTTCGCGCGGGCCCGCGGGATCAACGTGTTCGAGGACTTGTCGATCGACGTCGTGTCGATGCCGATGACCGTGATCGCCGGCTTGGCCCAAAGTCGTTGCGGCACAGAGTCAGAGCCGATCTCAGACACACCGTCGAGCAGGCCGGCCTCTTCGCGCACCCGCTCTGGCGAATAGTCGACGTCGGCGGCCGTCCCCTTGTGAAGGCCGGCGACCGCCACGTTGCCGTCGTCGTCATGCAGGCTGGCCAGCAGTCGAACCAGCACGCTCACGGCGTCGGGCACCACGCCGCCCCACAGTCCGGAGTGCAGGCCGTGATCGAGCGTGGCGACCTCCACGACGCAGTCCGCGAGCCCGCGTAGCGACACCGTCAGCGATGGCACCTCGCTGCTCCAGTTGTCGGAATCCGCGATGACGATCACGTCGGAGGCCAGCGTGTCGCGATGCGCGGCCAGCAGCCGAGACAACGACGGCGAGCCGGACTCCTCCTCCCCCTCGACGAACACCGTCACACCGACGGGCGGCGCACCATCGTGAGCCCGGAACGCCGCCAAATGCGTTGCGATCCCAGCCTTGTCGTCTGCACTGCCGCGACCATACAACCGGCCGTCGCGCTCGGTCGGTTCGAACGGCGGCGACCGCCACTGACCGTGATCGCCTTCCGGCTGCACGTCGTGATGGGCGTACAGCAGCACTGTCGGCGCTCCCGGCGGAGCAGGGTGCCGGGCGATGACGGCGGGCGCACCGCCTTCACTGACGATCTGTACGTCGCCGAACCCGGCCGCGGACAATAATTTGGCCACTGCTTCAGCGCTGCGCTGCACCTCAGGGCGGCGTGCCGGGTCGGCCCAGACCGACTCGATACGCACCAGGTCTTCAAGATCACGCCGCACCGACGTCAGCACCTCACGTACCCGCTCCACCAAGTCGCTCATGGAGTCGAGGCTAGCGGCTTGCGCTTGACCGTCGACACAGCCTTTCCACAGTTGCCCGACAATTTCGACGCTTCCGTCAGCAGTTAACGCCGAAACGGCCCCCAGAGGTCCGGGCATCGCTACTGTGGGCCTGCGCGTCGGCAACCCCGTACGCCAACTTGCCTCCCAGGGGGTTATTGAAATCGATATCAACACAATAAAAGACATCGTCCGTCCGCCACCAGAACGGCCGGGAAGCCTGTGGCGGGACGGCGATGCGTGGCTCGCGGGGGGAACCTGGTTGTTCTCCGAACAGCAACCTCACCTACGCCGGTTGGTCGACCTACTACCGCTTGGCTGGCAGGCGATCGAAGCCACCGACGCCGGTCTGGGTATCGGGGCAATGTGCACCATCAGAGAGCTTTACGAACTCGACGCGCCTGGCGACTGGCTGGCCGGATCGCTCCTCAAGACAAGTTGTGAGGCGTTCCTGGCGTCGTTCAAGGTGTGGAACTCCGCCACCGTGGGAGGCAACATCTGCATGTCGTTGCCCGCGGGACCCATGATCACCATGGCGGTGGCGCTGGAAGCCGTGTACACACTGTGGGCTGCCGACGGCTCCGAACGGACGGTGAAAGCGGCCGACTTCGTGACCGGCAACCACCAGAACATCCTGGCGCCCGGCGAGGTGCTGCGGAGGATCGACATCCCGGTCAGCGCCTTGCGTAAGCGTCACACACACCGCCGCTTCACGCTGACCAAACTCGGGCGGTCGACGATCTTCATGATCGGCACCCAGGCACCCGAAGCACCCGACTTGCTGCTGACGATCACCGCTGCGACGATCCACCCGATCCGCCTGGCGTTCGACTACGTACCGGACCCCGATGTACTGCAAGAGCGCATTGATCGGCTTCCCAGCGAGGTGTGGTTCGACGATGCGAACGGGACGCCGGACCATCGCCGTCACCTGGCCAAGCACTACGCGGAAGAAATCCGGATGGAACTGTCAGCTGGAGGCTGGTGATGACCTACACAGTCAACGGCAACACGTTCGACGAGGAGCCGCGTCCCGGGCAGTGTCTGCGGACCTTCGTGCGCTCCCTAGGATGTCACGGTGTCAAGAAGGGCTGCGACGCAGGCGATTGCGGCGCATGCACGGTGTGGCTCGACGGCGTGCCCGTGCACAGTTGCATCACGCCCGCGTTCCGCGCGCAGGGCCGCGAGGTCACCACCATCGAGGGTCTCGGCACCCCGGATGATCTTCACCCAATGCAGCGGCAATTCCGCGATGCCCCGGGATTCCAGTGCGGCTTCTGCACCGCCGGGATGATAATGACCTCGGCCACCTTCACCGACGAACAGAAGCGGGATCTGCCGCGGGCGCTGAAGGGAAACCTCTGCCGCTGCACGGGATACCGTGCCATCGAGGACGCGATCAACGGCGTCGCGGCTATTGAGGAAGCACTTCCAGGTCAGGCCGTCGGAACCAGTGTGGGGGCACCGGCCGCCACCGACGTGGTGACGGGCCTCGCCGAATTCACGATGGACACCGAGATGGAAGGGATGCTGCACCTGAAGGTGTTGCACTCGCCTCATCCGCACGCACGCATCGTTTCCATCGACAAGTCCGCCGCACTGGCGGTACCCGGCGTGCATCGCGTGTACACCTGGGAGGACGTCCCGCCGAAGCGGTACAGCACAGCGATCCACACCGACCACCTCGTGGACCCCGACGACACCTACATCCTCGACAACGTCGTGCGCTTCGTGGGCCAACGGGTGGTGGCTGTGCTCGCCGACTCTGTCGGTGCGGCCGAAGAGGGCTGCCGCCGGGTCGTCGTGGAGTACGAGGTGCTGCCCGCGGTCTTCGATCCAGAGGAGGCGATGGCCGACGGTGCGCCCCAGCTGCACCGCTACGACGATCCCTTCGCCCACGACAAGGACCACAACATCCTGCTCGAACTCCACGGCGAAATCGGGGATGCCGAAGCCGGTTTCGCCGAGGCCGACGTGATCCACGAGGGCACCTACTTCTCGCCGCGGGTACAGCACGCGCACCTCGAGACGCACGGGTCGATCGCTTGGATGGAGGACGGCAGGCTCAACGTTCGCACCGCGTCGCAGTCACCGTCGATCGCAAAGCTCAAACTGTCCCACCTGTTCGACCTGCGTCCCGACCAGTTACGCGTGTTCTGCAAGCGCGTCGGCGGCGGTTTCGGTGGCAAGCAGGAATTGATCTCCGAGGATCTGCCCGCACTGGCCACCCTCGACACCGGGCGCCCGGTGTCTTGGGAGTACACCCGTGAAGAGGAGTTCACCACCGCCTCACCTCGGCACCCCATGAAAGTCACGGTGAAACTTGGCGCAAAGGCGGACGGGACGCTGACCGCGTTCGGATACCACAACGTGTCCAACACCGGCGCCTACGGCAATCACGGCGGTGAGACATTGTTCGCGGCCGGCGCGGCGATCGCGCTCTACCGTTGTCCCAATAAAAAATTCGACGCCTGGTCGGTCTATACGAACACCGTGCCCAGCGGCGCGCTTCGTGGCTACGGCATGACCCAGCCGGGTTACGCAGTGGAATGCGCGATACATGAGCTGGCGGTCAAGCTTGGCATGGAACCGGCCGAAGTGCGGCGCCGCAACGTCATCCGGCCCGGCGACACGCTGTTGGCACTCGCTGATCACGCCGACGACGTGGCGTTCACCGAGGACGGAATCACCCAATGCATCGACCTGGTCGATGAAGCGCTGCGCCTCAACGACACCGGGAGCGACCTCGGCGGTGACTGGCTGATCGGCAATGGCGCGGCAACCTCGATGCACGAAACCGCGCCACCGACCGACCACATCTCCGATGCGTGGGCGACGCTTTGTGACGACGGTACTTACGAGATCGCCATCGGCACAGTCGAGTTCGGCGAGGGAACCTCCACCGTGCACGTGCAGATCGCGGCGACCAACCTGGGGACCACGCCGTCTCGGATACGCCTGGTGCAGTCCGACACGGACAAGACGGGCTTCGACACCGGCGCGTTCGCGAGTGCAGGCATGTTTGTTGCGGGCAACGCCGTGAACTACGCCTCCTGCGCCCTGCGGGACCGCATGCTGGCATTCGCGGCGACCCACACCGGCGTCGACGTCGCCGACTGCGCGATGGACGACGACGGGATCGTGTGCGGTGACACCCGCATATCACTGGCCGAACTCCTCGAGGCCGGCCGCGCCCGCGGCACCCGGTTCACCGAGTCGCGCAAAGCCTTTAGTTCTCCGCGCAGCGTCACGTCCAACACGCATGGTTTCCGAATCGCCGTGCACGGTGTGACTGGCGAGATCCGGATCCTCTACAGCGTGCACGCCACCGACGCCGGTGTGATCATCAATCCCGCGCAAGCGCGCGGCCAGATCGAGGGCGGCGTCGCGATGGGCATCGGCTTCGCGCTGACGGAGAGCTTTCACGTCGACGACGACGGTGTGATGGTCAACCCGAACCTGCGCAACTACCGGATCCCCACCTACGCTGACGTCCCCCGCACCGAGATACTGCTGGTGAAATCGACCGACTCAGTAGGGCCGATGAAGTCCAAGGGTATGGCGGAGTGCTGCATCAACCCGGTGGCACCGGCTTTGGCCAACGCCGTCGAAGACGCAACCGGGGTGCGCTATCGCTCGTTGCCCCTTTCTCCAGAGCGGATTTACGAGCAACTCGGCTCCCGTAGCGCGGTACCGGTGATGTGACGGAAGGGCGAAACATCATGCAGACCCAGAACGTCACCGAGAACGCCGTCACAGTCATCTTCGGTCAGCCTGTGCATCGTGGTGTCGAGGCGGATTTCTTGGCGTGGCAATACGAGGTGAACGACGCCGCCTCCGGCTATCCGGGGTTCGTCGGTGCCGAGGTCGCCGGGCCCAACGCGGCGCACTCGGACTGGGTGGTGATATACCGCTTCGACTCCGTCGCTAATCTGCATGCCTGGCTGGACAGCTCGACTCGACAGGCGCTGCTGGCGATCGGCAGTCAGTACTTCGACGGGACGCCCACCCAGCAGATTATCGGTGGCGCACCCAGCGCGACGGACCAACTGGTGACGGTTGTCGTCACCCACCGCGTCGAATCCGATGACGTCGAGGAATTTCTCGCATGGCAGGAACGACTTCGGTTGGCCGAAAGCAAGTTGGCCGGCTACCGGGGCACCGAACTTTTCCGACCTGTAGAGGGCACGCAGGACGAATGGACGGCGATGTACCGCTTCGAAAATGTTTCTGACCTGGAGGCATGGTTGGCCTCCGACGAGCGCACACAATTGCTCGAAGAAGGCAAGAAGTTCCAGGATTTCCGGCAGCGAACCCTCGATAACTCGTTCGGCAGCTGGTTTGCCTTCGACGACGAGGGAAACCAGGTGCCGCCGCCATCCGACATCAAGACTTCCTTTGCGGTCTGGGTCGGCATTTACCCCACTGCGATGATGATCATGATCGCCCTGTCTCCGTTGCACCTGCCCGTCTGGCTGGGCATCCTGATGGGAAACCTGTGCTCCAGCTTCATCCTTACCTTCGTGTCAATGCCGTTCTACGCCAACCGGTTGCTGAAACGCTTTCTGTGGCCGCCGGCCGACGAACCGGCGTCACGCGCCAATCTCCGGGGTGCCGCGATCGTCGCTGCCTCCCTGCTGTTCTGGGCGGTCCTGTTCTACTTCGTCGCGAGCTTCTGGAACCTGCCCTGACCGCAACAGCGGATAGCAGCCGAAATCGAAAGGGATAAGTGATTAGTATGGCCGAAACCAACGGCGCGCTACCGGATTTCATGCGCCCGGTCGTCGATGACAAGCCGCCCAGCGCGCGCGTCGTCGCGGAGCATGCCGTCCTCGCGCTGAACACGTCCATGATGGGGCTGTACGACACATCCCTTGAGACGTTCAAGCAGAATATGCGCGACCAGGTGCCCATCATCGTCGCACTGTTCAGCGGCCAGGGCGGGCAGATGATCCTCTATCCGCCCGGCAAGGCCCCTGAAGTGGCGGCCCCGGTGCCGATCGTCTATCAGCTCGCAAAGTCGGTGGGCCACAGCACGATGGCCATCTATGAGATCGTCTCACCGTATCTGTCCGATCCGCGCGCGAATCAGATGTGGCGCGCCCCGCTCGCGATGTACCGGGCGCAGAACCAGTCTGCAATCGACGTCCTCGATGCGTTGGACATCGCCGAGGAGGACCGCGAAATCCTGCGCACCATTCTGCAACGCAACATCGCCTTCATGGAACAGTGCCTCACTGAGGGTGCCTACACTTACAACGACCTCGAGGACTACATCCGCGGCACAACACCTTTTTCGGTCAAGACAATTGGCATCGCCGCCGGCGTACAGGTGGGCCACTGGATGTCGGTGGTGGAGGGTTGGCGCAACGAGCTCGGCGAGGACTGGGAACGGCTGTACGCGGTCAACAATTCGATGTACGTCACCCGGCAGAACAACATCCTCTACAGCGTCCTGGTCCAGTTCATGGGCACGGAGACGATGGGTGACCGGTTGTTGCTTGTCGAGACGGCGGAGTTCGAGACGACACCGGAGAAGTTGCTCGACGTGCTGGGCCGCATTGTCGCCGACCGCTCTCTTGGGATGGTCTTCTTCCGCGACTTCTTCGCGATGGACGTCGAGCTCCTCGGTGGTGGCGGCCGGGCGGCGATCGAGCGCGAGATGGCCAAACGTGGCAAGGAAGCGCAACTACCGAGCCTGGCGCCGTTCCGTTCCACTGACTGGCCATGGAAGACCGATCCGGCCAAGGGAACCGGTCCGGCGCGGCTGGAGGACGCGATCTCGGGCTGTCCAGTCCGCCAATAGGTTCAGTGCGACAGCCTTGGCTTGAGCACCAGGCTCAAGCCAAGGGCGACGACGCCGATTCCGACACTCATCCACAACGCGAGGCCCGTTTCATGACGCCCGCGGTTCTCTTAGCGCTCCTCGAGAATGGCGACCGCAGCGGCGATGTCGGCCTCGTGGGTCAACGACAGGTGGATCGTCACGTCCTTCAGATGCTCGGCGATAGCGCCGCTCAGCCGGACCTTCGGCCTGCCCCACATATCGGTGATGACCTCGATGTCGCGGTGGATGCCCTCCGGCAGCATCGGCCGCTTGGAGAACCGTGAGCCCGACCACGCCTTGATGACCGCCTCCTTGGCGGCCCATCGCGCCGCAAGGTGCCGCGCGGCAGACGAGCTCTTGTCCGCGGCGTCGCGACGCTCACCGGGCGTGAACGTCTCGGCGAACACGGTGCCCGGCTGGTCGACCTGCGCGGCGAAATCGGGGATGGAGACCAGATCGATCCCCACCCCGACTACCGCCATGTCAGGAACGCTAGCGCAAGGCGCTTAGCGCACATACAGGTCGTCGTCGCCGAGCCGCGACGCCGGGTTGAGAAGCATCTCGGCCTCCTGCCGCTTCTCCGGCGCCTCATTGCTGAACCGGCGGTCGGCAGGCTTCTCGTAGAGCGGACGCCCACCGGCGATAGCCGACGCGAGCCTGTGCTGACCGGCCAGCACCCGCGCCTTCGAGCGCTCGGTGTAGGACTGCCGCTCCTGCGGGCTGAGCGCGGCCAGGAAAGCCTGTGGGTGCACCAGCGCGACCAGACCGGACACGTGGCCGAAGCCGAGGCTGGTGACCAGGCCCGCCTTGAGCGGGAACTTGTCCCCCAGTCGCAGGGCGTCGCGCAGCCAGACCAAGTGAGCGGCGCCTGCGAGCTCGTCGTCGACGCAGTCAAGGCTGCGGTTGGGCGGGATGACGCCCTCACGCAGGATCTGACACAACCCCAACATCTGGAATGCCGCCGCACCACCCTTCGCGTGACCGGTCAGGCTCTTCTGCGACACCACGAACAACGGCGCACCGGCGGAGCGGCCCAACGAGTCGGCGAGCCGTTCGTGCAGCTCGGTCTCGTTCGGGTCGTTGGCCAGCGTGGAGGTGTCGTGCTTGGAGATCACCGCGATGTCGTCGGCGCCAACGCCGAGCTTGGCGAGCGATCGCGCCAGCTGCGAATCCTTGCCGCCGCGACCGGCGCCAAGCGCGCCGAGCCCCGGGGCAGGAATCGACGTGTGCACACCGTCGCCGAACGACGCGACGTAGGCCACCACCGCGAGCACCGGCAGGCCCATCTTGAGCGCGAGGTCACCGCGGGCCAGCAGGATGGTCCCGCCACCCTGTCCCTCGACGAATCCGAGCCGACGACGGTCGTTGGCTCGCGAGAACTTCGAGTCGCTGATCCCCTTTGCCCGCATCGTCTCGGTGTCCGCGGTCGCGGCCATGTCACCGAAGCCGGTGATGGCTTCCAGCGACATGTCGTCGTAGCCGCCGGCCACGACGAATTCCGCCTTGCCCAGCCGGATCTTGTCGACGCCCTCCTCGACCGAGACCGCCCCGGTGGCGCACGCGGCGACCGGGTGGATCATCGCGCCGTAGCTGCCGACATAGGACTGCACGACGTGGCCGGCGAAGACGTTCGGCAGCACCTCCTGCAGGATGTCGTTCGGCTTGGTCCTGCCGAGCAGGTTGCCGTGGTACATCGTCTGCATCGACGTCAGCCCGCCCATGCCGGTGCCCTGGGTGCTGGCCACCAGGCTGGGGTGCACCCATCGCATCAGCTCGGCCGGGCTGAACCCGGCGGACAGGAACGCGTCGACGGTGGTGACGAGATTCCAAATCGCCAACCGGTCGATCGAATTCGTCATGTCCTGGCTGACGCCGTACACCATCGGGTCGAATCCGGTCGGGATCTGCGCGCCGACAGTCCGCGACAGCTTCGTCTTGCGCGGCACCCGAATCTCGGTGCCCGCCTTGCGGGTGACCTGCCAGTCGCTGGTGTCCGGCACCGGGGCGATGACGGTGTGCTCGGTATCGAACTGCACGAATGCACGGGCGTCGGCCTCCGAGGACACCACGAACGTGAAGTCCTTGTCGAGGAAGACCGAAACCAGCAGCGGTGCAGCGTGATCGGGGTCGATCGCGCCGTCGTCGACGAACTCGCGGATGCCGACCCGGTCGACGACCGCGTCGTGGTAGCGCTCGACCAGCTCGCCCTCGTCGATCAGGTCGCCGGTCTCCGTGTCGTACCAACCCGGGGTGGGATCGTCTTCCCACTTGACCAGGCCGGTGGTCCATGCCAGCTCGAGCACACCGGCCGCCGAGAGCTCGTTGTCCACCTCCATCTCGAAGCGGGTCCGCGATGAGCCGTACGGGCCGATCTCGGCGCCACCGACGATCACCACCAGATCAGCCGGGTCGACGTCGAGGTCGTCCCACGCAGGCGGCGGCGCGGCCCGGTAGCCCCGCGGCGGCGACGGCAGCGCGGGTATGGTTCCGTGGTCCTCGACGTCGTCGTCGGTTGCCTCGGCCGTGATGTCCTCGCGGGCCTTGGCAGCGAGCTCGGACAGATCCAGGTCGACGTCGGCCAGCCCACCGGTCAGGTCGGCGTGCAGCGGCTCACGGGCCGCCGCGACCTTGGACTCGATGTCGCACAGAGTGAGCAGCATGGTCGCCATCTCGTCGGTCGTGTACGTCGTCACGCCGACCTCTTCGACAGCACCGACAATCGCGTCGTTGTGGCCCATCAGCCCGGTGCCCTTGGTCCAGCCAATCAATGCGTGCGCCAACGAAACTCGCTGCGCCCACGACGGCTCGGCCTTCCACCTGGTCACCAACGCGTCGAGGGCGGACTTCGACTCGCCGTAGGCGCCGTCGCCGCCGAACATGCCGCGGTTCGGCGACCCCGGCAGCACGACATGCAGTCGCGCAGCGATGTCGCGCTCCGCGCCGATATGCGACAGCCCGCCGATCAGCCGCTGCACGGCCCACAGCAGCACCTTCATCTCCATCTCGGCACGCGACCCGGCGTCGGACAGGTCACCGGCCACCCGCGGCGCCGCGAACGGGAACAGCAGCGTCGGGGTCTGGGCATCCTTGAGGTGAATCGACTGCGGCCCAAGGCTTTCGCTCTGCGCGTTACCGACCCACGAAACCAGCGCGTCGATGTCGGTGTAGGACGCCATGTTGGCGGGAACCACCCACAGCTTCGCGTCAAAGCGGGCGTTGTCGCGGTAGAGGGTGCGGTAGAACGCCAACCGGTCGTCGTCGAGCTTGGACGTGGTCGCGATGACCGTCGCACCGCCGTCAAGCAACTGGGCCACCACCGAGGCGGCGATGGATCCCTTGGACGCGCCGGTGACGACCGCGACCTCGTCGGTGTAGCGACCCTTGCCCGGGTTCTCCGAACCTGCCGCGGCACGCCCGTACAGCGAGGCGTGAATGTTGCGACCCGCGGCCAGGGCCTTGCCCTGCCACCAGGTGGCCTGGGTGCCGACGATGTTCCCGGCGCCCTCGAACCGCTCCGAGAGGCGCGCCCAGTCCGCGTCGATCTCGCTCTCGTCGAGCAGCCACAGCTTGGCCAGGTCCTCGCGGGCGCTTGCCCAGCGATCGTCGAACAACACCGCCTTGCGGCCATCGAACACCGGAGCCACCAAACGCGGCCAGTCCGCCCCCAATTCGGCCGTGACCAGGTCGATGAGCTCCGCGTCGCTCGCCTCGGGCGCACTGACCGGGGTGTCAAGGCCGAGCTGACCCAGGATCAGCCGGGCCGCCGACGCCAGCACACCGTTGCGGCCGGTGACCTGTTCGGCGAACTCGCCCAGCGCCGCGGAGTCCACCACGCCGCCACCGCCACCGGCAGCCGATGGCAGCGAGACCGCGACTCCCTTGCGCGCGCCCACCGCCGTGACGGCGGCATCGATGACCTTGTCGACGGTCGCGGCGTCGGCGAGCGCACCGTCGTGCAGACCGCCCAGGGAGCCGGCGCGCACACTGGAGCCCTCGCGAGTGCCCAGCGCCACCTCGACGGTCACGTGCTTGACCCAGCCGTCGCCGAGCTCCCAGGTTTTCTTGACCCGTTCGGCGATGTACGCGGGCCGTTTGCCGGAAGGGCCGAGCACTGTGCGCAACTGATCGTTGATTGCATCGGAAAGCACGGGGCCATAAGGCTTGTAGGTCCGGGCCAGCTTGGTGACCTGTCCCTTCAGCCCGGCCAGATCGGCTTCGGCGGCGCCGTCGATCGCACCGAGGTTGAGCTCGGAGCCCAGGTCGACCAGCAGCTGGTTACGTCGCGACGACGCGCCGTCGGTGATCGACTCGATCGAATCCAGCGCTTCGATCTGGTCGATGCGCATCTTCGCCGACAACGCGATCAAGGCCATCGTGGCATCGGCGGCGTCATAGGTGAGGTCGTCGGGGCGGGGAGCGCCGGCGGGCGCGACATTGGGGCGGGGGCCGCCACTGGGAGCCGCGGGCGCAGGCGTCGCGGCGATCGGTGCCGCCTCGATGGGCGTGGCCGTGGCGGCCGGCGCCGGCGTTTCCTGCGCGTCGTCATCCTCCGGTTCGGGATCGGTGTCGGTCGCGAACAGCACCGCGGCGTCGCGCTCGGAGTTCAGCACTTCCGTTGTGTTGTGCGAATATTCGGGCAGCTTCAGCGTGTTGGTGGCCAGCCCGGCGACCGTCGGCGCAGATTTGACGCCGATCTCGACGAACCGCTCGAGGCCCAGCCCGCCCGCGGCCTCCTCGATGAAGAGCAGGTCCTGTGTCTCGATCCACCGCACCGGGCTGGCGAACTGCCAGGCCAGTAGTTCGATGACGACCTTGCGGCACAGCTCGCGCGGCTTCTCATTCCGCCAGGTGTCGTAGTCGGCGAGGATCTCGTCGAGCGGCTCGGCCGGCACCAGATCGCGGATCTCCTGGATGAATTCACGGTCCAGGCTGAACGGCTTGGGCACCAGGTTCGGGATGTAGCGGCCGATGATCAGGTCCGGGTCCGTGTCGCGCGGCATGACGCGT
>Ga0073928_10006521_pt1 | contig 15650 bp, 17 predicted proteins | sample PaiPotPPA55metaG_FD_76969 | JGI IMG/M metagenome (GOLD analysis project Ga0073928, IMG submission 76969) | Iron sulfur acid spring bacterial and archeal communities from Banff, Canada, to study Microbial Dark Matter (Phase II) - Paint Pots PPA... ... | reverse complement strand
GGACTGCTGCTAATGATGCAGCGGACTACTGGAAAACAGCTTAGCCAAGTTGGCGCGCCATTCAAATTCGGGCCGCCGGAGGGTCCACAGTTTTTAGAGCCATACGGGTGGCGGGCCGCCGACGTACAAGGGCTGCTAAAAACCGCCGCGCATTTTAAACGTCCTCCATTTGGTTTGCGTTTACTTTCTCTCCTGCCGGAGAAAAAAGGCGCACAGGGTTCGCGGCCATGGTCGGGGGTTTGTCTGTTTGAACGAGTGGAACAGCGACAATAAAATGCAACGCAATTTGGCTGTAGAAGTCCATGTAAGTCCATAATCCGCAAGAATATTTGCGTTTTTCACTATTCGGGATTCTCAGTACTTCCCGGTATGGCCGCCTACCTGTCGCAGTGGAACAATTTCCTGACTGAGCGGCTTTGCCCAGCTGCTCCGTCGAGATGAAATAACAGGAGGCAATTTGATGAAAGTTAAATTAGCACTAAGTTTTCTCGCGCTATCCAGCCTGGCGATGGTTCCAAGAGCAAGCTTCGCAGCTCAGGACGAGCAAAAAAAGAGCGATTCGACTCGCACGCTAACCGGTTGCCTTTCAGCGGGCGAAAAATCAGGCGAATACAATTTGACGGCGGACGATGGCAGCACCTGGTTGCTAAACTCCAAGACCGCCAAGTTGGGTGATCATGTGGGCCATACCGTGACGGTGAGCGGCAGAGTGTGGCACGCGGGAATGCACGGGGCCAAGGAAAAGACCAAGGATGAAACTAATCCGAATGCAAGTGAGCACGGGCATCTGAACGTGACGGACGTAAGCATGGTCAGTGAAAGCTGTAAGCGGTAAATTTCGCTTTACAATTTATGCAAGGGTGAAGAAGGGAGGGCATTTTGCCCTCCCTCTTTTTTCCCCCCGCGTATTCCACGGCACGGAGCGGTGATTGCCAACGGCGGAACACGCTGTTAGAAATATTTGCGAGGCACGGCGATGATCTACGACTTTTTGGTGGACACCTACGCAACAGAACGAGTCAAAATTATCAGCACATGGAGTGAATTCCGTGACGAAGATATGCATCGCCGACCGCGCGACAGCGATGCGCGCGGGCGCAGCGTTCAGGAACAGATGGTGCATCAGTGTGTGAGCGAAGATCTGTGGTTCCGCAATATGCTGGGCATCGATGTGAGTGCACCGCCGTTGCCGCAGACAGAGACGCGGCTGGAATTCATGAAACGCTACGCGGAAGACAGCGAAAAGCGGCTTGCGGTTTTACGGACGAAGGAGGAATCGTGGTGGTCCGGGGAGACGCAGTTCTTCGATGTGCCGCGTTCGCGTGCGTGGGTTATGACACGCAGGATTGCGCACAGCGCGCATCATCGCGGGCAGCAAATGGCGATGCTGAGGATGTTTGGATACGCGCTGCATAGCAATTATGGGCCGACGGCGGATACCGGCGGGCTGATGCAAAATCACGCGCCGACAATTTACGCGTATCAAAATCTTATGTCGCTGTTCGCAGGGGAATCCGCTGGCGGGAGAAAATCCTTTTTGCCGGCTCCGAGCGGCGACTCTGTCACCGAGCGACCGGAGAAACGGTAATTCCGCAGGCGGGAATAAGAACGCATAAATGAACGGTCCGCCGCCGGCCGAGATGTGAGACTGAAATGGCCGCCGAAATGGAATGCCCAGAAAAGGCCCACCCTTGCAAAAACCGCAAGGATGGGCCACCCAACTTCAAAGGCAAAGTATTTTGCCGGGCTTCAGAAAGTGCGCAGAAAGTGTAGATGCCTGGTCGTTTATTCCGGCTTCGCGATTACGCCGCAGGCAATGCGTGCAGGAGCGCTGGCTGAGGAAGTGTCAGTAACGGCGTGAATAACGATGGAAGTCCCCCCGTTGCTGAACACGGAATTGTCACCGGTCCCCAGAGTGACGTTAGGAGCCACGACGCTAACATGCGCAGTGTGGTCTGTCGCGACTATCAACGAAAAATTCGGGATGTCGCCGGGCGGTGCGGCGCCGTGTTGGTGATCGGCGGTTGCACCGCCGAAATGTGGACCCGCGGATTTAAAATCGGGTCGGTCACATTTGCCTACTTGATGGATATGAATGGAATGCTCGCCCGGGGGCAGATCCTTGATGTCCAGTTTGATTTTTACACCTTGCGCTGCGGGCGTAAGCGTCGCGATGCCGATGCTCTGGCCTTCGGAGTTCTTTATATCTACGGAAACTGGCTTCGACTGGCTATGGGCTTGCGGTGAGATGAATGCAAGTGCGGCCAGAAAGAACAATCCTGTCAACCATACGGTTTTCATTTGGTCTCCTCCAGGTTGTGGCACCTCGAGCGATAATTTGGAATTTATTCGTTTAGAGTTCGATCGAGGATATTTGTTTACGCGATTTTGTAACCCAGGGCTCCGCGGCACTCGTGACGCGAAATTGGGCATAGATCCATTTATTGGTTGGGATTCTAACAGCATGTCTTAATGGGCGGTAAAAAATACCGAGGCCTGAACGGGAAGCTGCGCCCATACGAGGCTGGACGCAGCGAAACTAATCGGGGCGGTAGAGAGTGGGGAATTCTTTTTGCAGGCGTTTTAGTTTGGGTAAATCGTTGAAGATGATGTAGGGGTTGCCGGGATTTTTCTTCAAGTAATCCTGGTGATAGTCCTCGGCAGGGTAGAACACTTCGAAGGGCGCAACCTTGGTGACAATGGGGCGTGAATAGACGGCGGCGGAATTGAGCTGGGCGATGTACTCATCGGCGATGCGTTTCTGTTCGTCATTTGAATAAAAAATGGCGGAGCGATATTGCGTACCGGTGTCAGGGCCCTGGCGGTTCAACTGCGTGGGATCGTGTGCCACGGAAAAATAAACCATCAATAGTTGGCCGTAAGTGATTTGCGAAGGGTCGTAGGTGACCTGAACGGATTCGGCGTGGCCGGTCACACCCGTGCTGACGACTTCGTATGAGGGCGATTTCACCCGGCCTCCGGCATAGCCGGAGATCGCAGACTTCACTCCTTTGACGTGCTCAAAGACGGCTTGCACGCCCCAGAAACAACCGCCGGCGAAGACAGTCGATTCGGACGCAGAGGACTTCGCGAGCGGGGCGTCGATCGATGGCTTGGGGAACAAAGAGGCGCTGGGCGTTTCGGCGGGACGGGCGCCGAGAGCGCGGATGGCGGTCCAGGCGAAGAAAATGACGATTACACCGATTGCTAAAAGCTTACCAAGGTAGGGTCGTTCCATGGCGGTGGCACCTTTCTTCGAACTATACGATAAACGGTGATGATTGGATGCGCGAACCGCAATAAGGAAACAGGCGGTGCACAGTGGGCCGGGAACAAAAGGCTCGCGGGTTGCGCCCGGCGCCGTGGTTGAACTTCCTTTGTCGCTCGCGTCCAAACTGGTTTAGATTGAACAGGCGAAATTGCAGGTAACGAAAATGCTAGTGCGCCGATGGAACTTGAGCAATCGTAGGAACATCCAAAGAGCAGGGCACGACTTTCAGGAGGAGACATACATGAAAAGCAAGGTCGAGGCGAATTTGCGAACGAATAGAAGAGCGATACGATTCCTTTGCCGGACGGCGCCGGCTGCGGGCTTGTTGTTGGGACTGATCACGGCACCCGTCTTGCTCGCGCAGGTGACGAACGGCAAGAAGCCGGAGCTTCCGCCACCGTTTGCGTCCAAGTCCGCGACGAATCCGGCGGAGGAAGGGAAGCCGCCGCAGGGGTTTCTGCCCACCGTGCCGGCGGGATTCAAAATAAATATTTTCGCGGCGGATTTTAAGGGACCGCGATGGCTGGTCATAGCGCCGAATGGCGACATATTTCTTGCGGACACGGCGGCAGGCAAAGTTATTGTACTGCGCGATCCGCAACATACCGGCAGCGCGCAGCAAAATGAAGTATTTGTAAGCGGGCTGCGCGAGCCATACGGCATCGTTTTTCACGACGACTATGTCTACGTAGGCGATACGGATGCGTTGTTGCGTTTCAAGTATGACCCGAAGACTTCCAAGCGACAGGGGGAAGCGGAGCATTTGATGGAATTGCCGACGGGCGGGCACGGCACGCGGTCACTGTCGATGGCACCTGACGGAAAACATCTCTTAGTGGGCGTCGGATCAAAATCAAATATAGACATCGAGAGCGACACGCGACGCGCAGCGATCACCATTTGCGATCTGGATGGCAAGAATGCGCGGCTATACGCTACGGGGCTGCGAAATCCGACGGGGATTGGGCTCGAGCCAAAAACCGGGATCCTGTGGACCACGGTGAACGAACGCGATGGGATGGGAAACGATCTGCCGCCGGATTATCTTACGTCGGTGAAGGACGGGGGATTTTACGGGTGGCCGTACAGCTACATCGGGAACACCGTGGATCCGCGAGTGAAACCGCAGAAGCCGGAACTGGTCGCGAAAGCAATCGTTCCGGACGTGTTGCTGGGTGCGCACCGCGCGCCTTTGCAGTTTGCGTTTTATACCGGGAACCAATTTCCGGCTGATTATCGTGGGGGAGCATTTGTGGCCGAGCACGGTTCCTGGAACCGTTCGCCGCGCGCAGGGTACCAGGTGGCATTTGTGCCGTTTAAGGACGGAAAACCGAGCGGCGATCCCACGGCATTTCTGACGGGGCTGGTGCCGGACCCGAACAAGAGCGAAGTGTATGGGCGTCCGGTGGGAGTGGCAGTCACGACGGACGGATCACTACTGGTGTCCGACGATATGGCGGGCACGGTTTACCGGATTTCAGTCAAACAATAATTTTTGTCGGCGAAATCTTTGCGACCGGCATTTTGTTACGCCTGCGATGGAAGCCGGTATCGCTATCCACGTCTGAACGGTGCAAGAAATCGTAAATCTTCTAGCTGTATGAACTGAGCGAAGCGGATGAATAATTGATCGCCAAGATTTTTAATACGTATTTTCCAGAACTAAAAGAGCTTCATGGCAATCCGTTCAAGTTTTGCGATTACTTACACACGGTTCTTCCAGAATACAAAACGGCACAAACTGGTGAATGTTTTTCGCTGGAAACCAGCGAAATTTTGGCTGCCGGTAAAAAAGCGCCAGAAGAGATACGAGAGATAGAAGCACTAATGGAATCAGTGGGGCAAATGCAGAGGCTTCGATAAAGCTTCGTGCATGAAAGCCGGAGGCGCATTCCTGTTTCCGGTCCTGTCAGAACATCTTTGGATTGTCCTAACAAACCCCGATTCTGAAGGCTATGTGCTCGTCGTAAATATAACAACGGCATATTCGGATGACAAAGACCGCATGGATACTACGGTTGATTTGAATCCGGGAGACATCCGTTCGTTAAGAAAAAGTCATATGTATATTACAGGGCGGCTATGACCAAATCTGTTTCGGACCTTCAGGCAGAAGAAAAAGATGGCCGGTTGCAGATGCATCAGCCTTGCTCTAACGCGACGTTGAGTCTGATACGGTCTGGTATCAGTGCTTCAAAGCATTGCACTCGCGCTATAAGAAAATTTTACGAAGAACGCAAGAATCTGTAGGGCAGTCTGATCGCCAACGCCTCAAGATAACGGCCGAAGTTTGCGGCGCCTGCGTTAGTTAACTACCAGCGTTAGTTGGATCGGCGGCATTTGCAGCGCTTTACCGGAAGCATTGGTGGCTGTAGGCGTGATGACCAGAGTGGAAGTGCCGCTGGGCGTCACGACCGAAGTTTTCTGGGCTGCAGGCGTAGTTGTCGACCCGCCTGCGCAGCCGTCCGCGGTGAATAACACAGGAACGAGAACCAGCAGGGCCACCATGGCATAAGCGATTTTCCGCGGTGATGCATGGGGAGCAGTGTCGCAAGTCCATGCGTTCCATTCACGATACAAACGCAAAACTAGAATAAAAAGCAGGGTGCCGAGTGCAACGATCAACGCGCCAGGTGAGGCGGGCGTGTGCGGCGATCGGCGTGAGGTGATTTTTGGAGCGGCGATGACATTGCCACTGGTAATGACGGTGACGGTGAAAGCTGCCGGAGCGCCGACGTTGAGAATCACGGAAGCGGGGGCCTGGCATGCTGCGCCCAAAGGAGCGCCGGTGCAGGTAAGAGAGATGGTTCCGTTGTAATCGAGGCCCGGTGTGAGTTGCAAAGCGTAGGTAGCGGATTGACCTGCGGAGACGGCGGCAGAGAACGCGGTCGAAGGACTACTTAGCGAAAATGCGGGAGGCGCGCTCGCAAGAATATTCAAAACCTGGGGCGAGTTGGAAGCGTCGTCGGTGACGGTAAGGGTTTCGCTGCGCGGCCCGGAAAACACGGGGGAGAACGTAACGGTGACCGTGCAGCTGGCCTTTGGAGCGACGGTGGCGGCGCTGCAGGAGGCGACAGAATTGGTGAACTCGGCGGGGCTGTTTCCTCCGGCGGAAATATTCGAGATGTGCACGGGGACTGTGCCAGAGTTGGTGATGGCCACACTGACGGGCGTGCTGGCGAGACCTTGCGTGGTAGCCGGAAAGGTCACGGAACTGGGAAAAAATTTAAGCGCCGGCCCGCAGGGAGACGAGTCGATCCCTGTGCCGCTAAGGGCAATAGATTGGGGACTGCCGGACGCGTCGCGTGGAGGGACCATCATACGACCAATTGTTGGTTACGTCAATGATAATTTACTATATAGTACAGATAATTAGGCGAGATGTGGATCGCGAGGGTGGTGCTCAATTACGACCAGTCACCTGTGGTTGCCGAAGCCCATTGACAGCAATGCTGCGGAATTCGTACACTATGTACAGATCAAACGTACAATCTGTACACAAGAGGGCATAAGTATGAGTGCCAGCGCACTAACCCGGCCTGAGAAAAAAATAGTGAATCGATCGGAGCTTAGGCAAAAACAAAGAGCCACACTGCGAATGGCTCGTGGCAATCAGGTGGTGGTGATTTCGGCCAATGACGAAGAAGATGAAAAGCTTTTGCTGGATAAAAAGTACTTTGACGAAATCGTGAAACAGCTACGAGCGGTAATCGAAACGTTGGAAATCATCGGCGATCAGAGGCTTTTTAATCAGATATTGGGTGTTTCTGAAAGTCTGGAAAAGGACACTCGGCTCGGGAAGTTGCACTCTTTTGAGGAGGCGTTTGGGGAGAAGTGATTTGTACCGCTCTGTATTTACGGACGATGCTCTGAAAGATGTGAAAAAACTTCCGAAGAATGTTCGCAACGCGCTTAAGAAAGAGTTTGAAAAAAAGATACATATCAACCCATTCAGCTGCTCAGAGGAGCTGTCAGGTATCCTTGGGCACTACCGGAGCTTTCACTACGGCGACTACCGTGTCGTCTACCGAGTATTTGAAGATATTAGAGCGGTTTCCGTGGTCGGTCTAGGAAAGAAAAATAAGGACCACCGAACCGACTTATACAAACGCCTGGAAGATCTTTCTAAGAGAGGCCGATTGGCTGAAGCGGTCTTAGAAACGTACAGATCAATCTCTCCCGATAAATCGTGAGGAGGGCTAGCTGGGCGTCCTGGGGGTGGCTGGTGTACAAGCCATCGACGAGGCCGACGAGGGAGGTTGTGGCGTTTACAGGATATTAATATTTGAGGCGTGGCAAAATGCGGTATGCTCTGCAACTTATGGAAACCGCACGACTTGAGTTGCAACCAGGGCGGGATAACACAAACGGAGAAGCGGTCACGAGGCTGAACGGAAAGCTGAGTCTCGAGACGGTGAACTCCTTTATTCAAACCCTGCGGAAAGAGCCGGCAACGCATCTGGTGCTGGACATGAGCGGCGTTTCGTTCCTCGATTCATCGGGAGTCGGTGCGCTGGTTTCGTTATTTGTCACGCGTAAGCACGTGGGAAAAACGTTGGTGCTGGCCAATTTGACGAAGCAAGGGATTGCCGTGTTGCAGGTGTCGGGACTTGTTAAATTGATCCCCACGTATCCTACGGTGGAAGCCGCGGTCAGCGCGCACGAGAAAAGCTAGCTGGGCGTCCAAGTGGGATGGCTGGTGAACAAGCCATCGACAAGGCCGATGTGATAGCAGAGAAATAGGCCGAACGCCAGGCTGACCAGGCCGGAAGCGGTGATCAGGCCTCGATTGAGCCACGCGAATTTGTATCCCGCGAAAGAAAAAGGGAGCGCAATGGCGGCGGTGATGAACATCATGCCGGCTATTGTTCCCACACCAAAAACCACCAAATAAAGCACGGCCCATCGAGGGTCACGAATGGTGCTGAGAACTAGCAGGGCGACGGCGGCGGAGCCTGCCAGTCCGTGAACGATGCCGACAAACACGGGACGCAAAGTATGGAAGATGCCAAGCCGCGCAAACGGGGCACGAAGACGCGCGGGCGGGGCCAAGCTTTCACTGTGATGTTCTCCAGCAGGGCCGTGCGAATGCCAATGCAGATGCAGGTGGGAATTGTGTTCGTGAAGATGGGCGTGGTCACCGGTTACTTTGGGATGCGAGGGCGAAAATTTCTGCGTAAGCCAGCGCATGGCGCCGCTAAGGTTCAACACTCCAAGCAGGATGAGCATCAAGCCGACGGAAAATTCCATGGTCAGGCCTACGCGAGGCGGAATGGCCATTCCGAACAGGATGATGGCTGCGCCTACAGCAACGATGGTGATGGTGTGGCCGCAGCCCCAGAGAATGCCGATGAGCGCGGCCTTAAAAACGGAGCGCTCGCGGCTGACGATGGTGGACACCGCGATCACGTGGTCGGGATCGGTTGCGTGGCGCATGCCAAGCAAGAACCCGATAGTCAGAATGGTGAGGCCGCTGGTCATGGTTGGCTTTGTGGGCTGCTTATTTTGCCGGCGCCCAATATTGCTTTAATTTCTGTTTGGGGCGCGCCCGTATTTAAGCATAGCTTAGATTCTCTGATGCGGAGAAAAGGGGCTACTGATCGAAAGGGTGGCCATCGCGGAGGATGCGCATGAGTTCGGCGGCGGCGTGCGGGAGGCGCGCGCCGCGGCGGCCCACGAGGTAGACGTGGCGGGGAATGTTGAGCTGCTTCACTTTTACTTCTTTCATCCAGCCATGCTCGATTTCCCATTGCACGCACATGCGCGGCACGATGGCTACGCCCATGCCCATTTGCACGAAGCGCTTGATGCTTTCGATGGTGGGCATCTCGATGGGCATGTTGAGCTCGGTGTGATTGCGGGCGAAAAGTTCAATGACGCGGCGGCGGAAGGGCGACTCGACGATGTGCGCGATAAAGACTTCGTGGCCTAGGTCGGCGATGTCGACTTCGCGCTTGCGGGCCAGCGGATGCTTGGGAGGAACGACCAGGCTCAGCTCGTCCTTCAGAATTTCCGTGGCTTGCAATTGCGGATCGCGCGGGATATAGGAGACCGCGCCGAGGTCGAGGCGATAGTTCAGCACTTCATGGGGAATGTCGCGTGAGAACATGCGATGCACGCGGACCTGCACGCCAGGATGCTTTTCGCGAAAGATGGCCAGGGCGGGGAGCAGCGCGTGGATGGAGCTTTCGTTGACGCCCAGGGAGAGCTCGCCGCGCTCGAGGCCTTCGAGCTCGGTGAGGCCTTTTTTGACTTCGTCCCGGAGGTTGATCAGGCGCTCGGCGTAGTCCTTCAATAAGGTGCCGGCATCGGTCATGCGCACCGGGCGGGAGCCGCGGACGAAGAGCGGCTGGCCGAGGCCGTCTTCGAGTTTGCGAATAGCCAGGCTGACGGCGGGTTGCGTGCGATAGAGGCGCTCGGCGGCGCGCGAGAAGCTGCCTTCTTTGGCAACGGTGAGAAAGACCTGCAGTTCGCCAAGATCCACGTGAAAGCTCCGAGAAGCAGTATAAGCTCTGATTATCAAAAGCAGAACAAAGATAAATTTGACTAGCGGCCGGCCAGATGCGTTACTTAGGCATGGGATTGGCTATGGACGTAGTGCGCATATTCGATACCACGCTGCGTGATGGCGAGCAGTCGCCGGGCTTCTCCATGAATACGGCGGAGAAGATCCGCATGGCGCACCAACTGGCGACGTTGGGCGTGGACGTAATTGAGGCGGGATTTCCCATTTCCTCTCGCGGCGATCTGGAAGCGGTGCGCAAAGTGGCGCAGGAAGTTCGCAGCGTGCCGATTGCGGCACTGGCGCGTGCGCGCAAAGACGACGTGAACGCCGCGATTGAGGCGTTGGAACCCGCGGCGGCTCCGCGACTGCATATTTTCTTGGCTACTTCGGATTTGCATCTGCGAGTGAAACTGCACATGACACGCGAGCAGGCGCTCGAAGCAATTGGGGCGATGGTCAAACTCGGGCGGAACAGCGTTGCAGAAGTGGAATTTTCCGCGGAAGACGCGGGGCGCACGGACATCGACTTCCTGTGCCAGGTTTGCCGCGTAGCAGTGGAAGCTGGCGCGACCGTTTTGAATTTGCCGGACACCGTGGGATACGCCGTGCCGGAAGAATATGGCGAGATGTTTCGCAAGGTGCGCGCATCGCTTGCTGACGTAGATGGTATTACGTTGAGCGCGCATTGCCACGATGATTTGGGCATGGCGGTGGCGAATTCGCTGGCTGCGGTGCGCGCGGGAGTGCGGCAAATCGAATGCACCGTCAATGGCATCGGCGAACGCGCGGGGAATGCGGCACTGGAGGAAATTGCGGTGGCGCTGGCGGTGCGCAAGGAAAGTTTCGGGGTGACCACCAACATTCGACTGGAACATTTGTTTCCGTCGAGCCGCATGCTCACGGAAATTACCGGCGCGCTGGTGGCGCCCAACAAAGCGGTGGTGGGCGCGAATGCGTTCGCGCATGAAGCGGGGATTCATCAGGATGGCATCATCAAAAATCCGCTGACCTACGAAATTATTTCGCCGGAAACGGTGGGCGTACCATCGCGGCTGATGGTGCTTGGGAAGCATTCTGGGCGAAATGCTTTGCGCATGAGCCTGCGCGATTTAGGATATGAGCCAAGCGACGCGGAACTGGCGGAAGTTTATCAGCGAGTGAATGCACTCGCGGACAAATCGAAGAACGTGCGGCCCCGCGACCTGGTGGCTATTGCGCATGAAGTTTTGCGGCGACGGCCCGCGGCGGTGGCTGCGGAAGCGTCCAGCGCGCTGTGAGGAATATCGACTTTGGCACTCCGTTTGGCACCACATGAGAAAGCAGCGGGACCGGAATTTTCGATGAAAAAGAACATCGTACTTTTACCGGGTGACGGCATTGGTCCGGAAGTTACGCGCGCTGCGGCTGCGGTTTTGCGCGAATGCGCGCACGAATTCTCGCACCAATTCGAGATGCACGAATTTCCTATCGGTGGCGCGGCGATTGATGCTGGTGGGACGCCGCTGCCGGCCGAAACGCTGGACGCTTGCCGGAAGGCGGACGCCGTTTTTCTGGGCGCGGTGGGTGGAGCGAAATGGGATGCTCTTCCAGTGGGGAAGCGGCCGGAGAGCGGGCTGCTGGAACTGCGCAAAGGGATGGGCCTGTACGTGAACGTGCGGCCGGTCAAAGTGCTGGAGTCGCTGCGCGGAATTTCGCCGTTAAAGCCGGAGCGCCTCGGCGATCTGGATATTGAAATTGTGCGCGAGTTGGCCGGAGGCATGTACTTCGGCGAACGCGGCAGCGCTACGGAAAAAGGCGAGGAGCGCGCGTGGGATACGGAGTCGTATTCGACGCGGGAAATTGAGCGCATCGCCACGTTTGCGTTTTCGCGCGCAGAAAGCCGCTCGCGGCGATTGTGCTCGGTGGACAAAGCCAATGTGCTGAGTAGCTCGCAACTGTGGCGGCGCACGGTCGCGGCCATGAGCACGGTGTATCGCTACGTCAAGCTTGAACACATGTACGTGGACAATGCGGCGATGCAACTGACGCTGAAGCCGACGCAATTCGATGTGATTCTCAGCTCCAACATGTTTGGCGATATTTTGAGTGACGCTGCCGCGGCGCTGGTGGGCTCGATCGGGCTCGTGCCTTCGGCCAGTTTTGGATCCAGCGCTCCATTGTTCGAGCCAATTCATGGGTCGGCGCCGCAGTTGGTGGGCAAGGACGCCGCCAATCCTATTGGATCGATTCTGAGCGCCACCATGATGCTGCGCGACGCGTTTGGGCTGTCGCTGGAAGCCGAGTGGGTGGAGCAATCACTGCTGCGCGTACTGGGCGGCGGCTATCGCACGGCAGACATCGCCGAGCCGGGCCAGCGCGCCATCGGTGGGTCGGTATTCACAGAATTGCTGCGCGAAGAAATGCTGCGTTCGCTGGAACACGCCGAACGCTACGGCTGGGGCGTATAGAAGAGATCGCTGCGCTAACTTTCAGCTACAGCTCTGATATAAAAAACCTTTCCCTAGGCACTCCCTGCGACGTTGCATATGATGCCTCTATGACGGTGATCGACCACCAAAAAGAACAGCAACGCCTAGCCGCTCTGTACGCTTCCTTAAGTGAAACAGAGCTCACACCATTGGCCAAGGACCATTGGCCAAGGACCAAAAATCTCTCACTGAAGACGCGATGCACGTACTTGAATCGGAGTTTCTGCGGCGAGCCTTGCCATTCGAAAGGCAAAATTTAGCGGCGATGGCTAACCAGGAAGATCTGAAACTCATAGCTCTGCGCCGCTTTAGGGATTTGCCGGAGGCGCTGGTGGCAAAAGGTCTGCTCGATTCCGCAAACATCAAATGCTTTTTGTCCGACGAAAACACCGTGAGAATGGATTGGTTGTGGTCCAACGCGCTTGGTGGAGTTCGCCTGTGGGTCACAGAAGACGATGTGACCCAGGCCGTTGAATTGCTCGATCATGATTTTTCAAACGAGCCGGAGGTTACGGATTCCGCCGACAACAAATAGCGCGGCCTAGTCTAGCGGTTCGCTGCCGGTGTACTTGAGGATGTAGAGGCCGCCGGCTTCGCGGTCGACGGCGTAAATTAGGGCGTGCTCGTCCACGATGGCGTGATTGATGGCGATGGCGTGGGTGGGATTGTTGGGTGGCGCTGGCGGGATGAAGTAGGCGACTTCTTCGATACGCGGAGGGGCGTTGTCAACTCCGGGGACGTCGACCAGGCGAAAGATGCGAACTCCGCCGTTGAAGAAAGTGGCCACGGTGGTGTTCTTTAATTTTGCGGAGGTGGGACTGGGGAGGTTGGGACTTAGATTGTGCGAGCCGTAACGGCCGCCGCGTTTACACAGTTCGGCGGCATTGGCGGCGAGTGGCGCGGCGCCGATGATTACGGGATTGGTTTCGGCGCGAATGTCCACCAGCCAAACCAGCTTCGGCGCGTCGGCACAATTTTCCTGAACCGATTCATCAGAGACGAACGCGAGGCCACGGTCGAAGATTGGCTGGACGGTGTGAGTCCAGGCGGGGTAGGGTGGCGAAAATTTGAGGCGGCTCACCAGCTTGGGGGTGAAGTTGGTAGCGCGTCCAGCGCGCACATCTTCCAAGCCGGAAATATCCAGGATCAGCTGGCCACCGTCGATGTAGCCAACGTAGGCGCGGTCAGGCCGTTCCGGAAGCACTTCGATGGTGTGACTACGGTAGCCGTCATCGATCTTGTGGCGTTCGGGCAGACAGTTGGGCAGGCACACGTCACCTTGTTGCGTGCCGGGGAGCCACCAGCGCGTAACTTCGCGAGGATGCCGAGGATCGCGAAGGTCGACGATGATGTAAAACTGATTGTCCTTGGGATTCGTAGGACGCGAGTCCTTCGTGCCGGTGGTGAGATGCGCGAACTGGCCGTCGACAAACCACACGTAGTGAACGCCGGGAGAGAAGGGCCCAGAAGTGTCGAAGAAGGAGAACGAAAGATCCTGCAATTTCCGCGCGAACTGGAGCCGGCTGAAATCTGAAACATCCAGCACCCACAAGCCCGCTGAAGTCTGGCCCACCTTTTTTGCTTGATTCGCGACCACCAGCACATTTCCCGAGAGTCCCAGGGAATTGCAGCGCGTCACGCCAGGCTGTGGCGACGGCAGCTGGTTGATCATCACCGGCTTCTCAGGATGGCTGACATCGACGATGCTGAGGCAGGTCTTCTCCCCTTCGTGCGCTATATAAAGGATGCGACGGCCATCCGGCCATTGCTGGATGGCCATGCCCTCGCCTCCGTCGCCATTGCCATTCAGATCGCTGTGGCCGATCAGCTCCATGTTTTTTTGTTCAGGAGGGCTCTGCGCCCGGCTCGCTAAGGGTGATAGCAGGCCAACTCCGAATGCCAGATGCGCAGCAAGAAGAATCCTGAACAGGTTCGTCATTTGATTTTCATCGAGTATAAAGAAGTTAGATTCGAAATTGCCCAGAAGTGGGCGTTTTATTTTCTGGCAAAGTGCCACAGGTTTCGCCGGTTCGATCGCGGTAATCGTCAATCGCTCAGCACGGGGAAGTGCTAGTCGTTTCTCAAGACCGCTAGGGGGTCCAACTGGGTCGCACGCATTGCGGGAATGGAGCAGGCCATCAGAGCAAGAACCGCCAGCAAGGCAGACACGCCGAAGAAAGTTGGCAGGTCCGTAGGTTCCACGCCAAAAAGTAAACTGGTCAGCGCGCGCGCCATCGCAAGCGAAGCGGCGAGCCCAATAACCATGCCGGCGATGACCAGCTTTACGGCGTGGCCCAGAATCATTTTAAGAATGTCTCCGCGCTGCGCACCCAAGGCGATACGTGTGCCGATCTCCGCGCGGCGTTGGAGCACATAATAAGAAAGCACTCCATAGATCCCAATCGCCGCCAGAAACAGAGCGACCATGCTAAACTTCCAAAAAGCCACATGGGATCGCGCCGCGAAGCCAGTTTGCTATCGATCAGGTTGTCCATCGTTTGAGCCTTGGAGATGACCTACGTCGAATCCAGTTGATGGATGGAATTACTGACCGCCTGGGTTTGCGATAACGGGTCAAGCGTGGTGCGCACTGCCAAATTAAACGCAAGAAATCCCAGTAGCTCCGGCTTTTGCGCCACGGCAGAATAAATAGTCGGCACAGGATTTGCGGTCATGGCAAATTCTCTGGCTTCGCCCACCACGCCTACGATCTCGCTCCATCCTCGCTTGCCCAGCCCATAAGCGTGCCGTCTAACGTCAGCTTTCCACCAACAACGGAGGGGTCGCGGTTGAAGCGGCTGCGCCAGAAGGAATCTGAAATCAATACCGCCGGAGGACCAGACCGCAATTCCTCCTCCGCCGTGAACCCGCGGCCTGCTTGGGGAACGATTCCCAACACCGGCAAAAGATCGCTCGAAGCCCGAAGGATATCGAAGTGTTGCGGTTCACCGGGACTGGTCATATCGACGGACCCCAACGAATACGCGCCCGCGGACTCGAAAATTTCTTTCTGATTTTTCCAGGCCACAAACTGGGGAAAGGACATCGGGGTCTTCGCATCATGGTTCCCGATATCCCGCACCATCACCAGCCGTTCCTCGTCCGCGTAGGGAAGTGCCTTAAGCAGAATCGCATTGACGATGCTGAAAACCGCCGCATTCGCTCCAATTCCAATCGCCAGTATCAGAATGGCAGTCACGCCAAAACCCGGATTCTCGTCGTGCGGCGGCCGCCGCCTCTTTCCCGGGCATGCCGTTTTCCACCATTTCCTCGATTTTTTCTTCCAAGTGAGCCGCGATTTCCTTGGACAGTTCCCCGTAGAGGTGGCGTCGCGTGAGCATCTTTTTCAGCCGGTTCATGACGCACTCCGGGCCAGTACCCGGGTAATTCCATCCAGCATTCTTTC
>Ga0073928_10006518_pt1 | contig 15655 bp, 12 predicted proteins | sample PaiPotPPA55metaG_FD_76969 | JGI IMG/M metagenome (GOLD analysis project Ga0073928, IMG submission 76969) | Iron sulfur acid spring bacterial and archeal communities from Banff, Canada, to study Microbial Dark Matter (Phase II) - Paint Pots PPA... ... | reverse complement strand
TGCCGCTCATGCCAGCGACTACGCCGGTATAGTTCGCTTTCGCGCCGCCGAGGCGAACCAGGATTACATCGCCCTTGGGACCGTTGGCATTTTGCAGGACACCAAGAACCTCGACCTCCATGGCTTCGGGCTTTGTGCCCTCGAACACAGTGTAGGCGACGCCATGCATGCCGGCGTGGATTTGCTCGATCGGAATGGTCTCAACCGGCTTGGAAGTTTGGGCTGGGCCAGCAAAGGACAGTGAACTGCAAATAACCAACAGGGCGAGAACTGCTCGTCTGAGTACACTTAGGCCCACGATTCACCCGCACTCTTCCCCGAGAACCGCCAACTGGTCCTCAAAAAAACAGATTCACTTCACTTTTGTTCGCGATTTGCTGGGAAGGAGGAGGATGGTCAAGCTAGCAAAACATCCCAATCGCGAAGCTCTGCGTCTATACTAATAAGGATTTCCGAGGAGATCAAATGTTTTCTTGCTTTGGCGAGGCCCGAAAGTACTTATGCCACGCATCGTTATTATTGATTTTGATTCTTGGAAGCTTTAAGGTGTTGCCCCTCGCCCAGGACCAGGGTTCCTCGGCGCCTTCGAAAGGCCAGACCGAGCCCCCGGACGCCGCGGGCGGTCCGCAGTCCGACGTTGGCCCCTACGCAATTCCTAAGAAGAAGGACGAACCGCCAACCCCCCCGCCTCCGGAAAAGCCCAAAAAAGTGGAAGGCATGCCGGATTACTCGATCCGCGTCGACATCCCTCTGGTTGAAGTGCCGGTCATGGTTACGACCAAAGATGGTCAGTTCATCTCCAGCTTGAAAAAAGAGAATTTCCGCATTACCGAGGATGGAACACCGCAGACCATCAGCAACTTTACCGTGTCAGAAGCGCCAATTACCGCTGTTCTCCTGGTCGAGTTTGCGGCCGGCGATTACTTCTTCATGAACGACATTCTGCATGCTTCTTATTCATTCGTGAGCACGTTGAAGAAAGATGATTGGCTGGCGGTGATCTCTTACGACATGAAGGATTACATTCTGGCCGACTTCACCCAGAACAAGCAAGACGCTTATGGGGCGCTGAATCAACTACGCATTCCGGGCTTCACGGAAACCAATTTGTTCGACGCGCTCTATGACACGCTGGATCGCGTAGACCGCATTCAAGGGCACAAGTACATTATTCTGGTTACAACCGGAATCGATACTTTCAGCAAGCTGAACCTGGACCAGATCACGAAGAAGATTAAAGCTACAAAGGATGTGACGATTTTCCCCGTCAGCGTGGGATGGGCGATAAGGGAATATTTCGAAGCGCGCGGTGGGGCTGCGCCGCATGGAATGGGCATCCCGGTCGGCCAGATGGATTACCTCCAGGCTGACAACGAGATGAACACCTTTGCCCGCTTGACCGGCGGGCGCGCATATTTCCCGCGCTTTCAGGCCGAGTTTCCCGAGATTTTTCACCAGATCGGCGGCGACATTCGCAATCAGTACAGCATTGCCTACCATCCCACCAATCCCAAGCTTGACGGCACTTACCGCAAACTGAAAGTGGACGTGATTGCGCCCGACGGCGGTCCACTCAAGGTAAAAGATCAGAAGGGGAAAGATCTGAAGTACATAGTGATCGCGCGCGAAGGCTATACCGCGAAACACACAGTGGAATGAACGCAAGAACCTGCGCGGTGCCCCAGGGTTTCGCGTTCGTGGACGCTAATCTGGGGTCATTCTGTTCACCGGCTGTACTGATTTCTCTGCTTCTCCGCATGACGTTCCAACCCTAACTGAATCAACCGCCCAATTAGGTCGGAATACGATATACCTGAAGCCGCCCACAACTTGGGATACATACTGATCGCCGTGAACCCAGGCATGGTATTGATTTCGTTCAAATAAATTTTCCGTGACTTTGGCTCCATCAAAAAATCAACCCGAGCGAGCCCCGCACAATCCACCGCCTTGAAAGCCGCGACTGCCAGGCGCTGCACCGTTTTGATCTCGTTCTTGCTGAGCTTCGCCGGAATGATCAACTGTGATCCTTCGTCAAGATACTTCGCGTTGTAATCGTAAAATTCTGTGCTGGGGACGATCTCACCCGGCACTGATGCCTCAGGCTGATCGTTGCCCAGTACCGAGCACTCAATCTCCCGCGCCTTTTGTTTGGATCCTCCCACGCCCTGCTCAATCACAATTTTGCGATCGAACTTCGCTGCCTCTGCAATCGCCGGACCAAGTTCCTTGCCGTTACGCGCCTTGGAAATTCCGACCGACGATCCCAAATTCGCCGGCTTTACAAACACCGGATACTTCAGCTTGCTCTCCACAAGCTTCTGAACTTTTTTCGCAGTCGCCTCCCACTCGCTGCGCAAAAACGTAACGTGCTTCACGATGGGCAATCCGGCGGCGCAAAAAAGCGATTTCATAACGTCCTTGTCCATCCCCGCGGCTGAGCCCAGCACGCCCGCGCCCACGTAAGGCATATCCGCCAACTCAAGCAGCCCCTGAATGGTTCCGTCCTCGCCGAAAGTTCCATGCAGCACCGGGAAAATTACATCGACATTGATTGCGCGATCAGCAGCTCGACGCGTCAGCGCATCAGTTTCAAAGGGCGCAATCGACCCACGCCGATGCGGCTCGGGCGGCACCACCACCGATTCGCCCTTGGCCAAAACGGCAGCGCCGGGAGTCGCTTCCGGATCGCCCGCGCGCAGATGCGTGTGGTCCGCAAATTTTCCCTGAAGCAATCGCTCCGCATCGGCCGCGGTCACCCATCGTCCTTGTTTGGTGATGCCGATGGGCACGACCTCATATTTATTTTTGTCGATGGCGTTGAACACCGACGCGGCTGAGAGCAGAGAGACTTCATGCTCTCCGCTACGGCCGCCAAAGAGAATGCCGACTCGAATTTTTTTCATGACCTTTCAGTCTGGACGCGCAGCGCGTGCGTCGTCAATTGCCGTTTGGATTCCCTGCGATGAACGCTGACAGCTGCGGAACGTGTGGTTACAGAATCTTCTTTCCGAAGGCTGACAACGCCAGTTCCACAGCTAAGTCGGCGGTTTGGTTGTGTTCGTCGATTACGGGATTCACTTCGACGATTTCGAAACTTAGCATGCGGCCGTGGTCGGCGATGATTTCCATGGCGAGGTGCGCCTCGCGATAGGTTGCTCCTCCGCGAACTGGCGTGCCTACGCCGGGCGCGTCCTCGGGATCGACCCAATCCATGTCGAGCGAAACGTGGTAGCCGGCAGTGCCGCGTCCTGCGATGCGCAGAGCTTCTTCCATGACGGTGCGCATGCTGCGCTCGTCGATGTCACGCATGGTGAAGACATGGATGCCGGCACGGCGAACGTTTTCTTTTTCGACGGCGTCGATGTCGCGCACGCCGACCAGAACACAATTTTCCGGCCTGACCTTGGGACAGAAATCGTAAATGTTGCACAGCTCTGGCGGACCTAAGCCCATGATTGCGGCCAATGGCATGCCATGCACGTTTCCGCTGGGAGAGCTGTCGGGCGTGTTGACATCGGTGTGAGCATCGATCCAGATCAAACCGACTTTCTGATTCTGACGCCGATAAAATTCGGCGACACCGGCGACTGTTCCTGCGGCAATAGAATGGTCGCCGCCGAGAGTGATGGGCACTTTCCCTGCTTCCAATGTTTTTACGATAAGTTCAGCGTGCTTGGTGCACGTCGCCATGATTTCTTTTAGATATTTCGCGTGCGGGTCGCCTTCTTTTTTTTGCTCGGCGATGGCGACGGAGATATTTCCGGCGTCTTCGACCACGTGACCAAGTGCTTCGAGACGCGCTTCAAGGCCCGCGACGCGCACTGCCGACGGCCCCATGTCAACACCGCGGCGTGATTGGCCGAGGTCGAGGGGGACTCCGATGACGCGAATCTTGCGGGGAGTGATGCTGGAGGATGATGTAACAGTTGTCATAAGTTTCGGGGCTAATTTACCGCCGAGATTGCCCTTCGAGTCTATCTTTAACTTCTCTTTTATTTCTTACTTCTCGGCGACCTCGGCGTGCTCGGCGGTCAAATGTTCTACGGGTACAGTCGGTGCAGCATTCGTGGGAACGGAATTGTCTCGCGGACATGTTCGAGGCCGCAGATCCAGGCTACTGCGCGTTCGATTCCCATACCAAAGCCCGCGTGGGGCACGCTGCCGTATTTTCGCAAATCCAAATACCACTTGAACGCTTCTTCGGGCAAGCCGTGTTCGTGAATGCGTTTCAGCAACAGATCGTATGAAGCCATGCGCTGTGAGCCGCCGATAATTTCTCCGTAGCCCTCGGGCGCGAGGACATCCACGCACAGCGCGAGATCAGGGCGCTGCGGATCGGGTTCCATATAAAAGGCCTTCACTTTCGCGGGATAGCGATGCACCATTACCGGCCGGTCGAATTGCGACGAGATGTAAGTTTCGTCCGGAGAGCCCAGGTCGCCGCCCCACTCGAAGTTATTTTCCAGTGCGCCCTTGGCATGCGCCTCCTGTAGCATCTTTACTGCCTCATCGTAGGTGATGCGGGGGAACGGAGCTTCGATTTTCTCCAGCTTCGAAATATCGCGGCCGATGGTTTGCAGGTCGGGACGGCGGCGCTCAAGGCATCGTTTTACCAGAAAGCTGAGCAGCCCCTCGGCGAGCAACATTATGTCGTCGAGCTGCGCATAAGCGACCTCTGGCTCAACCATCCAAAACTCGGTCAGGTGACGGCGCGTTTTACTTTTCTCGGCGCGGAAGGTTGGCCCGAAAGAATATACCTTGCCGAGCGCCATCGCGGTCGCTTCGATGTAGAGCTGTCCTGACTGCGTGAGATACGCCTGCTCGTCAAAATAATCGACTGGAAACAAAGTCGTCGTACCTTCACACGCTGCGGGCGTAAGGATTGGCGGATCGGTCAGGGTGAAACCGCGTTCGTCGAAGAAGTCACGCGCGGCTTTGATGATTTCGGCTCGCACGCGCAGAATGGCTGCCTGGCGCGGGGTTCGCACCCAAAGGTGGCGATGCTCCATTAGGAAATCGACGCCGTGTTCTTTTAGCGAGATAGGGTATGGATCATTTTCGGCGACACGTTGCACCACCTGCACATTCGAGATGTCGAGCTCGTATCCGCCAGGGGCGCGCTTGTCGGCGCGGACTTTGCCTTCGACGATTACGCTTGATTCCTGAGTCAGACCTTTTAGCGCTTCGAATACCTCTGGGGCCACGGCATTCTTGGGGACTACACCCTGGATTACTCCGGAGCCATCGCGCAGTTGAGGGAAGAGGAGTTTTCCGCTCTCTCGCAGGTTGTAGAGCCAGCCGCGAATGGTTACGGTTTCACCTTCGTGCTTGCCAACGTCGCTGATTGTGGTTACTGGGGATGACATAGTTTGCATTTTTTTGGTAGCGCCTGCATCTTGCCGGCATTCTGCGGGCGAGACGCCCGCAGGACAGCCGCCGAGACGGCGGCGTTACATGGTTCGCTACATGGTTTCCAGTTTGTCGAATGCTTCTCGCATTTTTTCTGCTGGATTTATTTTTTCGTCGGCTTCAATCTCTAACAGGAGCGGCGGAGTGTGCGGGGCTGACCGCAGCAACTCCATTGCCTGCTTCCAGTCGATCGATCCACTGCCGGGCCAAAGATGCGAATCACGATCTTTGGCGTTGTCGTGAATGTGAGTGGAATGGATGTAGCTCCTGACTGTCTCGAAGGCCTGCGGCACATCGCTCATGAGATTGGCGTGACCGATATCGAAGCAGACGCCAACGTCATCGAAATGCGCGGCGCGGATAAATTCCACCAGACGCTCGGGCGTGGATAATTCATTGGGAATATTTTCCAGCAGAATGCGCACTCCGAGGGGCTTGGCGAATGCGCGCAGGTGCTCGACCGAGGTCATGGCGGCTTCGAATTTACGGTCGTCAAAAGATTCTCCCGGCACGCCGAGATGCTGCACCAGAAAACGAAAAGGAATTTGCTCGGCGAGTTCGAGGGCACGTTTGATTTCGTCCATGGCTTCGATGCGGCTGCCGCGGTCGGTTGAAGTGACATTGATGGGAGGCGCGCCGGTGCGTCCCCATTCGTAGTCGGCGTAAAGAGGAGCATGGACGGAATTCAAGGTTACGCCGCTGGTGCGGAACCAGTCCGCCAGCTCGCGGACGTGCTGCTTGCGGTTAGCGTAGTCGACGTGCTGGCGGGCGGCGAAGATTTCGATGGTTTGGGCTCCGCCCCGGACCAGGCCGTCCAATAGGCCGGGATGGAGGCGCTCTTTTACATAGACGAATGTCGATATTGCTTTCAGCATTGATGCGCTTTCATTTATCGATAGTAAACCGTTCACCCTCTCCGCGACGCCAGCGCCTGAAGGCGCCTCCTAAAGACTACCGCTTGCGGCACGCCTGAAGGCGTGCCCTGATACGAATCGCTCGTCCGACGCGTACGAATCGCTCCGAGCAGTGCGGATCGGTTATCCGGCTGGCTCTAATAGCCTACCGGCTTTCCGTTGTTTCTGACGTCGCTTGCGCCGAGGCGCTCGTTGGTTCTGAGATCGATGGCGGCGCATTCTCCGTCACTCCAGTACGGAACCCAATCTCCTGCTACGGTCTCTCCGATCTCGACTTTGTGTCCCATTTGTTGCAGCAACCTCACGGCGTCGGGCGAAAACCATTGCTCTACGTTCACGATATCGGGCATCCATTGATTATGGAAGCGGGGCGCGTTTACCGCCTCCTGAATGTTCATACCGTAGTCGACCACGCCCATCAGGATATTGGCGACCGTTGTAATAATTCGCGCGCCGCCGGGTGAGCCCAGCACCAGAAAAAGCTTTCCGTCCTTCAGCACGATGGTCGCAGTCATGGCAGAAAGCGGACGCTTGCCCGGGCCGATTGCGTTGGCCGGGCCTTGAATCAGGCCGTAAAGATTAGGAGCTCCCGGCTTGGAGGCGAAGTCATCCATTTCGTCATTCAGCAGAAATCCCAATCCCTCGGCAGTGACTCGCGAGCCGAAGCTGTCATTCAATGTCGTAGTTACTGAAACCGCATCTCCATCGCCATCCACGACAGAATAGTGCGTGGTGTGTTCGGGCTCACGCACCGCGGAAGGCTGGGGATGCTGCGAGGCGTATTGTTCCAGTTCGGTGAAGATCGCGGGGCGCTTCAAGTCTTTGCTGGAACTGGCGTGCGCAGGATCAATTGATTCGCGCCAGGCTGCGCCATATTTCTTATCGATCAATTGTGCTACGGGAATTTTGGAAAAATCCGGATCGCCCAGGAATTCGGCGCGATCATAAAACGCTCGGCGAAAAGCTTCGACCGTCAAGTGGACTGATGCCGCCGAACGATCGCCCGCCTTGGCCAGGTCGAAGCCTTCGAGGATATTCAATATTTCCATCAGCGCCGTACCCCCTGACGATGGCGGCGGCGCGCTGATAATTTCGTACCCGCGATAGGTGCCTCGTATGGCTTCGCGTTCCTTCACTTCGTAGTGAGCGAGATCGTCGGCAGTGATTAGTCCGCCGCCCTTCTGCATCGAGGCAGCTAATTCGTGCGCCATGGCGCCGTGATAAAAGTCGTCCGGATCTTTGGCGATGCGCTCGAGCGTCCGCGCCAATTCGGGCTGGCGAAAAATTTCGCCTTGCTTGTAGTAGTTGCCATCCCGCTGAAAGATGTGGCGGGATTCGGAAAACTTCGCCAGGTCTTGGTCGTGGAGATCGTGTGCGTCCTGCCAAGCCAACGCATACCCGTTTTGTGCCAACTTGATGGCGGGTGCCATCACCTGTGCTAGTGTGAGCTTCCCGTATTGTTTTTCCGCGTAGATCATGCCTGCGACCGAGCCGGGCACTCCGATGGATTTATAACCAACGACGCTGGCATTATCGATGACGTTGCCTTGAGCATCGAGATACATGTTGGCGGTCGCAGCGGCTGCGGCTTTTTCGCGATAGTCAATGAAGTGTACGCGGCCATCAGCCATGCGGATGAGCATGAATCCGCCGCCGCCCAGGTTGCCCGCTTGAGGATGAACCACGGCTAGAGCAAAGCCGGTAGCTACGGCTGCGTCAATCGCGTTTCCGCCAGCTTGCATGACCTCGGCTCCCGCGCGGGAAGCCAGTTCGTGAACGCTGACGACGATGGCGTGCGGCGCGTGGACCGGTTGTATGGCAGCAAATGCAGACGCGGACCAAGCTACCAGCAGCACGATCAGTCGTTTGCGAGTAAGTTGCATTGAGATAATGAGGCGAACCTTTGAGGCTAGCGTAGGCTGTGAGGGGGAGTCAAATTCAGCTCTCAGCTGTCAGCTTTTTCTTTTTTGCTTGGTTTGTCGTTGAACGCTTTTTGACTTTTCGCTTGACCTTCTTTTTCGGATTGACTTTCATCAGTACCATTTCGTATGACTGGCGAATCAAGTCTTCCGTTTCCTCATTGCGCAAAACGTCCAACCGTTCCAGCAAAACCCATTTGTAGCGGCCTACATAAGGCGCGGGGCTGATTCCTTCTTGCTCACAGAGTTCGGCAAAGGTTTCGGGAGTGCATTTGAAACACAGGCTGGGCGGAACGGAGTTGAGGCTAAGCATGGCAAAAATCTTCCCGGCTACTTTCAAGCAAAGAGTCTCGCCCCATTGCAAGGTTTCCTTTGCCTGCGGAAAAGAGAGACAATAGCTGCGAACGGACTCGACGTTCATGCTGGTTGGATGAGCTGCATCAGATTGAAACTTGGGGAAATCACTGAGGACATTGGTAATGCAAACCCGGCAGTTTGGCAACTACGATTTATTGAATACTCCGTTGCAGGGCTGAGGCATTGGGCATATCCTTAGTTGGGGAAGTACGATCTTGCCCCCGTCAGGTTGTGGAAGGTGAGTGAACAGAAAAAGAAGTCGGGCTGGCTTTGGCCCTTTGGAGTGGTTGCTACCGGATTGGGCGCGGCCGGTGTGGTGATTTTCCGCGGCTGCTGGCACCGCAGGATGAGCTGGCCGGTGCGCTTCCAGGACCGATCCTACCAGGTTTGCCTGGGCTGCGGCATCAAACGTCTGTTTGATGAACGAGCTTTCCGCGCGTATGGCCCGTATAGCTACGATCTGAATCGCCTGGTCGCTCGTGACCGGGTTCGAAGCGCTGAAGGTCAACCCGAACCCAGCGTCCACCGTACGGCCTCTTAGCAGCGAACGATCTATGCATTTCTTGGCACGGAAGAGTAGATAGATCCTTCGCTACGCTCAGGATGACAGGCTCATCGCTACGTTCAGGATGACAAGGCTCATTCGTAGCGTAACGCCTCAGCGGGGAGAATCCGTGCCGCCGACCATGACGGATACACGGTTGCGACCAGCGAGACTCCAATAGCCACCGCCGCCACAAGTAGGCCGTCTGTCGCTCGGGGGGCAAAGGGCACGTAATCAATCGAGTAAACCTCGGGGGCGAGCGACAGCAAGTGGTAGTGTCCTCCGGCCCACGAAAGTGCGTAGCCGAGCACCAGGCCGATCGCGGTTCCTACCACTCCAATCAGCACACCTTGCGCAATAAAAATGCGGCGTACTTGCGCTTTGCGTGTGCCCATGGAGATCAACACTGCGATGTCGCGAGTTTTTTCCATGACCATCATCGTGAGCGAGATCAAAATGTTGAGCGCGGCGACGAAAACGATCAGGCCAATGGTGATGAACGTAACCAGGCGTTCCAGGCGCAGAGCGCGAAACAGCGCCTTGTTCTGCTCCATCCAGTTCGTGGCCATGAAACCTTTGCCCGCGGCCTGCTCGAGTTGCCTGGAGATCTCCTCGGCCTTATAGATATCATCCACTTTGAATTCGAGCACGGAAACCAGATCACCGAGGCCGAATAGCCGCTGGGCATCGCTCAGACGGGTGAATGCCCATGAGCTGTCGTAGTCGAAAAAGCCGGAGTCGAAAATTCCCACCACGCGAAAGCGGTCGTATTTCGGTACCATGCCAAACGGAGTCAGTTCGCCTTGCGGGCTGGTGACGAGCACGGTTGAGCCGACGGCCGCGCCTAACTCGTCCGCCATGTCCTTGCCGAGGATGATAGGAGGCATCGCGGCTAGGCGTTCTTCCACGCCGCGCATCGCCGTAGGCGATTCTAGTCGTCCATTCTCTGGCCACCCCGTCGATTGACCTCCAGCATATCCTGCAGGGGATTCGTCCAACTGTTGACTGGAACCGATCTTAACGGTATCCAAGAGGTCGCTGACTTTTCTTTCATAGACACCCATGACGCCTTTGAGGACTGCGCCCCGCGCACGCGGTCCGCGGGAAATCAGAACTTGCTCGTAAATCGCTGGTGCAGCAGCCACGATGTGCGGCTCTTTTGAGAGCCGATCGAGGAGTGGTCGCCAGTTGCTGATCCCATCACTCTCGATGCGCAGCAGGTTGATATGAGAACTCGAACCGAGAAGACGGTCCTGCAGATCCTGACGAAATCCGTTGTTGATTGCCAAAGCCACGACCAGCGAAGCGACCCCCGCAGCCACGCCAGCGATGGAAATGCCGGTAATGACGCCAATCACCGCCTGGCGCCGTTTGGCGCGAAGGTAGCGCGAGGCGACAAAAAGTTCGAAGCGCATAAGAGCTATCAGCCAGACTGGATTATAGCGAGAGAAATGAGACCGATTCCGGAACCCGCCATTGGAAAGAAATTACTGCATAAAAAATCGCCGCCGAGCCATAAGGCTCGGCGGCGAGAGTTTAGCCATTCACCGGAGACCGGACTAAGGTTTGATCTCAAACGCGATGCCGGTTCCGTGACTCCCTCCCGAGGAGGTTGTGCCGTAAACGTTCCCCTTGACGATAATGACTCCCGCGCGAGGATAATATCCATCGCCGCTGACGGTGTCGAAAGACCAAAGCAAGCTCTCCTTGTAGCTGCTGCCGGAGGGCTTTAGCTTGTAAACGGTGCCAGCGTTTTCCGTACTTCCGCCATACAAGGTTGTACCGTAGAGATTACCTGTTGCGTCCAAGGTTACGCCAGCGCCGGAGTCGGGATTTTGGCCATCCTTGACACCGGCCTGGAAGCTGTAGATAACGCTCTGCGCGTATGTATTGTTCTTGCCCGGAGTCAGCTTGTAGACGGTTCCGCAGCCGCCACTGCACGACTCGCCCGCGCCGCCATAGTACGTCGTGCCATACATGTTGCCCTTTGCATCCATGGTCAGGCTGGAATTAGGGTAGATTCCGTCTCCACCTTCGAGAAAGTAGAATACGTTCTGTCCTACCCAGGTATTCCTCGCTTGAAACAGTCTGTAGATCGTGCCGGCGTTATAGGCAAATCCGCCGTAGTAGGTCGTGCCGTAGTAATATCCGTTAGCGCCTTGCGTGATTCCGCCGAGTGGATAACCCGCTCCGCCGTTTTGAGTGTTAAAGTTGTGGATCAGTCTATACTTCCAGCCGCCTTTCACCGGTAACAGCTCGAAAACTGTTCCAACATTGAATGTGCCGCCCTGGTAAGTCGTGCCGAAGATGTTGCCCGTGGAGTCAAACGACAATCCGGCCTGGGGAAGATATCCGTCTTTTTGTGAGTAGCCGAGGAAGCTATGGAGAATTGTTTCCTTCCAGGTGCTGCCGGACTTGGTCAACTCAAACACCACGCCGCAATTGCAACTGGTAGAGCCTCCGTATTCGGTTGTACCGTACAGATTCCCTGCTTTGTCGAAGACGAGTGGGGAATATACCGGATACTCTCCGTCTCCCGTCGCGTCCCCGGCAAAGGAATAAAGAAGGGTTTCAGTCCAGACGCCGCCCGACAACGACAATTCAAAGACCGAGCCCAAACCGTTGGCGCCGCCCTGGTAGGTCGTGCCGTACAGATTGCCCGCCTTGTCGGCGACCAGGCTAGAATAGGGGTAATAACCGTCGCCGCTGTAGTTATCGAAGTTGTAAATCACAGTCTCAGTACCGGCAGCCCATGCAGAAGCTGCGAAGGCCAGAATCACTACAAACAACACAAGCGCTTTGACGCGCATAAATTCCTCCTTGTGTAAGTGCTACGGATTGCTTCTTGGGATCGCAAGTTCAGCTTGCGCCCGCCGACGAACAGTTATTCCCGCCGAACCCGAACTAAGCATGTCCTTAGCACGATTCGCGTTGTGTGATTCAATCCGAGCCCGGGTTCAGACGAGCCATCCTCAATATCAAGCATTCGAAAATCGAAAAGCCCTTGCCGGGGGGAACGGCGAAAGGAAGACGGGGTCTCCGCGACCAACTTGGCAAATCTTGCAAAAAAGGTCGGGACATTGTGGGCTAGAGGTCATGGGCTGTCAAGATGAAAGATTTTGCAACGTCGTACGAAAGGCGGCGGAAATTCGCCGTGGACGCAAAAGCCAGCCTCGGCGCTGAAGCGCTGACGATTTTAACGATTGAGCGGCTCGAATGAAGTCGATCCCTTCCCGAAACCTGCGCGAGAACCGGGAATCGGGAACTGATATCATCCTTCCGCAAATGCATCCCATTCTTCTTAGCTTGCTGCTGGGCCTGACGGCCGCAGCCGCCAATGTTTTCGGTGGCGCCATAATCGTGCAGAAGCATTGGGATCGCTCCTACCTCAGATACTTTGTGGCGCTGGGCGCGGGATTCATGCTGGCAACGGCGATCGTCGAAGTATTTCCGGCGGCATTGGAATTACGTGGTAAGAGCGCGGCCTTTCTTGTTCTTGTCGGCTACTTGATCGTTCATTTCTTCGAACACACGGTGACCACACACTTTCATTTTGGAGAAGAGACCCACAAAGATCAGTTCGTTCACACGCACAAGGGATACTCGATTCTCATCGGCCTGATCATTCACACATTTTTTGACGGCATCGCCATCGCGTCCGGCTTTCTGGTTTCGAACTGGTTGGGATGGATAATTTTTCTAGCTATTTTCCTGCACAAGATTCCCGAAGGTTTCACCATTACATCGGTGATGCTAGCCAGCGGGCAGAGTCGAAGTGTGGCGTGGGGCGCGTCTGTGCTGCTGGGGATTGCAACCTTTGCCGGCGTGGCGACTATGGCGATCTTCAAACACGAAGTGAGTTACGGGTTGCCGCTGTCGGCGGGAGTGACGATTTACGTCGCCGCTTCCGACCTTATACCGGAAGTAAACCGTGAGCCAGGGGCAAAAATGGCTCTCGTAGTTTTCCTGGGAGTTGGTTTCCTGTTTCTTCTGGACCACTTCGCCCACGTTCACTAACACTCGGAGGGCGCTGGCACGCATTTCGTCCTTTTACTGCGATCTGAATGTCCAAGTCACGCCAAGATGGCCGAGGGCATACTGAGTCCCGCACGGGCGGGGACGTCCGCGCCTACGCTGATGCCCGCGACTGCAACGGGGATCGGTTGCGCGTAGTTCTTGTGGCGGTGCGGAATCCGCTTAATATTGGGGCGGCGGCGCGGGCTATGAGTAATTTTGGGTTTTCGAAGATGTGCGTCGTTAATCCTTATGAGGCGGCTTTTCGCGAAGCGCGGTCGGCGGTTGGAGCTTCCGAGTTGCTGGCGAATGCGGAAGAGTATAAGACTGTGGCGGAGGCTGTGGCGGATTGCACTCTGGTGGTCGGAACCACCGCGGTGCGTCACCGGGAATTGCAGCATCCCTTGCGGCGGTTGGAGTATGGGGCGCGGCTTATTCGCAAGAAATTGGCGGCTGGCAAAGTTGCGCTGCTGTTTGGATCGGAGAAGTTTGGATTGTCCAACGCTGCGCTTAGCCATTGCCATTGGCTGATGCGCGTTCCGACTTGCGAAAGTAACATTTCGATGAACCTGGGGCAGGCGGTTGCGGTTTGCCTCTATGAGTTGATTCGCGACAGCAAGTCTGCGCGGGTGACGGAGAAAGTTCAGCGGGCTACGGCGGAGGAACTGGAGCGGATTACCGCGATGCTACTTGAAGCCATGCGCGGGAGTGGTTATTTGGATCGGCGTCCGATTGCCGATGTGGAGGAGAGAATGCGGAGGTTAGTGCGGCGGCTGAATTTGCCGGCGCGCGATGCGGTGGTTTGGTTGGGGATTTTGCGGCAGGTTGTGTGGAAGTTGCGGTCGGGTAAGACAGGCTAGATCCCTCGCCCCGCGGGAAAAAACGCGGGGCTTCCGGATAAAGGATCACTCTTGACCCAGGTTAGCGTCCACAGAACGTCCAAAGAACGGACGCGAACCTGGGGCACCCGTGTACAGGCTTCGGGCGAGGTTGACGCCCGCGCCTACATAAAAAAAGCGCCGCTGGTTGGCGGCGCTCTTTTCTTGTCCGGACTACAACAAAACTATTTGGTGTCGGCGGTTGGGGTGGCTCCGAATTCGCGACGGCCGATGGTGCGAGCGGCGCGGGCTGCCATGGGAGGCATTCCGGCGGCGGCTCCGTAACGTTCCATTAGCATCGGGACCATGGCGCCTTCGGCTTCTTTAACGAATGTCAGACTGCCTTCGGCGGCCATATCTACGCGGATGAAGTCACCTAGCCTTACTTGTCCCGTGGCGACCAAGTTGGCCAGAGGGAACACCAAATGCCGTTCGATCGCGCGCTTCAAGTGGCGGGCTCCGTATTTTGGATCAGTGCCTTCGTGCAGCAGGAAGCTCTTCACCTTGGCGGTGCAGTTGAATACGAATTGGTTGGCGGCTGATGCCATCAGAATGCGTTGCTGCACCATCCCGAGTTCGATGTCGAGGATCTGCTCCAAATGCTCCGGCCGCAGGGTCTTGAACACCACGACTTTGTCGATCCGGTTCATGAACTCCGGGGTGAACTTGCGACGGGCAGCCTCGACCGCGGTGCGATCGATTTTGTCGTCCAGACTCGAGTCGACCAACTTGGGCTTGTGGTTGAAGCCCATGCCGCCGTCGACTAAGTTGCTCATCTCGCTGGTCCCCAGGTTCGAGGTCAGGATAATGATGCATTGCGACATATCGACGCGGCGGTTGTCGCCCAGGGTCAAGGTTGCCTTGTCGAGGATGCCGAGCAGCAGTTGCCAGAGCGCATCGGAAGCTTTTTCAATCTCGTCGAAGAGAAGGATGGACAGCTTGAGCTTTTCCGTATGCCACTGGTTGAGCGCTTCCTGAGTGAGCAGCGGATGAGTCTCGCGATGACCGAGGTATCCCGGAGGCGAACCGATCAGCTTGGCGATTTCATGCGAGTGCTGGAACTCGGCGCAATCAATCTTGATGCAGGCGCGGGAGTCACCGAACAGCGTTTCCGACATGGCTTCGACGACCCGAGTTTTACCGGAACCCGTTGGTCCGAGAAATAGCAGGTTGCCAACCGGGCGCCCCGGAGGATTCAATCCCGCCAGGAACATCTGATAAATCTCAACCACTTTTTCCAGTGCGGCGTTCTGGCCGACGATCTTGCGGCGCAAAGTGTTGTCGAATTCCCTGGCGTCGTTGCTACGGCGGGTAGGGTCGAGAACGGTATTGAGAGCGTTTTTCATAAGGTCAGGGCGTTTCCCTTCCTGGGCTTTCCGGTAGACAGAGGCTGGTTCTTTCGCCGCTTGGAAAAGCGACAAATTTTGTCATTAGTCGGGTCGTTTGTCGATAGGTTATTCACCGCGATCTCCCCTAGTGCAAATGACGCGCCATCCCCCTGGGAACTGCCCACGGCTTTCTTCTTCAATACTGAGATGCTAGTAACCGTGCATGAAGGTACTTACGAGCGCCGAGGAAATCATGTAAAGAGAAATAGTTTGCGCATGAGAAAGTTTC
>Ga0073928_10006517_pt1 | contig 15655 bp, 23 predicted proteins | sample PaiPotPPA55metaG_FD_76969 | JGI IMG/M metagenome (GOLD analysis project Ga0073928, IMG submission 76969) | Iron sulfur acid spring bacterial and archeal communities from Banff, Canada, to study Microbial Dark Matter (Phase II) - Paint Pots PPA... ... | reverse complement strand
TTAGGAATCCTGTGCTCTATCCATCTGAGCTAAGGGGGCGCACCAGTAAAATCAACGATTTTTTGGCAGCGCGCAACCATCTGGCCCGCGCTGATGAGACTCATGAGCCCAGCGGTTCCGAACGTCCTCAGGTAGTGGTTGTTCACCTCGTCGGTGACACCCGCGTAGCCGTCCTGATCGGCTCCCGGCATCGATGGGAGATCCATGCTCGAGGGGTTCGGGAAGATGAGCCGCTGCCACTCTCGACCCGTTCCGATCCTCGCCCAGGCCAGTCAGAACATCTTCGACAGCGCCACGGGAAAATAGCTGCTCGTACCGCAAGGCAGCCGGGTCATCGGCATATACCAGAACGCCTCAGCCCATGGTCAGCAAGTGCAATGTCCAAGGCAGCGATCTCACATCTCTTGTTGCAGCCGCCGAGCGGGCGATACGCCAGCAGGTCACGCTCGCGAGTAGCACCTATATCGAATTCAGCGGCGCGGCCGAGGCGCGCGCGCAATCCGAACATGAGATTCTGGTGAACTCCCTGATCGCAGCCGTCGTGATCGTGTGTCTGCTCTTTATCGCGTTTGGCAATGTCAGGAACCTGATGCTGGTGTTGGTGAATGTCTCCTTCGCGTTCGTTGGTGGTGTGCTCGCTGCGCTCGTCACCGGCGGATGGCTCTCGCTGGGATCGATGGTTGGGTTCGTCACATTGTTCGGTGTCACGATGCGCAACTCGATCATGATGATCTCCCACTTCGATCACCTGGTTTCGGTCGAAAGAATGACGTGGGGTCCAGCGACGGCGTTGCGCGGCGCGTCGGAGCGCCTCGTTCCGATTCTGATGACCGCCATCGTGACCGCGCTCGGACTGTTGCCACTCGCGCTCGGCAGCGGCGCGCCGGGTCGCGAGATCGAAGGCCCGATGGCGGTCATCATTCTGGGCGGGCTCTTCACCTCGACCATGCTCAACTTGCTGGTGCTTCCGACCCTGGCGTTGCGCTACGGAAATTTCGGACCGGCTCGATGATCGCCACGCTTGAGGCCTTGCTCGCTCACGTCGGGATTTGGGCGTTGGTGGCGATCTTTCTCGTGATCATGCTGGAGTCCTCAGCCTTCATCGGTCTTCTGTTTCCTGGCGAGATGGCCGCGTTGATCGCCGGCGCGCTGTCCGCGACGGGCGCGTTTTCTCCATCGCTCGCATTCGCGAGCGTTGCCGGCGCCGCAATCGTAGGCGACCTCGGCGGCTAGGCCCTCGGACGGTATCGCGGCGAGGCCGTGCTGGCGCGGTGGTCGTTCGCGCACCGCCAGTATGAACAGCATCGCCTGCGAATCGAGTCTTAATTCGAGCGATGGGGCAGCGCTACGGTGCTGGTCGCGCGCTTCGTCGCGGTGGGGCGCGCCTTCGCTCCGTTCGCCGCCGGTTTGTCAGGGATCGCTCGGCGCCGGAATCCTCATCATGTTTGCATTCACCGTCGCGATGCTCGCGCTCTGGCGCTGGACCGTAACGCGGCAGGACCAACTCACTGCGGCTTGGCGGCGCCGCGCCCAGCGCTACGGCATGGATCTCGGCCTGGGATCGCGGCGTAAGCAGTGGCGGCACATACACGGAGTTGGCGGATGCAGACGCTCGCGGTAGTAATTGCGCTGTACGTCGTTTTGCTGGTCGGGTTGGGTGGGCTTTATGCAGGGCGTCTTCTGAGCGCTACTATCGGCGGCCTCGCCCTCGGCGGCTGCTGGCTGGCGATTTGCCTGACCGGGAACGTCACCTACGACCGTTTGCGTCGCTGCAGGAACTGAAAATGCCTGAGGGCTCCGATCGCGGCGGCAATGGTCGCGCCCGACGGCATGTTTCGATTCCACTTGGCCTCTTGGACAAGCTTGACCTTGTACGTAGGTACAGGGTGTAGGCTCTTGTTCATCAGGAGGTGTGAACATGAGTTCCAAACGCAAGATCGAAATCTTCAGCGCCGGGTGCTCGGCCTGCGACGACGTGGTGGCAATTGTAGAACGCATCGGGTGCTCTTCGTGCGACGTGGACGTTCTCGACATGCGCGATCCAGCGGTCGCGGTAAAGGCGAAGAGTTACGGAGTTCGTACCGTTCCAGCCATTGCGATCGATGGCCGGCTCGCCGCGTGCTGCACGGCCAATGGCCCCGACGAAGCAAGTCTGAGAGCAGCCGGAGTCGGGGTACCGTTACCCTGAGTTGGTTCGATGGAACAGCTGACGATCGGCAAGCTGGCCAAGCAGGCCCATGTGAACCGCGAGACCGTTCGATATTACGAACGGCGCCGGTTGCTTCCGCGTGCGTCGCGCTCGATGTCGGGATATCGCGTTTTCCCAGATGACGCGCTCAGACGCCTCAGGTTTATCAGGCACGCGAAGGTGCTGGGCTTCTCGCTAAACGAGATCAGGGAATTGCTGACGCTGCGCGTCAACACGATCGATACCTGCGACCGCGTGCGGGAACGAACGGAGGTGAAGATCGCTGACATCGAGAGGAAGATTCAGGCTCTTCAACACATGAATGATGCTCTCTCCGACCTGGTTGCCGCCTGTTCCCGGCGCGGGAGGACCAAGGATTGCCCGATCCTGGACAGTCTGGAGGCAAACGGCTGGTTCGAACAATACGTAGGAGGTCACAATGGCTGACGCAATCAATGCACGAGAACCACGCAAGTTGGGACTCTTGACAATACCGGGAGTGGCGGTTTCCTTGCTTCCCATTCTGGCCTGTTCCCTATGCTGGCCAGCTTACGCCGCGCTGATCTCTTCGCTGGGGCTCGGCTTCCTCGCTTCGTCAACCTACCTGTTGCCCCTGACCGGAGCGCTTCTGGCCGTGGCTGTTGTGGGGCTTGGCTTGCAGATCAAAAGCAAGGGCTACGGACCTTTCGTTATGGGCCTCGTGTCCGTCGCAACGATACTGCCCGGCAAGTTTTTGATCGGATCAAATCTGATGACCTACACGGGGGTGACGCTTCTGGTGATCGCCTCGGCGTGGAGCCTGGCTCCAAGGCGATCGGCGGACTCTGCTTCCTGCTCGACATGCGCGCCATCCAGAGAAGGCAGCCGTCAATCGGTTTGAAGAGGACGAGATACGGAAGCGCGACCCTTCAACCTAAGGTGCAGATGAACACACTCCATGCCGAAAAATGGGGGCCTCTCGGAGCGATCTTCGCAGCGGCCTGCTGCCTCGGGCTGACCTGGCTTGTCTCGCTGGTTACCGCATTGGGCGCAGGCTTTCTGATCCGGGATTCCATTCTGATGCCGCTCCTGTTGCTTTTCCTCGGCGTTAGCATTTGGGGCCTCTGGCGCTCATACCGGCGTAATTCGTGGGTGGTGCCGCTTGCTACTGGGTCATCCGGTGCGGCGCTGCTCCTGGTCGCTATGTTTATGGCCCGGCCGCTTTCGTATGTGGGCATTGCTCTGCTCGTCGCAGGGCCGCTGCTCGACCTCTACGCTCAATTCATCAAGGAGCGGCCGTCGGCGGCAAAGGTCCGCACAGCGGGATGAGCGGTCATCTCGTGGATTGACAACACAATCTGGGGCATCGATGCAGACACAAACATTTGACCTAGTGATTTTGGGTTCGGGATCTACCGCGTTTGCCGCAGCCATCAGAGCTGCCGAACTCGGCAAGACGGCCGCGATGACTGAGAACCGCACGCTCGGCGGCACCTGCGTGAACCGTGGATGTTTGCCGTCGAAAAACCTGATTGCGGCGGCCGGCATCATCCGCGACGCCGCCTATCCGCGCTATCCAGGAATCGAACCTGCGCGGCTTCGCTTCAACTTCTCGGAGCTCATCCGCCAGAAGGACGAAGTCATCGCCTACTACCGGGACAAGAAGTATCAGAGCATCGTCGGCGATCGCATCAGCGTATTCGAGGGGTCGGCGCGGTTCGTTGACCGCAACGCCGTTCAGGTGGGAGATGTTCGCCTCGAAGCCCAACGCTTTCTGGTCGCAACGGGGTCGAAGCCCTTCATCGCTCCGGTACAGGGCCTGGACGAGGTTCCGTTCATGACGAGCGATCTCTTGACGAGCCGGGAAGACATGGAACTTAAGGAGCGGCCCGAATTACTGACGATAGTAGGCGGCGGTTACATCGCGCTCGAACTTGGTCAGTTTTTCAGCCGGCTCGGAACCCGGGCAACAATCGTTGAACCGAGCGAGCGCATTCTGCCGAATTACGAACCCGAACTCAGTGCTACGCTCCGCGAAATTCTCGAGGAGGAAGGAATTACGATCCTGACGAGCAGCAAGGCGGCGGCCGTACATAGGGACCGCGAAGGCATATCAGTTGAGGTGGTCGGCGATGCTGCAACGACTCTTCGCTCTTCACATTTGCTGGTTGCCACGGGTCGCGTGCCCAACACTGAAAAGCTCGGACTGGATGTTGCCGGCGTTCGCACCAACAAGCAGGGCGCAGTCATCGTCGACGAAGAACTGAGGACGAGTGCGTCGCATGTGTGGGCAGCCGGCGACGTGATCGGTTCCAACAGAGATAGCCAGATGGCGACGCCGGTCGGCGCCCAGGACGGTGGAATTGCGGCGCTCAACGCGCTCTCTGGCGAGCATCATAAAGTAGACCACCGAGTGATCCCGCGCGCGATCTTCACCGATCCGGAGGTCGCGGTGGTCGGACTGACCGACAAGCAAGCCGTCGAGCGCGGCTACCGATGCGCCTGTCGGACCGTAAAGATGGACCAGGTCCCGCGCGCACAGGCGGTGCGCAATCCGCGCGGCGTAATCAAGATGGTGGCTGAGCGTGAAAGCCGCCGCGTGCTGGGAGTCTCGATGCTGGGCATGAATGCGGCGGAAGTAGTCCACGAAGCCGCGATGGGAATTCGACTCGGAGCGACAGTCCAGGACTTCGTCGGTATGCTGCACATCTATCCGACGATGTCCGAAGCGCTGAAAATTGTGGCGCTGTCATTCACGAAAGACATTTCGAAATTGAGCTGCTGCGCGGAATAGGAACGTACCGGCCCGCGCGAGAATCTGCGAAGGAGCAAACATCATGAAGACGGGGTTGATCGCCGCGATGGCCCTACTGCTCAGCTTCCGGACTTCAGCTTTCGCCGGCGACTTGAACCGCCTGCTGCGCGTCAAAGGGATGACGTGTCCGGCGTGCTCGGCGAAGGTCGAACATGCATTGACTGGCGTTTCCGGCGTCAAGACAGCTGAGGTCGATCTCAAGACGGGGCAGGCCAAGGTCATTGCCGACCAACGCGTCAAACCGGACCAACTCGTAAGCGCAGTTCAGAAAGCGGGTTTTCAGGCCGAGGTGTCGAACCCGCCATCCGCGTCGCGGACGTCCGATACATGCTGCCACTAGGTTGGAATCTGTCGCGGAGGAATAGAAATGTCCGGTGACGCGCTGACGACGGAGGAAGCTCGGGCAGTCGAGGTTCTGCTCGGGGATTGGCGAGACTTGCTGCGCTGCACAGCGATCCATCAGGCAATGGAGCGCGTCGGCACTCCCTTTTCGCATGCAAGTAGATTTCGGATAGCCGAGTTCCTCATCGGCGACGCGGCCGCGAGCGGTCTCATGCGTTGGGCTCCGTCCGTCTATGTCCTGACTAACGACGAAAAGCTCTTAGCGCGCAGTGCCGTACGGTTATGGCGCCAAGGTAGACCGATTCCGCAGCCGGACGAAGATGAGTGGCGGAAGGCTGATAGAAACGCAGATCAGATCGAACACGCCTTCGAAATGCTGGCCTGGCTCGGATTCATGCGCAAGACTGCCGGCCGATATGAGATTGCAGAAAACGCGGAATCATTTCTTCGCGGGCTGGGATTCTACTTTCACGAGGTCGTATTGTCCGCGCGCGGTGAGAGGTTCAATACGAATTGCGCACCCGACTTCTTCATTATGACTTATGCGCCGGCGCGGGAAAGGATGCTCGAACGCGTGACCGGTGGTGCGAGTTCTGGGGTCGCCGAGGGGATGAGCGAGAAAATGCTTGACGCGATTCGCGGCGCGAACACCGCGGGCGCTCGGGCGCTGCAAGACTCGGCCTTCTACGGAGATGAACGAGTAATTCTCAACGACGCCTGCGGTTGGTCGGACGAGCCGATCCGGGTTGTGATGGATCATGGAGAGCTCGTCGAGGTAAGACCCGATACGACCTGGTACCTGCTCGGTGGCGGCTGAGGGGTGAACAATCTCTTCCGGTCGGAAGAGGCGATGCGAGCTTGGATCGGTGAGCATCCGCAATTCAACGGTCGCGAAGCCCGGCCGCTGCGAGACTTTCTTGCGTACGGTCCTGAGTGAGGTCAAAACACCGCTGATTGGAGGACCGGTCGGAAGCGAAGTTCGTATGGCCGAAACGCACTTACGAAACCTGCTCTCGCTGATCGAGCGGCTTGCCGTGGCTTTGAATTCGAAGGATGCGATTCAATGCAAGCACTTTTTCGGAGGCGCCGCCGCTTATGCTAACGGACGTATTTTCATGACGCTGACTAGCCGAGGCCTTGCATTGAAACTACCAAAAGACTCCAGGGAGCTCTTGATCCGCGCCGGGGCCAGGCCGCTGCGCTATTTTCCAAACGCCCCGATAAAGAAAGACTACGTAATAGTCTCGCGTAAGCTTGCTGATGATAAGGAAGCGCTTGCCCTGTGGGTCCGGGAGAGCATGCGTTTCGCTCAGACTCTCCTCAAGTGACCTTGCTCCGCGATCGCCGTGAGCGTTCCGGCGGTCTGTGTGGATTGCGCTGCGCCAGAAGCGTGTGCCGGTGGAGCCGACCGGCCAGTCTCGGCAGGCATAAGCAGGGCCAATCGGCACATGGGGTAGCGGCGCACCGCGTCTCGCATGGCGATAGCGCGCAACCCGTGCCGGGATGATATTCTTGCAACGCTGGTCGCTGAATGACCGGAAAGTGTGATGTAGAGAATAATCATGGAAGGTACGCTTGCGGCGCCGGCCTCAACTTACCGCAGGGATCTGCGCTGCTATTATCGCCCGATCATTTTGATCTCCTCCGGCGCGATCATCCTGCTGACGTTCTGGTTTGCCTCCAGATACCCGGCCCTGCTTCACAAGCTGCAGCAGGTGGGGACGGCCATGCCGACCATGGCTTACGACCACAGCGTGGGTTCACCCGTCGGTTTGGCGAGCACTTGGCAACGAATCCGGATTGCGGCGCTGAGTTGGCTGGCGGCAATGGCGATCGGAATGAGCTTCGGCGTGCTTTTCGGCGCGCTCCTGCATTCCGTGCTTCGATACTACCCGCTCAAGATCGGACAGAACCTCTATCTCAACAGCCTTAAAGGAGCGCTCGTCGGCGCCCCGATGGGCGTCTGCGCAAACTGCGCGGTGCCGATGGCCTGCGGGATCACGCGCGGGCACGGACGCGTCGAGGTCGCGCTTGGTTATCTCTTCAGTTCGCCGAATCTCAATCCGGTTGTCGTGATGATGACGTTTGCGGCGCTGCCCTGGTATTTCGGGATCACGAAGTACGTGATTGTGCTGCTGGTGATCGCGCTTTTCGTACCGCTGCTAATTTCTCTCCTTGAACGCGAAAAGAGCCTCGATATCTTCACCGTCGATGACGGTGCGACCTGCGAATTACCGCCTATCAATTTGGGTCTCGAGTGCGATGAAAAGTTTGGCGACGTGTTTTGGGAGTTGGCCGGCTCCTACTTAAGCAACGTCTGGATGCTGCTCAAGCCCACGTTCACGATCATGATGCTGGCGAGCGTTCTCGCCGCGCTGGCGCTGACCCTCGTGCCTTGGGGAAACTTGCTGACCCACGTGACGGTGGCGCGCGCAGCGGTGGTCAGCCTTTTTGCCGTGTTTATGCCAGTTCCGATCGCGCTCGATGTGATGTATGCAGCGCAGCTTCAAAACAGCGGTGTTGCCTCGGGTTATGTGATGCTCTTTTTGATGACGCTGGGAACGTACAGCATCATCCCCATCATATATCTCTGGCGGGAAGTTTCCCGGCGGCTCGCGGTAATCCTGTTCGCCTTCTTCTGGTTGCTTGGATTCGGCTGCGCGCTTTTGCTTTAGGCTTACGGATCGCAGTCTTTCCGGCGACCAGCGTGAATCTCTCCGGGCCAACTTGGCCGACAACATCCAACCTCCCCGTACGCGGACCGCGGTTTGAGGGAGCGGGTGATGGCTGCGCCGCTGCTTTTCAGCGACCGACCGCCGCGCGGCTCGTCGCGTTGCGCTTCGCGAGTGCTCGTCATCGACAACTGCGCACAGGACTTTCACCCCCGAAGCTGCGGCATACGGAACGCACAAAAACGCGAGCGGCGGATGTTAACCCGGCGCCCGCGCCCGGTCTATATTCAACGTGCCTATTCGGCGTGTTGAACGTTCAAAATGTAATCCGCTGCCTTTTGAGCTTGCGCAGCGGCGTGGATCACAAGAGATCGATCATCGCGAAGCTTCTTGAGCCATCCCTGAATGTAAGCCGCTTCGTTGTCGAATACGGCGGGCGAGATTCCAGTTTCCGCGCACAGATAGGCGGCTGCCATCTCCGCGATGATCTCCTCAAAACTGTATGTGGGCGAGCCGAACGGTGCGGCTTCCGTGATCGATCTGCGATTAAGCCGCTTCGGGTGGCCGGTTGCGTGACTCATCTCGTGGTAGGTGGTGGCCGCCTGTTCCTCGGCGCTGATGAAGAGCTCGCGCGGGGGTAGAGTGATGCGATCGGTGACGCTGCTATAGAACGCCTTCGATCCGGCGTACTGAATCTCGGGCGGGTTCGGAATTCCGGCGATGATTCGTTCGGCCGCTTCGATCGGATCGTGCTGATGCGTTTCGATCCTCGGCAATTTGTCGATCACAGCTTGCGGCAGTTCGCACTGTTCCACGTTGAACACGCGATAAAATCTGAGGAGAAATCGCGGGCGCGTCTTCTCTTTGGATTCCTCGGTGTCAAAGTCTTCCGTGCGCTGCTTCACGTCATCGACCTTCCAGTAGATGATCGGCGTACTTTCCTCGCCCTTGCGGACGTGTCCGCCCAGTTCGATAGCCTGATGGTAGGTCAGCCAGAACGGCGACACGTACTTCGATGCAGAAAGTAGGAAAAACGTTTAAGCCACGATATGGCTTCTTGCTCACAAGGTTGCGCGGCAGTCCGGTCGAGGTCCACGGCCTGCGCCACGGCACGATTCCCTGCTCAAGCAGATTGATGATCTTCTCGGTCACGATTGCATAGATGTCCATTTTCGTAATCTCCGATCGGCTCTCAAGCCGGGGCGGCAGCTCAAGGGCTGCCGCCATGAGGGGCGGCCTATGCAGCCGCTCCGATGTTCTTTGCTTCCTGAAGGCGACGGGACGCCGTGAGGTGGTGGGCGCTATCGAGTTCGATCCCGATGAAATTGCGGTCAAGGTCCTTCGCGTCGACAAGCGTCGAGCCGGAGCCGCAGAACGGGTCAAGCACGATCCCACGGGGCTTGCTGAACGCCCTGATGAGGGGCCGCAGGGCTTCGGTTGGCTTCTGTGTGGGATGAAGGCGATTGCCGGTGTAGGGGAAGTCGATGACATCGGGTAGCGGGGATTCCGGCTGGGTTACGTCACCTTTAGCCAGAAGATAGGCCTGTTCGTGTTGGTAGCGCAGGAAGCGAGCCGACGACGCGTATCTTTTGCGGAATATGATGTGACCCACGATGCGGAACCCGGCGGCGCGCCACGCGGAGATGAATAGGTCAGCGTTGTTCCAGCCGTAGAAGCTCACGCAAAACGAGCCATCTTTCAGAAGCCGGTACATTTGAGTGAAGGCAGGCCATAGCCAGCGGGCGTTGTCGTCGTTGGTCACGGTGCGGCCATCGCGCGAGCGATAGTGCGTGATATAAGGCGGGTCCGTGAGAATGAAATCTATGCTTTCGGATTCCATGCGGCTCATAAGCGCGACGCAATCGCCGTGCATGACGCTGTTGATTTGATAGATGTCCATTTCGTAATCTCCAATTGTCGTTCGGGTGGTTTGGGGAGCCGCTTTCGCGGCTCTCCCGTGTCGCGGCGAAACTAAAAGGGGATGTCGTCGGAAGTTTCAGCCGTGGGCGCATCCGCGCGGTTGCCGAGAAAGCGGATTTGACGGGCCACGATTTCGGTCCGGTAGCGCTTGCCGCTTCCGTCCTTCGCTTCGTACTGGCGGGTATTCAGCCGACCTTCGACATAGACTTGCCGGCCTTTGCTCAGGAACCGCTCGCACGTATCCGCAAGCCGTCCGAACGTCACGACGCGATGCCATTCGGTCCGTTCCTGCCGCGCGCCGTTGCGATCCGTAAACCGCTCGGTCGTCGCCAGCGAGAAATTCGCCACGTTCTGACCCGACGGCAGAGCATGAATGTTGGGATTAGCTCCCAGATTGCCGATCACGATCACCTTGTTGATTGCCATTGCCATTGTGTACGTTCAACCTTTGTAAGCCGCCGGAAACACGAGGTCCTCTGTAACCATCACGTTGAATTGGTAGCCGGGTCGGATTTCGATCGTCGGTGGGCGATTCATCCCTTGGCCGATCATCTGCTGACCCACGGAGCCGAACTGTCCTGAGGCAGCTGAACCTGCCGTCTGACTCGCCATCGCCCACTGGTTCGGCTGTGAGTAGCCGTAGGGTCCGTAAGTGCCACCGCCGCCGAACGTCGCCATCTGTCCGACCATCTGGCCGGCGCTGATAAGACTCATGAGCGCCGCGGTGCCGAAGGTTCTCATGTAGTGGTTGTTCACTTCGTCCGTGAAACCGGCGTAGCCGCCCTGATCGGCTCCCGGCATCTGCGGGAGATTCATGCTCGAGGTGTTCGGGAAGATGAGCCGCTGCCATGCGATCTCGACGCGTTGCTGACCATAAGTGGAGGCGTTCTGGTATATGCCGACGAGTCTGCTGCCCTGCGGGACCAGCAAGTATTGTCCGGTGGCGCTGTCGAAGACGTTCTGACTGACTTGGGCGAGGATCGGCCCCGGCAAGTCCGAGTTGATCCCGCTCACGAGTACGGCGGGAATCACGCTTCCCGCCATCACCGAGAACGCCGATGCGGGCGGGTGAAGCGTCACGGCCTGATCAGTGGAATTGCCAACGTTGAAGTTCGTGCCTTGCTGGCCATTTGCGCGGGCGATTTCCAGCGTCCCGCCATCGTGGAACGCGGAGACCATCTGCGGCGATTCGAGCGCCTTCATGTACTTCTCTTCCGCCCACTGCGTGTAACGGCTCGGCGGTCGCGGCGGTGTCGGTTGGACGGGCGCTTGCACGGTCGCGACCACAACGGGAGGTGGTACGAAAGTCGGGGCTGCGAGCCGTTTGCCACCGTGCGCGGCGAGATCCGCGATCTCCCCGTTGTTGCGTGCCGACGCGCCGGGGTCTTCACCCGCTTTCTGCACACCCGCGCTTTGCCCGATACCGGACGACTCCACGCCCAGCGCCACCACCACGCCGCTGACAACTGCGATGGCAGCGAACGCAATCAGTATGAGCCGGTTGAAGCGGCCACCTCCGGGATGCTCCTGTTCCAGCAAGCCTTCCGGTTCGTCCCGAAGATCGCCCTGACCGTCCAGTCTCATATCCTCAGTCGCCATGGTGCTCACCTCGCCGCTCCCGCGTAGCTGATCGTCACTCGGTCCTGATCGCGCCCGACTCCCGAGACGAGAATTGCGTCGGTGACTAAGCGGTCGACGACGTAGTAGTTTCCCTTGACCCTGTAGTTCACCATCTGGGTTCCGCTGCCTGCGTTCACGAGCAGCGCCGGCGCTTCACTCGACTTCATTCCCGGTGGCATCTGGATGTACACGTGCGAGCCGTCATCGAAGGCGCGAATCGGCTTCCACGGAACGTTCGCTCCGCCCACGCTGTAAGCGAAGTTGAGTTGTGCCGGATTGACGTTCGCAACCTTCAAAACGTTGCCGGACTCGTCACCCGGCGGATCGGCCACAGTCCCCGGTTGTGCCTTGGCCTGAGAGTCGGCGTCTTTCATCGCCGTCATCAGTTCGTCGGGATAGTAGAACTCGACCTGCTGCATCGCGTGGCTTCCGCGCGAGCGGAGCGACATGTGGTAGATGTGCTTCGTTGTGTAAATCGTGAAGTTCGTCTCGATGCCCGGAGCCTGCGGTTTTACGGCCAAATGCGGCACAGGGCTGCGCGGATCTCCGGAGGACGCGGGTGTTGCAATCCAGCGCTCGGTGTCGCCCATAGCAACGTCGGTGATCGTCTCTCCCGGCTGTAGCTGAATGTCGGTAGTCCGTAGCGGCGCGCAATCGACGACGGGCTGGCGGCCTTGGTTGTATGGATAGAGTGTGTAGGCCGACGTCTTATACGGCGGCCAATCACCGCTCTTGTCGTGTTCTTTGACCGCTTCCTGGACCTCCGGGGGCTGCTCGGCGAGGAGCTGCGCTCCGGTCGGTGGAGTTGGCGGCGCTGCGTCCTTGGGCTCCGCCTCGGTGACCAGTTTGAGCGGCGGTGGTGCGGGTGGCTGTTTCGCCGCACACGCTTCCAACATCAGCGCGAGGATGAATGCTCCTGCCATTGCAATCCGTCTCATCGCTCTGCCTCCCTGCGGGCGTTGTTGCCAGGGCTAACCCTGCTGTTCGGTCCAGCTAATCTGCGTTACGCAAAAGCCGAGAGGATTGCTGATGATCGCATCGTCGGAACTCGGCGGTACGACTTCGGTTTGCAGCGCAGCTTCCCAATGGGACGGTGACCCGACCGCGATGCCGTTCAGGTCGCGCTGCTGCTCGGTCCATCGCACCTGGTAGCTGCGGGGTGAGAGCCGAAGGATCGAGTCGATTTGAACCGAGACGGTCTGCTTCTCGGCGATCTTGAACGGGTTATGGGAGAAGTTGTCGGAGTGGTAGTACTCGTCGAGAAAGCGGTCCGCGGCGCCGCGCGTATGCGCGAGCAGTGCGTTGAGCGTCTGACGCTCTACCTGCGGATCGCTAGTGACCGAGCGGGCGTCGCGGATGAAGGCCGCTACCTCGTAGCGTTCCATTCGCGCGGTCACGTCCGGCAGAGCGACCGGAGTGAGAGGCTGCGGAATCGTCAACGCGTATCCGAGCTTGTCGACTTCGACAACGTAGGGGATGTATCGGCTGTGATTGCCGAGCCAGACGATACCGCCTGCGAGAATCAGACTCAGGAGCAGGAGGCCGCCCGCGGCGATCTGCCAGTTGCGTTTGCCGAGAACGAGATCAGCGTATCGTTCGTCCCATTCGCGACGCGCTTCAAGATAAGGGTTGCTCTCCATGCGAACGCCTCACGGTGAAAATCTGGAACTCACACATCAAAGTGCGGCTCGCTGGATTCGTACGTTGAGCAAAAACCTTGCCGCGCCTTTCAAACAGAGGTGGCTTCCGGCGCGTGTGGTTTCCGAGCTAGTACTGTGCGCCAAGCAGGATTGGGTTTGGGCGGGTGAACCGAGATGATCTGGCAAGCTGTGGCAACGTTGAAGTCGGGTGTGATCTGAGCTCTCTTTCTATCTCATCTGATCTGTCGGCTCGTCAGGGGATGTGGTCATTCGCGAAGCTCGGCGGCAAGTTCAATCGGTGAGCCAACGTGGGCAAACTGCGCCGTACCCGTTTTCCCAGGTCAATCCCGCGTCACCAACAGTTCCAACGGGTGCGGAATACATCCGCGGGTTGGAATTCGCTCAGCGAAGCAGTGGGCCTCTCTTTCTAGATCTGTATCGTCCGGCAGACCGCCAGTCGAAAGGGGCGTTGCCGCTGGTCATTTATGTCTTTGGCGGCGCGTGGATGATTGGGAACCGCTTTCAGTTCGGCGGACTGATACCAGGAGCCGGGAAGCTTATCGAGAACGGCTACATCGTGGCTGCGATCGACTATAGACTCTCATACCAATCTCTCTTTCCGGCGCAGTTGCATGATGTGAAATCGGCGATCTACTGGTTGCGGGGACACGCGACCGAGTACAATATTGATCCGGGCCGATTTGGAATTTGGGGACCATCGGCAGGTGGCCATCTAGCTGCGCTCGTGGGGACTAGCGCAGGCAGACTGGAGCCGCCCGACGCGCCAAAAGACACCTACCTAGGAAGTCGCGTGCAGGCGGTTGTCGACTTCTTCGGGCCGACCGATTTCCTTGCCATGGAGCGGCGCTCGCTTACCTCATTCGATCATTCTGGACCTGATTCTGCGGAGGCTCGACTGTTAGGGGGCCCGATCAGCGATAGGGTTGATGCCGTGAAAGAAGCAAACCCGATTACTTACGTCTCCGGCGATGGGCCACCGTTTCTTATCGTCCACGGGATCGATGATCCGATTATTCCTTTGAATCAGAGCGAGATCTTGGCCGGTGCGCTACGTTCTGCCGGCGTCGATGTCACCCTTCGTCCAATTGAAGGAGGAGAACATGGAACCGGCGGAGAGTTCGATTCGCCCGCGTTGATGGAGATCGTCGTAAACTTTCTTGATCGGCATCTGAAACGCTGATGGATCGGCGGGTTGCGAACGATGGAAAATCTGAGTCGTGCGCGAAAACAATACGCGGACCTGGTTTGCCAAACAGCCCAATTGCGCTCAGAGCGATGGAGGAAGGCGCTGAGCGAAATTCCCCGCGAAGAATTTGTGGGTCCCGGACCGTGGAAGACAATGCGATTCGTCTTTCCGCTCAAATATGAGGACACGCCCGACGCCGATCCCGTCCACGTCTACGATGACGTCATGGTTGCGCTTGATCCGGAACGCCAGCTCAACAACGGATTGCCGAGCGCGCTCGCACGATGGATTGACGCGACGGACATCGAGGAAGGCGATCGAGTCGTCCACGCCGGATGCGGTACCGGATACTTCACAGCGCTCATCGCGCATATTGTCGGAAGAAATGGTCGCGTCATCGCAATCGAATTCGACGCCGAATTGGCGGACCGCGCTCGCGCGAATTTGCAGCATTTCTCCCAAGTCGAGGTCGTCAGCGGCGACGCCACTACTTACGATCCTGGCCCCGCAGACGCGATTTTTATAAACGCGGGCGCGACTCATCCGTGTGGTCTGTGGCTCGACACTCTGAAACCGTCCGGCCGTCTCGTTTTCCCGCTGGTGCGCTGGCCAGAAGGTAGCAAATTGGGAGTCGGCGCTGCGGGATGGGGTGTGCTGGTCCGGGTTCAGAGGCTGCGAAGGGGTTACGCCGCGCGATGGATAGCGCCCGCCGCATCTTCCCGTGTTTTGGCGCGATCGATCCCGAGGCCGATCGGCGGCTGGGCGATGCGCTCGCCAATAACGGGCTCACAGAGGTGCGTTCGCTGCGCCGGGAGGCTCACGATCTTGATGAATCATGCTTGCTGCATGGCGAGCGATACTGCTTTTCCAAAGGCGAGATCCTGTGAATGAGCGAACATCATGCGGACTGATTCTAAGGGAAGGGGCTGCGATTGCTGAGCCAGACAATACCGCTGGCGAGAATCAGGCTCAGGAGCAGAAGACCGCCGGCGGCGCTTAGAGCGCCTTCTTCAAGCGCGTTTCAGTGCCCACTCAGTGCCCACTTCCGCCTTTTTCAGCATGATCTGAGATGATGTCTATCCGCTGAGAACCCTTATATTTCCTGCACTATATGATCTGGGGTGATCTGAGAAAACGTCGCGGACAAGTTTAGGAATCCTGTGCTCTATCCATCTGAGCTAAGGGGGCGCACCAGTAAAATCAACGATTTTTTGGCAGCGCGCAACCATCTGGCCCGCGCTGATGAGACTCATGAGCCCAGCGGTTCCGAAC
>Ga0073928_10006516_pt1 | contig 15655 bp, 10 predicted proteins | sample PaiPotPPA55metaG_FD_76969 | JGI IMG/M metagenome (GOLD analysis project Ga0073928, IMG submission 76969) | Iron sulfur acid spring bacterial and archeal communities from Banff, Canada, to study Microbial Dark Matter (Phase II) - Paint Pots PPA... ... | reverse complement strand
TGAACGCCGCCGTGGCGCCAAGCTGTATGCACGCTTCGCATTTGGCCGCGCTGCCAGCCGTCGTCAGCACGCGCGAGCCCAACACGTGCGCAAGCTGAATCGCGGTAGTGCCGATGCCGCTACAGCCGCCATGAATGAGAACAGTCTCGCCGGGCGCAAGGCGTCCGCGCTGGAACAGATTGTCCCACACCGTGAAAGTTGCTTCGGGGAGCGCGGCCGCTTCGATCAGGCTCATCCCGTCGGGAACTGGCAAGCACTGCACGGCCGGAGCGGCGCAGAATTCCGCGTAGCCGCCGCCGGCGACCAGGCCGCAGACCCGATCCCCCGTGTTCCACTGCGTTACCGCCCGTCCGCATTCTTCCACCGTGCCGGCGACTTCCAGTCCCAATACCGGCGACGCGCCCGGCGGCGGCGGGTATCGTCCCTCGCGCTGCAGGACGTCGGCACGATTCACGCCTGCCGCCGCCACGCGAATGAGCACATCCCGCACGCCGGGCTTTGGCGGCGGCCCGTCCATGAGAACAAGTCGGTCGGGGCCGCCGGGCGCGGACACGTCGACGTATCGCATTGCAATAAAGGTCTCGCGACGCGCGCCCGGGCGAAACAGATGGCCCATGGCATGACCCATCCGCGCATCGCCCATCTGCACGGCCCTCCCCTGGCGCCGACGGGGCGCGCGCATCATACATCTGTGGTGCGAGCGGCCGTTGAAACCCGGGCATGATTCGAAGGCTCGGGTGCTTAGCTATCGTGGGTCTCATGGCATATGCAGCGTGGCTCACGCGAAAGACGTGGAGACCGCTGCTTCCTTCCCTCACCTGGGGCCACTCTGGCCCACGGATGCTCGGCGCAATCAACGTTGATACGACATGGGTTCCCCTAACCGAGCGTGGAGCTGCCCGAGCCGATCAGACAATCGCGAGGCTTGGGACGCAAACGAGCACTGTATTTGTCAACATTCGGCCCGCAGACTTCGCGGCCTACGTGGTAATGGACATCGCCGGCAAGCTGCCGCCGCCAAACGACACGGCCGTAGCCCAGGCCCGGACGGGTGCACTTCGGTTGAGGACTTCTCTCGACCTCAAGCAAATCGGTGGCGAGACGTCGCTCGGGCCACTCGGCACTTTGTTGCACGATCGCGAGCGGCTGGAGCTCGCGGGCACGTTCGACGTCGTACGCCGAGGCGTCGCGGAGTTTCGCGTGGATGACGTCCGCGTGCGCGACTTCTCCGTTCCACAGTCGCTAATTCCCACGCTAGTACACAGAGTCGAGAACGGCCCGCACCCGGTCGGCCTCGCGAGCAACGGCCTTCTCCTCAACGTGCCGCCCTATGTCGCCGACATTCGCGTGACCAATGGTGCGGTCGCAGTGTACAAGGCCGTCCCGTGAGCCGGCGCGTGCTGGTGGTAGACGACGAGGCCGGAATACGGGCGGCGCTTGGCCAGCTGCTCGAGTACGAAGGCTACGACGTGCACACGGCCGCGAACGCGGCGGACGGGATCGCCGACGTCGCGAAGTGGCGGCCGCATCTCGTGTTTCTGGACGTGAAGATGAGCGGCATGGACGGCCTCGATGCCCTCAAGCGGATCCGCGAGGGCGACCCGTCGGTGACGGTCGTCATGATCAGCGGACACGCGACTATCCAGACGGCGGTGGAAGCAACGCAGCTGGGTGCGTACGACATCCTGGAAAAACCGCTCGATACGGACCGCATCCTCGTCACGATCCGCAACGCTCTGCAGCACCTCGAGCTACATGAGGAGAACAGTCGTCTCCGCGAATCCATAGAGTCGCGTTACGAGCTGGTTGGGAAATCCTACGCCATTAGGTCGCTGATCGAGAAGATCGACAAGGTAGCTGGCACGCCGGCTCGCGTACTGATCAGCGGTGAGAATGGAACCGGCAAGGAGCTCGTGGCGCGCGCGATTCACCGCGAGTCCCCGCGCCGAGACAAGGCCTTCGTCGAGGTCAATTGCGCGGCGATTCCGAGCGAGCTGATTGAGTCTGAGCTGTTCGGGCATGTGCGTGGATCGTTCACGGGCGCCGTGGGCGACAGAACCGGCAAATTCGAGCAGGCCAACGGCGGGACACTGTTTCTGGACGAGATCGGGGACATGAGCGCCGCGGCGCAGGCAAAGGTGCTTCGTGTCCTGCAGGACGGCGTCATTACGCGAATTGGCGGAACACGTGCTGTGTCAGTCGACGTGCGCGTGCTGGCGGCCACCAACAAGATGCTCGACGCGGAGATCCAGGCCGGTCGTTTCCGGGAAGACCTGTACTATCGCCTCAATGTCGTGCCGATACACGTGCCGCCGCTGCGGGAACGTCGCGAGGACATCCCCTTGCTGGTGCAGCATTTTCTCACGACGTTCGCCGCTCGCGATGGCGCGGCGCCGCGGGCGATCTCTCCCGACGCGGTGGAGGCACTGGGGGCCCTGGACTGGCCCGGCAACGTGCGCGAGCTGCGAAATACCATCGAGCGGCTGCTGATCCTCTCCTCGGGACCGCGAATCAACCTGCCTGACGTACAGCGTCTCGCCGGCGCGCGGACGGCAGACGACTCGACGGGAATCGGCGCGCTCGCCCAGTGCGCTACCTTCGAGGAGTTCAAGCACGCCGCGGAGAGGGCGTTTCTTCTCGCGAAGCTTCGCGCGTATGATTGGAACGTGTCAGAGACTGCGCGGGCCTTGGACATGCCGCGATCCAACCTGTACAAGAAGATCGAGCGTTACGCGCTCGCTCGTGAGAACTGACCATGCCTGCCTTTCACAATTTCATCGCCGGCCGGTGGGTTCGCGCCGACAGTGGCGAGACCTTCGACAACCGCAATCCGGCTGATTACCGCGATTTGATAGGCACGTTTCCGCGCTCCGGCGCCTCGGACGTGGATCGCGCGGTTGCTTCGGCCAAGAGGGGGTTCGAGACGTGGCGGCAGACCCCGGCCCCCGCGCGCGGCGACGTCATACGCCACGTTGGAGACACGCTATCCCGCCGCAAGGACGAGATCGCGGATTTGATGACGCGCGAGATGGGTAAGCCGCTGACGGAGACACGCGGCGACGTGCAGGAGGGAATCGACACGGCGTACTACGCGGCGACCATGGGCCGGAAGCTGTGGGGCTACACCGTGCCCAGTGAGCTGCGCGCCAAGTGGGCCATGAGCTTTCGCCGGCCGATTGGCGTGTGCGGCATCGTCACGCCGTTCAATTTCCCGCTGGCGATTCCGACGTGGAAGATGTTTCCCGCGCTGGTGTGCGGGAACGCCTGCGTTTTCAAGCCGGCCGAAGACGTGCCACACACGGCAACGGTTCTGGTCGAGGTGCTGCTCGAGTGCGGCTTACCGCCGGAGGTGATTCAACTCGTTCACGGTGACGCCGAGGCGGGGAGCGCCATCGTGTCGCATCCCGACGTCGCCGCCGTGTCGTTCACCGGGTCTACGGAGACCGGCCGAGCGATCGGCGAGGTCTGCGGGAAGATGCACAAGCGGCTGTCACTCGAGATGGGGGGCAAGAATGCGCAGATTGTCCTGGATGACGGGGACCTCGATCTCGCGGTCGAGGGCGTGCTGTGGGGTGCTTTCGGCACAACGGGGCAGCGCTGCACCGCGACTTCTCGGCTCATTCTACAGCGCGGAATTCACGACCACGTCGTCGACGCGCTGGCGGGCCGGGCGCGGGCGCTCACGCTCGGCGATGGCCGCAAGCCGGGGGTGGACGTGGGACCGCTGATTCACAGTGAAGCCAGGTCCAAGGTGGAGCGTTATGTCGAGATTGGGCGTGAGGAAGGCGCCGAGATCGTGTGCGGCGGAGCCGAGGCGCGCGGCCCGGGACTGGAGCACGGGTACTTTTACCAGCCGACGATTTTTACCGGCGTACGTCCGGGATCGCGACTCGAGCAGGAAGAGATTTTTGGGCCGGTGCTCTCCGTGATTCAAGTGGACACGGTCGACGAGGCTTTCGCGATCAACAATGACGTACGCTATGGTCTATCGTCAGCCGTATACACACAGGACGTCAATGTCGCATTCAAGGCGCTTACCGCTCTGGACACTGGAATCACGTATATCAACGCGCCCACGATAGGCGCCGAGGCTCATTTGCCATTCGGGGGCGTCAAGCAAACGGGGAACGGCCACCGCGAAGGTGGTTGGGAAGTCTACGACTTCTTCTCCGAGACCAAGGTCGGGTACGTCGACTTCTCGGGCACGTTGCAGCGCGCGCAGATCGACACGTACCTCGGCGCGCCCGACTAGATTCTCGGCATGGAAGCGCCCCGCGTGTCCATTACCGCGGATCGGAGAAAGAGCGCGCTCCGGCGCGTGAACCGACGCGGGCTCTCGCTGAGTCACGCGTGGGACTGGGCGAAGACCGTAGCGATCGCGATAGTCATCTTCTTGGTTCTTCGCGCCTTTTTCGTCGAGACGTTCAAGATCCCCACTGGAAGCATGGAGCAGACGATACTGGTGGGAGACTTTCTCTTGGTGAACAAGTTGGCGTACGGCGCCGAGGTGCCATTCACGCGGCGGCGCCTACCGGCACTCGTGGCGCCCCAGCACGGTGACATTATCGTGTTCCGGTGGCCAAAGGACCCACGGATGCACTTCATCAAGCGTCTGGTCGGCTTGGGCGGCGATACCCTTGCGATGCGTCACGGCGTACTGCTGCTAAACGGCGTGCCGCAGGTGGAGCGGTACGTAACGCGCACCGACCCGGCGAAAGACCCGGCCGACGACGAGTTTCGGTGGCAGCTGGCCTACTTGGTTCACGGTGCCGACGGCAGCGTCGGAACTCATCCTTCGCGTAACAACTGGGGTCCGCTGGTCGTCCCAGAGAGAAGTTACTTCGTGCTTGGGGACAATCGAGACAACTCATCCGACAGTCGGTATTGGGGCTTCGTTCCTGATTCGCTGCTCGGCGGCCGGCCGATTTTCGTTTATTACAGCTACGCTCCAGACAGCGCCAGGTCTCTCGCGTGGCTGACGAGAATTCGATGGCATCGGATCGGCGAGCGGATAGACTGATTATGCGATCGGCTCCCGTCGAGGGCGCGAGATAAGACTGCCAGTTCGGCGAGCGAGTGGACTTCAGCGATGGTTATGGCCACCACGAGACACAAGAAATCGACTCTAGAAGAAGGCTCGCTCGATCAATATCTTCGCGACATCAGCGCGTATCCGTTGATCACGCGCGAGGACGAAGTGTCGCTCGCGCAGCGCATCCGGATGGACGACCAAGAGGCGCTCGATCATCTGGTCCGCGCCAATCTTCGGTTTGTCGTCTCGGTGGCCAAGAAGTACCAGAACCAGGGAGTGGCGCTCGCGGACCTGATCAACGAAGGCAACCTGGGGCTCATTCGCGCCGCCCACAAATTCGACGAGACGAAGGGCATCAAGTTCATCTCGTACGCAGTCTGGTGGATCCGCCAGGCGATCTTGCAGGCGCTCGCCGAGCAGTCGCGCATCGTGCGGGTGCCGCTGAACCGCGCTGGCACGCTTCACCGGATCGGCAAGCGAGCGAGCACACTGCTGCAAGAGTTGGGTCGGGAGCCGACGCACGAGGAAATCGCCGAAGGGATGGACATCACGGAGGAAGAGGTCGCGAAGACGATGTCGATCTCGCAGACCCATTTATCCCTCGATGCTCCGCTCACGCCCGGCGAAGACAACCGGCTGCTGGACTATCTCGCGGACACCGTCAATCCGACGCCCGACGAGCAGACATTCGAGAAGGCGCTCACGGAGACGGTAGAAGAGGCGCTGGCGGGACTCAAGGAGCGGGAGTCAAAGATCCTTCGCCTGTATTTCGGCTTGGACGGTGAGGAACCAATGACTCTCGAGCAGATCGGCTCTTTGATGGGCATCACGCGCGAGCGCGTTCGCCAGATCAAGGAGAAAGCGCTCTCGCGCCTTCGACACGTGAGCCGCGCCCGGGCGTTGGAGAGCTACCTCGGCTAATGCCGCCGCTAAGCTCCTTTGACGTAACCACCGGCGTAGACTTGCAGGAAGTCGACAACGCAGTCAACCAAGCGCAGAAAGAGATCGCGCAGCGCTACGACTTCAAAGGTTCGAAGGCAGCCATTGATTTCCAGCGTGCCGAGAGCCAGCTCGTACTGGTAGCGGACGACGACTTCCGCATGCGCGCCCTGTTCGATGTACTGCAGCAGAAGCTCATCAAGCGGGGCGTACCGGTAAAGAACCTCGAGATAGGCGAGATCAAGCCGGCCGCCGGCGATACGGTGCGCCGCGAGATCAAGCTCAAAACCGCGCTAGACAGTGACACGGCCAAGAACGTCGCCGCCGCCATCAAGGACGCCAAGCTCAAGAAGGTCCAGGCGGCGATTCAGGGCGACCAGGTGCGCGTGTCCTCGGCGTCGAGAGACGACCTGCAGGGAGTAATCGCGCTTCTCCGAGCCAAGGATTTCGGCGTCGAGCTGAAGTTCGGAAACTACCGCTAAGTCGAGCGACCCCGCCGCGCGATCTACTCGGCGCGGGTGTCGGGAACCGCTGGACGGTAGCGAAGCGCTTCCGCTATGTCGTCCGTGCCGATCGACTCGCGGGCGCCCAAGTCCGCAATCGTGCGCGCAACGCGGAGCATTCGGTGGTATCCGCGCGCTGACATGCCTAGGCGCTCGGCCGCCGTGGCGAGCAACTCTCTCGCGCGCGCGTCTACGGGGGTGCTCACGTCCAGCCAACGTCCCGGTACCTGGGCGTTACAGGTAACGCGAGGCATCGACCGGTAGCGTTCGCGTTGGCGCACCCTCGCCAGCTCGACGCGCGACCGAATGTGGGCGGAGCACTCAGCCTCGCCCCTCCCGCCCAGCGCACGAACCGCCACCGCGCCAACGGTCAGATGCATGTCGATTCGGTCGGCCAATGGTCCCGACAGGCGCGCACGGTAGCGGAGGACATCCGTCGAGGCGCAGCGACAGACTCCGGTAGCGTCCCCGCTCCGGCCGCACGGGCAGGGATTAGTCGCCGCTACGAGCGTGAAGCGCGCAGGATAGGTAACGCTGCCAAGGGCCCGCGCTATGACCACTCTGCCTTCTTCCAGCGGCTGGCGAATGGCGTCGAGCACTGAGCGGGGCAGCTCGAGAAGCTCGTCCAGGAACAACACGCCGCAATGGGCCAAGCTGACCTCGCCCGGTCTCGGCACGCTGCCGCCGCCGATCAGACCGGCCCCCGAAATCGTATGATGCGGGGAGCGGAACGGTCTCGGCGGCGGGAGTGCCCCGCCCCCGTCGAGCAGCCCCGCGACCGATCGGATGGCTATGACTTCGAGCGCTTCCTCCTCCGTCAGCAGCGGAAGGATGCTTGGCATTCGGCGCGCGAGCATCGTCTTCCCCGCGCCCGGGGGTCCGATTAGCAGAACATTGTGACCCCCTGCCGCAGCCACTTCGAGCGCGCGCTTGGCCGCCGGCTGTCCCACGACGTCGGCAAAGTCGGCCGCATCGGCCGCCGTGGCCGGACGGCCCTTTCGCGCAATTCGCGCCTCGTGCACGTCGCGCGACCTGAGAACGGTCACCAAGGCGGCCAAGGTCGGCGCCGTTCCTAGGCGCGCAGCCGTGACGAGAGATGCCTCGGCGACATTCTCAGGAGGTAAGATCAGCAGCGGAGGAGCAGTCGCCCCGGAGCGCGCTCCCTGATCGCGCCCCTCTGAATGAGCCGCCAAGCACTGGGCACCAAGCCGGGCAATCGATAGCGAGCCCCGCACGGGCCGCACAGTGCCATCTAGCCCGAGCTCACCCACTACGACCATCCCTTCGACCGCGTCCGCCGGCAACTGCCCAGTCGCAACCAGGAGAGCGAGCGCAATAGGCAAGTCGAATGCGGTCCCGTCCTTGCGGACATCAGCCGGAGCCAGATTCACCGTGACCCGCCGAGGCGGCAACGCAAAACCCGCGTTGAGGATGGCGGATGTAACGCGCTCCCGGCTCTCCTTGACTGCGCTGGCCGCGAGGCCGACAATCGTCCACGCGGGAAGTCCGAGGGCCGCGTCGACTTCGACGGTCACACCATAGGCATCGATGCCGGTGATTGCGGCGGAGCGTACCGCGGCAAGCATCCACGTAGGGTCGCATTACCGTGTCAGCGGTCCGTCAGCGCGTTGCGTAAGGCACCGCAGTAATTTTTGCCCGCTCAGGTTTCATCACCGAGGAGTGCGATGGCCCCCACGTTCGATCACCTCGTCGTGCTCATGCTGGAAAATCGGTCGTTCGACCATATGCTGGGCTTCCTCAAGTCAGCAGAGTACCGCGTCGACGGACTGACCGGCTCAGAAACCAATCCGTCGGCCGATGACGGTAGCGACGTCAGGATAAGCCCGGACGCAGTGGCGGCTGGGGACCTCACTCCTGACCCAGGCCACGACTTTGTGGACGTCAACGTGCAGATCTTTGGAGACAGGGCGGTCGCGCACTCGGCGATCCCGCTCATGAAGGGTTTCGTGCGCAACTACGCGACCATCGATGCGACGCATCGCCACGGCACATCGGTAATGAAGTGTTTCGCGCCCGCCAGCCTCCCGGTCTTGACCACGCTCGCGACGCAGTTCGCGGTCTGTGATCGCTGGTTCTCCTCGGTCCCCGGACCTACAGTACCAAACCGGATGTTCGCCCACAGCGGCTGGTCGCTCGGGCTCGTGGCGCCCGATCCGGACCTGCACGACCTCAAAACGGTCTTCGAGGTGTTCGACAGGGAGATGCGAGGCGACTACCGCATCTACCATCATGACGGCTTTACAGTGCTCCTATCAGTCGGTCACCTGATCGAAGACCAGCATGGATTCCGGGACTACAACCGGTTCGTGAGCGACTGCGCCAAAGGCGATCTGCCAGCTTACTCCATTATTGAGCCGCGGTACGCGAACGACACGCTGACGGGTAGCTTCTTCGCGGCGAACGACCAGCATCCGAACCACGACGTGATGGAAGGAGAGCGCCTGATACGCGACGTCTACACGGCAATCCGCGGAAACGACGCTCTTTGGCACACTACTCTGCTGCTCATTGTGCACGATGAGCACGGCGGAATCTTTGACCACGTCCCGCCGCCCACGATTCCCGCATGGGACCCCACGCTGCCAGGCTTCAAATTCGACCGGCTAGGCGTTCGCGTCCCGGCGGTCCTGGTGTCGCCTTTCATCGCCCCGCGCACGATCATCTCGACCCAGCTCGAACACACGTCCATCGTCTCTACTCTCCTGAAGCGCTTCGGAAAGCCAGGAGCCACGCTTGGCCGCTCCGCGAGTGTCGCATCGTTTGGCCTGGATGCTGTTCCACACCTGGATAGTCCGCGCAGCGATCGCGTCAAGTTCCCGTCGCACCACCAGCTGGACGCCGCCCCAGTTCGATCGGCCGCAGCCGATACCGCGCCGACTGAGCTGGCAATGCAAATGGTTCGCGGCGCACACCGAACGCTGCGGCGCCTCGGAATGCCGTCACCCAGGCACCCGGAGGCGGTGACGACGGAGCAGCTGGCATCGGACTTCATGCGTAGGGCAGCGCGCATGATCGCGGACGGAGGCACGAACGCCCCGGCTTAACGCCGCGTTAACCGTAATCAGTCTGATCAGCTCGCCCTCACTGTGCGTCGCGCAGGATCGACCCGCGGCGCTGCACGGCATCGAGACGGCATGGTGGCCGGAAATCAAGGAAGAATGCCCGGTCGCGCTTCGCAGTAGGGCGCCGTCTGGCCGACCCTTCTCCCGCAGGGAGCGGGCGGCCCATGTTGAGAGCTGCCTCACGGCGATCATATCGGATGACCCCATCCACCCCGACGTGGCGAGCATCGTGCCCATGAGCGGAATTGGCATGGGCCTCGGCGCTAGCGTCGACCTGAGTCGCGGAGTCAACCAGCGGGATCTTTCCGCGACCGCGCTCCTCAGTCAGCACCTCTTCTGGTTGACGGAGATCAGGTATCGCATCGCGCCGGAGCTGCGTCACCGCGTGGGCGGCGCCGCCGATCGCCCGCGGCTCGAGGTGTATGGCCGCCTGCGAGAGCTTCCTCGCCTCGCATTCTTCGGCCTAGGCCCCGGGTCACCAAATACGGAGTTTACGTTTGGCGAGCGCGAGGCCCTCCTAGGCACGGCCGCTTCGTGGCCGCTGTCGGGCTGGCTACGGGCGTTTGGCTCTTTAGAGTATCGGCGCCCTGTTCTTGAGGGCGGAGGGGATCCGCACGCGATAGAGCATTTCTTCACCGATCAGATGGTCCCGGGCCTAGCGGCGCAGCCTGATTTCTTGCGCTATGATCTTGGCACGGAGCTCCGATGGCCCGCACAGCCGCCATACGGCACGGATGCGACGGTTGGGTACAGCATTTTCCAGGACCTGAACGGTGGTCGCTCGTCTTTCGGACAGTTACGCGCAGCGGCGATGCGCACCCAGGCTTTCACGAGCGTCACGCCGTCGGATACCGCATCACACGGCTCAATCGTGCAGAGAATATTCTGCGCCTCGGGCACGGTACGCAGCTGTGACTACGGCGCATTCACCGCGCGCGCGCGAACAGTCTTGTCGACGGCTTTTCCGCGCAGCGCCGTCCCGTTTTACTACCAGCCGACACTCGGCGGGACCGACATCGATGGATTCGACACGCTGCGCGGGTTCACCGATTACCGCTTCCGCGCGCCGAGCTTCTGGTTGGGCCAGGCGGAGTACAGCCGGCACGCTTGGGGGCCGATCAAATGGATGCTGTTTTACGATGTGGGGAAGGTTTCGCCGAACATCGCGCACCTCAATTTCGTGCAGGTACGGCAAGACTGGGGTCCTGGAGCTACGCTGGTTCTATTGAGTCACGAGCTGTTGCGCGCGTATGCCGGATTTGGGGGCGGTGAAGGTGTCGAGCTGGCCCTCAAGCTTTCACAGGCATTCTGAGCGGCCCGCTTGCCCCCGCCGAATCAGTGGCCCGGGAGCGTCTTCATGAAATCGGCGAGATACGCTTTCCACACCGCCGCGAAGGTGTGGGTACCGTGGCCTCGCGTCGCATTACTCAGCGGAAGCAGGACGTATCGCGCGTGCCGCACTCGCGGGATGAGCCGCTCCATTATGCCCAATTCAGGCGGATTGATCGCATCGTCCGCTGAGTTGATCGCCAACACCGGCGCCACGATCTGCTCGAGTTGCCCGGAGGGATCGTAGTCGCTGGACGCATCCAGCTGGTATAGAAGGTCGTTCGCGTCACTGCCCGCCACGGCCGCGTTGACCTGAGATTCCAGAAGACTATCCGCGGCGTCTCGAGTGGGGGCAGCCTTCAGATACTGCACCGGATTGCTCGACACGAGGAGCAAGACCTGATACGCCGCGCCCAGGCCCGCCGGCTCCGCGGAATAATTGCCACCGTTCCACGCGGTGTCGCCGCGAATGTCCCGCATCGCCATCATGCGCCATAGCCGGTTTCGGCCGGCTATCTGAGTCGGCGCGCACGCCAGAGGCACGAGCCCGTCCATGAACGTTGGATATCGCTCCGCCCACATCCAGGCGTGCATGCATCCCATCGACGTGCCCATAATGAGCCGGAGATGGTTGACGTGTAATCCTTCCGCCACCAAACGGTACTCGGCCAGCACCATGTCTGAGTATCCATAGTGCGGAAACCGCCCTCATTCCATCACTTGGCTTGCTCGAGCCCCCGTGACCAATGTCGTCCGGGAGTATTACGAAATACACGCTGGTGTCGAGTAGCTGACCGCGGCCGAATAGCTCGCCCGCGAACACCGGATTGAGAAACTGGGCACCCGAGCCGCCCGTGCCATGCAGTATGAGCACGGCATTCCGCACGACGCCCCCGTCCGAGCGCGGCATGCCAAAGGTGCGATAGTGAATACGTAGCTCGGGAAGCACGTCGCCGCTCGCGAAGCTGAAGTCGCGCATGACGAAATCGGCCCCTTGCGCCGACTGCGCGCGGACGGCCGCGGTCGGGAGCACGGTCGGCGCGACCGACCATGCCAGAGACCAAATCCGTCGCCGGATCCTCATTTACGCGATCAACAACAGTGAGATGGTGACGCGCGTGCCTCGGCCGCGCTCACTTGCGACGCCGATGGAGCCGCCCCAACCGTCTACGATGCGGCGGCTGAGAGCCAACCCCAGCCCGCTCCCGCTGGTGCGCGTCGAGAAATGCGGCTCGAATACTCGTGGAAGCACTTCCGCGGGAATCCCTTCCCCGTCGTCCTCGACCGTCAGCGTTACGCGTCCAGGTGTGGAGTCGCGCGGGGCCATCGCGCCGAGCCTGACAGCGACGCGACGCGCATGAGCTAGGCGCGCGTTCTCCAAGACATTGAGCAAGACTTCGCGCAGCTCTTCGGCGCGCGCGCGCGCGATTATGGGCCTGTCGCCGCCCACCAGTTCCCAATCGACCGCTCCGCCACCGCCGCCGCCGCCTTGGTCTGAGTGGCCGCCGCCGCCCATCCGCTCGAGCTCCACGACGTCGCGCGCCACCGCGGCAACATCTGTCGCTTCAGCCGGCGGGCGCTCGGCGGGCGCGGTACCGTAGCGGCTGAAGTTGCGGGCGATTTCATCCAGCCGATCTATCTCGGCGAGTATCCGGCCGGCGTTCTGACTCAAGACGCGTTCGAAGTCAACTCGCTTGTCGGCGCGCGCGCGCAACAGATGCTGCACGCCCAATCGGATTGGAGTCAACGGGTTCTTGATCTCGTGCGCCACTTGCCGCGCCATCTCACCCCAGGCAAGGACACGCTGGCTGGCCCCGAAGTCGGCCGCCATTCGCCTGAAGGCCGAGAAGACCGGCGCGAACTCGGCCGGCGGGTTCCCAGTGAGTGGCGGCTCGCGCTCGCCGGCAGCCATCGCAAGCGCCGCGCGGCGAAGCTCGTCGATCGGGCGCGCGAGCTGCCGCGCCGCGACGCCGCTCAGCCACAACGCCGCTGTCGCGCCGAGTACGGTCGTGAATAGCACGAGCACACTCAAGTCGCTGCTCCGCAGGTCCAGCGAGACCTCGTCCGCCCCCTCTGGCGCGGCCAAGACGACGTGCCGTCGCTCCTCCTGGGTCGCGGCGCGATACCCGACGAGTGTGCGCACACCCGCGAGCCAGGCGGTCCTGCTAGCGACCACCTCGTCGCCCACGCCCAGCGCAAGCTCGATGTCCGGCCGGAGGAGTAGCCCGAGCGGCGCCACCTCGGCGTACAGTGTATCGCTCGTCGCGCTCAACTCGCCCTGGTAATACAGTAGCAATGGCACGCCAAGTCGCTGCTCGGCCGTCATGAGCCTATCGAGCTCGTTCTCGGCGACCACCGACCGCAGAGTTTCGGCGACGCGGAGCGACCGCGCCTGTGTGTCATCGGCACGTAGACGCCGCTCGGACCAAACCGCGAACACGGCCGTGGGCGCCACGAAGAAGGCGAACAGGACGATCGTCAATTGCGTGCGATAACTCCGTCGCCAAACGCGTAGACGGCCACGCAGCCAGCGCCACAGCGCGCCATCCCCAACTGCGCTCAACGACCATAGGGCGGTGATGACCAGTAGATCGACTACAAGAAAGAGCACCGCTCGCTCGGCAAGCACGTCGAACGGGCGAAGCTCGATTTCTACGTGAGCGCGCGCCAGTCCATTCACCCCTCGAACCAGCCAGTCTCCGTGCAGCGCACTGCCCGATCGGACCCAGTGAAGGCTGGCGTCCGCCCGCACCGGCTGTGCCTCCGTGCCCTCGATCAACGAAATCGTATATAGAGGCGTGCCTGCCGTGTCGGTCGGCAGCCCGAGCAAAGGAGCTACGGGCGACTCCGTGATGAGTCGTGTCTGCGGTGCAACCACTACCGTCGTTACCGACCATAGACCATCCGCGGTGCTCGGAGGTCGAGGCACGGCCAATACGAGCTGCACGCCGGGTGACCCGATGGCCTCAGTGAGGACCGCTGAATCCAGCCGCCGTGATGCGCTCACGGCTGCGGCGACACTGCGCAGATCGGTCGAGAACCTGGCGAGGGCCAACTCGGCGGCCGGCGCTTCCTGTCCCTCGTCGCCCATCCACACGGCAAGTGCCACGGGATAGTTGGCTGACGCGAGTTCCGATCGCGCGTAGAGCTTGAGCAGGTCGGCTCGAGTCATTGCGGACCGGGACGCCGCGATTTCCCCGGCGAATCGCTCTAGGAGGACCTCCGCGTCAGGGTCAGGCTCGTCGAGACCCGCGACGTCTCGCTGCGCCAGCATGACGCGCTTCTCCGCCGTCGTGGCCCACACGAGCAGCGCCGCACCGAGTCCCGCGACGATGGTGGGCGCCACAACTCGCCACTTCGTGGCGCGTGCGACCGCCACGGCCGCCGCGCTGATGCACCACAGGCCGACGTACCACGCAGGCCAATGGCCCGCCACGCGCCATACGAGTGGCCCCGCCGCGGCTACAGCCGCGGCGAGCGTGACGCCCACCAGAGGCGCCGGGCCGCGCTTAAACGCACCACGACCGGCCGCGCCAGCAACGACGAGCAGAGCGGTGCCTACAAGCGCCAGCGCCGCCTGCCACCCCAGCCAAATCACCAGCGGGACCCCCGCTCCGGGAGGCGTGATCCCTTGGGCCAGGTAGCGTATGACCAACGGCGCCGCGACAGCAATCGCCGCCGCGATCGCGCCCGCCACGAGGCGAGGACGGAGTCGCACCCCGGGGCGGGCGACGGCAAGGGCGGCGAGCACCGACACGGCGCCGGCGAGCGCGAGCGCCCCCACGCTGGCGGTATAAGGCCCACCGGCCGTTGAGAAATAGTAGGTGGGATCGAACAGCTGTGTCGCGTTCGAGAACGCGTTGAGCGGCAGCACCGCCAGGATGGCTAGAGCCACCGCGAGCACCATCACGCGTCGCAGTGGCGCTCCGCGACGCGGGCGCCACTCACCCGCCAAGAAGAGCGCGAGGGCCAGCGCGACCGCAAGCGCGCCCCGGCGCTGGGCGCGCTCCGTCGTCCGCAGCGCGGCCTCAGGCTGCCGCGGAATGTCGGGTCGAAACGCAAGCAGCGGAGAGCTTGCGGCACCTTCGGGAGCGAACAGTGTCGCGGAGTCGCCAGGCCCCGCGTCCGCGGGGTCGGCAAAACGAAAGCCGCGAACGGCCGTCCGCGCGGCTACCCGTTCGTCTAAAGGCGATGCCAGCCTGTCTGCCGGCGGGTCGGCGTGAATGAGGGCAGTCGCGACCGCACGGTCGGCCCCGTGGCGTGCAATGACCTCCAGCGCGAGGTAGAACGAGGTGTGAAGAATGGCGAATCTTGTGGCGCTCGTGTCTATCGGCGTGCGCTGTACGCCCGCCCACGCGAACGGCCGTCCGCTCGAATCGCCGCGATACAGCACGATGGCTCTGTCAGCATGTCCGGCGGCGCGGTCCTGCAACGCGGCGAATGCATCGCCTCGGCCCGGTGGCGCCGCTAGGGCGAGTTGCGCTGACTGCTCGAGCGAGCGGGCCGTCTCCGCAAGCGCGTCGCTCATCGCCGCTGAGCTCCGACTTACCGTTTCGGCCGAAACGCTGGTCCAATCGCGGGCCATACGGATCACCGCCGCCAGCTCTGCCGTCGCCACCGCGCAAAACCCCGCCAGCGCCAGTGCGGCCAGACGGGCCCACACGCGCTCCGCGCGAACCGGACCACGCCACGCGGCGACCACGGCGATCACCGTGGCAATTGCGCACACGACGAGGTATGTCACGCCTGGCGCACGCACCCACCAGGCC
>Ga0073928_10006515_pt1 | contig 15658 bp, 9 predicted proteins | sample PaiPotPPA55metaG_FD_76969 | JGI IMG/M metagenome (GOLD analysis project Ga0073928, IMG submission 76969) | Iron sulfur acid spring bacterial and archeal communities from Banff, Canada, to study Microbial Dark Matter (Phase II) - Paint Pots PPA... ... | reverse complement strand
ATTCTGCCGAGCGTGACCGGTTTGTGTCTGTTGCTGGCGGCTCCTGTGCAGTGCGCCAGTTCTGGATGGCAGAGTGTTGGCAACGTGTCCGCCATCAAAGCGTTGCCCGCTGGTGTCGAACTGGTCGCCGGCATGACCCGAGTCCGAGTGGAGTCGGTGTCGCCGAACGTCATAAGGGTGCGCTACGCGCAGGGCGGGACCTTTCCAATGGCAAAGTCTTTTGCGGTGCTGCCCGATGCATTCCCGCAATCGCCGAAGGTGCAGTTGCAGCAAACCGCAAGCGAAGTAACTTTCAATGCCGGAGCTGTCCAAGTCAAGATTTTCAAATCGCCACTGCGGGTTGTGTTCCTGGACTCCGCGGGAAACGTCATCTCTCAGGATCAGCCCGGGTACCCAGCATCTTTCAACCATGCCGCTTTTCGGGTATGGAAGGCAATGCCGGAAGACGAACATTATTTCGGTCTCGGAGACAAGACCGGCCCCCTTGACCACCGCAATCTCGCGTTTACTATGTGGAACACGGATGCGTTCGGCTGGCAGGAATCCACCGATCCTTTGTATAAGAGCATTCCATTTTGGCTTGCGATGCGCAAAGGCTCCGCTTACGGCTTCTTTCTCGACAACACCTACCGCAGTAATTTCGATTTCGGCAAGGAATCCCGCAACTTTTATTCTTTCGGTTCGGACGGCGGCGACCTGGACTACTATTTTTTTTACGGCCCCGATCCCAAAACAGTGATCCAAGATTTCACAACCCTGGTGGGAAGGACTCCGCTTCCCCCGCTCTTCGCTTTGGGATACCAGCAATGCCGCTACAGCTACTATCCCGAAGCGCGGGTGCGTGAAGTTGCCGGAGAATTTCGCAAGCGCAAGATTCCTGCCGACGTCATTTATCTGGATATTGATTATCAGCAGAACAATCGCCCTTTCACGATCGACCGCGAACGTTTTCCTACGTTCGAAAGCATGGTTAGCGATCTGAAGAGTGAGGGTTTCAAGATAGTCGCGATTACCGATCTTCATCTGGCCAAACTGCCTGGCTACAAACCCTACGAGGAGGGAATCCAGGGCGACTACTTCGTCAAAAATCCGGACGGGTCGGTTTACTCAGGTAAAGTTTGGCCCGGGGACAGCGTGTTTCCCGACTTCACTCGCGATGCGGTCCGCAAATGGTGGGGCACGCTCTACGCCGAGTTCGTGAAGATGGGCATCCGCGGGTTCTGGAATGACATGAATGAACCCTCCGTGTTCGAGCGCGTCGACAAGACAATGCCCCTGGACAATGTGCACAACGTTGAAGGTCGCAAGACCGACCATCGCGAGATCCACAATGTTTTCGGAATGGAGAACGCGCGCGCAACCTATGAAGGACTGCTTCGTCTGCAGCCAAACGTGCGCCCTTTTGTGCTTACCCGCGCCGCTTTTGCAGGAGCCCAGCGTTACGCGGCCACCTGGACCGGCGACAACAGCAGCACCTGGAACCACATGCGCCTCTCCATTCCTCAGTTGATCAATCTCGGTTTGTCGGGTTATTCATTCGTCGGGGACGACATCGGAGGTTTTGCCGGAAGCCCGACCCCGGAATTGTTGACTCGCTGGATGGAACTGGGCGTGTTCAATCCCGTTTACCGCAACCACGGAACCAAGGGCAGCCGCGACCGGGAGCCATGGGTGGACGGCCCCGAGCATGAAGCTATCCGGCGTCGCTATATCGAGACTCGTTATCAACTTCTTCCTTATATCTATACTGGCATTGAGGAAAGCTCGCGCACCGGGATTCCGCTGATGCGTCCGATGTTCCTGGAATTCCCAGACCGCGAAGCTTTTCAAACCGTCGACAGCGAGTTCATGTTCGGGCCAGACCTTCTAGTTGCACCCAAGGTTGATGAGAAAGTCGGCCCTTACGAAGTCCAATTACCAGCGGGCATTTGGTATGACTTCTGGACTGGCGAAGCGGTGAAGTCCACGACCCAGAACGTGGATCCTCCGCTGAATATGCTTCCGGTTTATGTACGGGGCGGCGCGATCCTGCCCGAACAACCGGTGGTGCAGAACACGGATGAAATGCCGCAGGGGCCGCTGCAAATATCGGTTTATCCGGGCCCAGATTGCCGCGGTTCACTCTATCAGGATGACGGCAACACTCTCGCCTACGTCCGTGGCGAGTACCTGCGAATACAGTTCGCCTGCGACTCGCGGCCGGATTCTTTGCGTTTCAATTTCTCCACCGCTCACGCAAGCTACAAACCTTGGTGGAGCACAATGAAGGTTGTCTTTTTCGGATTCACCGCCAAGCCCCGCGAACTATTCCTCGACGGAAAAGAAGTATCGGACCTTCGGTTTGATTCGTCAGGGACAGTCACCATGATTGTGCCTGCCGCATCCCACGGCGAAATCGTTGTCGCCAAATGAATGCTGCGCCCTCCGCGCAGATTTCAGGGACGCTTCCGGAAAGCTGCCAATTCCATTCCCACCGGGACGCCCATAGCAATCTTGATCCGCACCACAGCTTCAAATGGTTTCATGTCGCCCGGAGACGAGGCCGAGAGCTGTGACAGAATCGCCTCCACCGACCTTTGCCGGCAAACGAACTCCACCGCAGCTTGGGTCCCGAAGGTTGTGGTGCCCGCCAGTACCATCAGAGAGCGCGCCGGATTCAATCCCGGCATCAGCGCTACCACGGCGTAATCCTCAGTGATCGGCGTTCCAGAAGGACTGGCGAGGAATGCTTTGGATTCATTACTGCGAGGATGAACATTGACGATCGCCAAATCGCCTTTTCTCGTTCCATCACTCATGCGCTGGAAAACAAACTCGCGCATGCTGGGGAGATCCGACAACGTCAGATTCTCTGACGGCGATCCGACGAAAATGAGGTCGTTGTTGTTGGCGTCGTCCAGCGAGAACAGGCTGCCTCGCTTGACTCGAATCCGCTGCCGCAAATCGCCGAAAACCTGGTCCAACTCATGGATCGCCAGTACTTCGCCGACTCCGGTGTAGTGGTCCCATATCTGGCCCTTGACGTCCCGCTTGGGATCGAAGTAGCGCATCCCGGTCTCTGGCCGGCCAACAAACGCGCCATTGCTGAAAACGACCCACGGCTCTTGCGTTCCCTTGAGAAACGGTTGCCAGAAGATGCGGAAGGTTTGGGCGGCCGGATCCGACCCCGTGAGTATCGATGCTTCAACCGTCTTCCGGTTACGTTCAACAACAGTGAGCGTAGTTGCTAGCGTGAACACGACAATCGAAAGTAGCGCCACCGCGATCAGCGACCAGCGAGAGGTACCGGCAGGCGCCATCGGCTGGTCCGGCGATTCAGCTAAGGTTGCCCGGGCGGGCTTGCCGTTGGACGGCGAACGATGGTGAAATTGCAGCGAATACGAACCTCGCGGCAAATCCACCAGTACGGAATCCTGAAGGCCGGCGGAGGAATAGTAATCCCCCAATTTTGCCCTTAGGCGCGCCGCTTGCACCCGAATCGTCGAATCCACCTGTGGATCAAAATCGGACGGGCGCCCGAAAACCTCGGTCGCGATCTGATATTCCTTGACGTGAACTCCAGGACTCTCGAGTTCTTTTTGCGCCAGATAGCGAAGCAGCCGGCACAGAGACTCCGAGCCGTGAAGCACATCGCTTCCGCAGAGACGATCGACTTGTCCCAGATAGTGGTCCCGCTCAGACATGGAAGGGGGACTCCGTGTAACAGTGCGGTAACAAAGTAACATGGCCGCGAAGATGCTTGCAAGACAGCACTTACATCGTGTAGCGGTATCAGCACTTGGTGAAACTTACTTCCAGGATCAGATAGCCTCACACTCCCGCCCACAGAAGAAGTCATAGTGTCTGCGCGTGGCCGTCGGTTCCTTCCGCATCCCAGAGGACGCCGGGCCATATGTGCGCGAGTTGAGCAAAAGGATCTGCCAGTGCAAGGTTTGGAACGCCGACTAGATCTGGCAAGAAAAATTGCTTGACAAGCGTGTAAGGCCACGCGCAGACTGCGATCAATTCGTGGAAGAAAATCGTTTTTTTGGCCGGAGGTCACCATGTCAAGATTGGTGAAGGTGTTGTGCTGCGTGTCTGTTCTCGCGTTTTTCTCAACCAACCTGTGGGCCCAGGGCATTTTCGCGACGCTGACCGGAGTTGTCACCGACCCCGCCGCGTCCGTCGTCCCTGATGCCAAAGTCACGCTGCGCGACGTGGGATCGGGATCCGAACGTCAAACCGTTGCAAACGCCGAGGGCTATTTCACCTTCGCCTCGGTGCCGGTGGGCACCTACAATGTGTCGGTCGAGGCGCAGGGTTTTCAGACCTACAAGGCGAACGGCATCGCCTTGAGTGGATCTGAAAAGCACAACTTGAACATCTCCCTAGTGGTTGGTTCCAAGAGTGAAACGGTCGAGGTCAATGCCGTATCGACACCGCTTGTGACCACGGATTCAGCAGAGAAGTCGTTTACGCTGAACGCCGCGGAATTGGAGAACTTGACTCAGGTAGGCAGCGACGCGGCTGAGTACATCAAGATTATGCCCGGCTTCGGCATTCAGAACGGCACTTCGAACAAGGCGAATTACTCGGGCGAGGTCATCGGCATTAATGCCAACGGGGACGCTGGCAGCCAGAGCCCGCTGAACAATGCCTTTACCTACAACGGGCTGCCCAGCAACTCGCTGGATATCACCGCAGACGGTGCACACGTATCCGATCCTGGTTGCAACTGCGATACGCCGGTCAACCCCAACTCGGACTTCCTGCAGGAGTTCAAGGTTCTAACCTCCAACTTCAGCGCCGAGAACCAGAAAGGACCGATTCTCATTACCTCAGTGACGAAGGCCGGTGGTGAGCAGTATCACGGCACCGCCTTCTTTTCTGCCCGCAACTACGTCCTGAACGCCAATGACGCGCTGAATATAGCGAACAAAGCCCCAAAACCCCAGAATAAGTATTACTACCCAGGCGGTTCCATCGGCGGCCTAGTTCCCAAGACGCACAACAAGCTGTTCTTCTTCACTGGTTTCGAGTATTTCTACCAGGTTCTGGATACAGGCTTGCTGCGTGCGACGGTTCCCACGACGGGTATGCTCGGAGGGGATTTTTCAACCTCCGAGTTACAGAAAATCGGCGACGGAACCCACAATTTCAACACGGCTGCTGGTGCCCCTGCGGCTTCGCCGTGCGCCGGAACCAGCGTACAGCTGGGCAATTATGCTCCGTGTCTTAACTCCAACGCGTTATCAGTGTATCCAGGCGGCATCATTCCGCAATCGGACATTAACCAGAACATGCTCGCCCTGATGAAACTGCTTCCTGCGCCCAACGCCGATCCGAATCAGACTGGCGGTTACAACTATGTTCAAGCGCAAGTGTTCAACCAAAACAACACTCAGTGGACCTCGCGAGTGGACTACAACATCAGCGACAGCACGAAGCTGTTCGTGCGTTATAACTACCAACGGGAGAGTCAGCTGTTTCCGGTCGGCCTGTGGTGGCGCAACGGTTCGCAGGTCCCCTATCCTTCATCAGTTGAGGGCAAGAATCGCTCCGATTCAGTATCGGCGTCGCTGACCCATGTCTTCAGCCCGACCATGACTAACGAAACCGTCTTCGGGTACACCTTTGTCGGCTTCCCGAACATCTTTACCAATCCTAGCAAGGTAGACCGTAACAACGTCGGCTACCAGGTCATGGGACTGTTCAAGAACAATGTTGCGCAGATTCCGTCCTTCGGAAGCTTCGGCAATGAAACCGCCCTGATATTCAATCCGGGCGGTTTTGAAGCGGGTGGAAAGTCGTCGGGTCTGTACGCGAACAAGTACATGCCCAGCTTCAGTGATACGCTCACGAAGGTTTGGGGCACGCATACGATCAAGGCGGGTTTGTTCTGGGAACGGATTCGTAACGCGCAGCCCGCCAACAATGATACAAACGGCCAGCTGCAATTCGTCTCGCAAAACGATCCCTTATATACAACCGGGGACTCCTATGCTGACGAGCTCCTCGGTATTGCGAGTCACTACGATGAAGCATCCTTCAACCGCATCAACAATATTGCCTACAACACCATGGAGTTCTTCGCACAGGACGACTGGAAGCTGACCCGGCACTTGACTCTCAACTTCGGCCTTCGCTTTAGTCACATGCAGCCTTGGATTGACCAGCTCCCGTTCGGCTACTCGATCTTCGATACCAATGCCTATACTTCGGGCGGCGGGGCATCGTGTACGGGCGCACCGACTTTCTGCGGCTTTCTGTGGAATGCGAAGGACAAGTCGGTCCCGTTGGGTGGGTTCCCGACGCGCGCGCTGTTCTACCAGCCGCGCCTAGGCGCCGCCTATGACCTCTTCGGCGACGGCAAAACCGTCCTCCGCGGAGGCTGGGGCCGCTACTACTTCCATGCGGGGCAGTTTACGAACGGCTTAGATGCCTCGGCAGGAGTCCAGTCGATCGGTTTCGATGGGAAGATTTCCACGGGCGCGAACACCAGTCAGCCTATCTTGGTTAATCCGTTGCCCCCCGCTTTGGCCAGTGCGTCCCCCTGGAACGCAGCTTCAGGGAATGCCGGACTCGACACGGTTAATTTCAGTGCAGTAGCCTCGGGTCCTGCCGCAGTGGATAGCAGGGATAACAAGCAGGCCTATACCGACAACTGGAACTTCACCATTTCCCACCAGTTACCATGGTCAAGCATCGTGGAGCTCTCCTATATCGGCAATAGATCGAGAGACCTCCCCAGCAGCGGCAATGGCGGGAGTGAGGGTTTCAACACTCTCAACCTAAACCTGGTGCCAAAAGGGGCCATGCTGTCGTCGAACAATGGCGGCGCTGACCCGAACAATCTTAGCGCCGATGCCTTCCGGCCCATACAGGGGTACTCAAACCTATACTTGGCCACGAACAACGGGCATTCCAACTACAACGGCTTCCAGGCGGTGTGGGCACGCACGAAAGGGCGTTACATCCTCAATCTGAACTACACCTATAGCAAGGCGCTGGGGATTCTAGGATGCAACGGTAACCTTTGCGACCAGTTCAACGTAAACAACAACTATGGCGTGTTGTCCAACAATCGCACGCACCTGTTCAACGCTGCTTACTCGGTTCAACTGCCGAACGCCACCCAGAACAAGCTGTTGGGCGGCTTCGCTAATGGCTGGCAGGTTTCTGGCATCCTGCAGATTGAGAGCGGCCCCAATGTGACAGGCTTCCAGAACCAGAACTTTGGCATGAACCTCAACGGCGCGATTATTCCGGGCTCTATCAGCGCGCAGAATCCAAACGGTATTGCGATCAGCAATGCCTCACTGCTGGGCACCCCGAATATCCAGCTCAACCCGGTCTTGACTTGCAATCCAACGTCGGGGCTGAAGGCGCATCAGTACATCAACGGGAGTTGCTTCGCTGCGCCGACACAAGTCGGCCAGAACGGTCCAACGATCTTGCCGGCCATTTACGGACCGGCTTACTTCAATTGGGACATGGGCCTATTCAAGAACTTTAGGGTCACGGAGAGCAAGAGCGTCCAGTTCCGGGTCAGCGGCTACAATTGGTTGAACCATCCGCTGTGGTCGTTCAACGGAAGTAATCTCAACCTAAGCTTTGATAAGAACACTCTGCAGCAGAATAATTCGACGTTCGGTATCACCGAGAATAAACAAGGTCACCGGATAGTCGAATTGGCCATTAAGTTTTTCTTCTAGGTTCGAGCGTTCAACTTCAATGTGCAGAATGGGATGGCTTCGGCCCTCCCATTTTTTCTGTAAACTAGCGTTGACCAGTGACTCGCTGCGGTGTGTGAAATTCTCGCGTCAGTATGTCCAGGCTGAAACCAATCTTCTGCATAGCGCTTCTGGTTTTCGCCCCGTCCATTGCAGCGCAATCGACTTCACAAAGCAAGACAGCTCATACCGCCACCCAGATCCGTGTTATGGATCCCGGCTGGTGGCCTACAAAGGGCGCGCCCGCCCGGGACCAATACGTAGGCTCGGCCGCCTGCGAAAGGTGCCATGCTGATCAGGCCCAGAGTCAGAAGGATACGCCGATGGCACACGCTTTAATCGCGGCTAGTTCGGCCTTGACGCAGATTCCCCACGGACCCCTTGGATTTCGCATCGGTTCGTACAGCTATGACGTTGCGCAAACCGCTAAGGGCACCCTCTATTCAGTTAGCAACGGCACCCAGTCCATCTCGGTTCCGCTGACTTGGGCATTCGGAAACGCAGAATTTGGTCAGACTTACATGTTCGAGCATAACGGAACTTTCTATGAAAGCCGCCTGAGCTATTACCGCTCTACGCAGGCTCTGGATTTCACCACCGGAAATCCCCGGTCTGTGCCCGGTTCGCTGGATGCCGCCTTAGGGCGCCGCATTTATCCGGATGAAGCGCGCCAGTGCTTCGGCTGCCACTCGACCGCAGCAACAACCAATGACCGCTTTAACCCTACTCAGCTAATCCCAGGAGTTGGGTGCGAGGGATGCCACGGTCCTGCTGCTCAACATGTGGCTGAAATGAACTTGGGCGCCGGTGATCAAACCCATTCCCTCATCATGAATCCTGCCCGCCTGAGCCCTGTGGATTCGGTGGAGTTTTGCGGCGCGTGCCATCGCACTTCGGTGGACGCCGCACTGAGCGGCGTAACCGGTATCTTCACTCTCCGGTTTCCGGCTTATCGTCTGGAGCGCAGCCGATGCTGGGGCGTCGGCGATGCACGACTGACCTGTGTGGCGTGCCACGATCCGCACAAGCCGCTGGTGCACAAGGCGACTTTTTACGACAACCGCTGCCTAAGCTGTCATGTAGTCGCGGGTGCCGCGAAACCAAGTCACGATCATCCGGGCAGGGTTTGCAGTGCGGGCCAGAAGGCCTCCTGTGTCAGCTGCCACATGCCCAAGTACACTATCCCCGAAATGCACACTGCATTTACGGATCACAAAATCAGCGCTCATCATGGGGGACAGGGATTCGCCGAGTGAGCCGAAGGTCCGGGCAACAGCCCCACGAGTAGGGAAGTGCTCGGTCAATCCCCAGGTGCCTCGGCCATCGCATTTCTTTCCTGTAAACTGGCAATGACGAACCGTCGGTATGTGGAAACCAATTCTTCTACTTATTCTTGGCCTCCGGGCAGTGGCTCCAGCGCAGACTCCGCAAGAATTGATCCAGGACGCGATTAGCAAGCAGCAAGCCGGTGATCTTGCCGGAGCGGTCCCGGAGTATCGGCAGTTCCTTAAGATCCAGCCTGAGGCGACCGCGATCCACTCGAATCTCGGTGCGGCTCTGGCGGGCCTGGGACGCTTCGAGGAAGCGGTTGCGGAATATAGGACGGCGCTTCGGCAATCGCCCGCGCTTCCAGGAGCCAGACTCAACCTGGCGCTGGCGTATTACAAGATGGGCCGCATCGCTGACGCGGCAACGCAGCTTACCAGGGTTCACGCAGAAGACCCGAAGAACGACCAGGCCGTCCTCCTACTTGGAGATTGCTATCTGCGCATGGGTCAGGATAAAGATGTGATTCGCGTCCTCCAACCCGCCGAGAAGACTCATCCTGACGACCTGGCGATTGCCTACATGCTGGGCACGGCGTACATCCATGAAAAGCAGGTGGAGCACGGGCAGGTTCTGGTGGATCGCATTCTGCGCAACGGCGACTCTGCCGAGGCTCACCTGATGCTGGGGACCGCCAAGATGGGGGTGCAGGATTTTGCCGGCGCGCGCGATGAGTTTGCTAAGGCGGTCGCGCTGAACCCGAACCTTCCGCAAGTACACGTTTTATACGCGAAGGCGCTGCAGCTTACCGGCGATTCAGACCAGTCGTTGAAAGAGTACAAGGCGGAGTTGGCGGTCGATCCGTTCAGCTTCGAGTCGAACCTGCAAATTGGAGCCATGCTGCGTCAGGAACAGACCTATGACGAGGCAGCGCAATATTTCAATCGGGCATTGCAAACCAGGCCCGGCGACCCCGCGGCGCGTTATCAGTTGGCCGTGATCGCCCTCGACCAGGGCAAGGCCGACGACGCTCGCCGCGAACTGGAATCGCTGGTCAAAGAGTCGCCGCAGTTTACCGAGGCCCATGTTTCCTTGTCGATTGCCTATTACCGGCTCAAGCGTCCCGCCGATGGAAAGCGGGAGCGGGATATTGTCCAAAAGCTGACGGCTGAGGCTCAAGCAAAGCAGCCCGGAGCTAAGGCACAATAGTTCTTAGAGACTCCGGTCAGCAACTCAATGAATCTGACTCGAAGAAAATGGCTCGGCCTCGCGTCGGCATTCGGCGCAGTTCATTTGCTCGGCCGGCAAACAGCGTATGCCCAGCCCGCGCCTTTGTTTGTCGAGGTGCCGCCTTCCTCAAGCGGCATTACCTGGGTGCACGAGAATGCAATGTCGCCCAGCCGCTATTTGCCCGAAGCGTTGGGGCCAGGCTGTGCCTTCCTCGACTTCGACAATGACGGTTGGATGGACATCTTCCTGGTCAATAGCGGGCCCAGCGATTTCTGGAAACCCACCAAGCCCGTCCGGAACGCCCTGTACAAAAATAATCGCGATGGAACTTTCACCGACGTCACCGAAAAGGCCGGCGTAAGCGGCGCCTATTTCGGCATGGGAGTTGCAGTCGGGGACTACGACAACGACGGCTGGCCCGACATGTTTGTCACCGCCTATGGCAAGTGCATCCTTTATAAGAACAATCACGATGGCACTTTTACCGACGTCACAGAAAAGGCGCGCCTAGCCACACCGGGCTGGACCACCAGCGCCGTCTGGTTTGACTACGACAACGATGGCCGCTTGGATTTGTTTGTCTGCAGTTTTGTGGACTACTCCGGGGTACGCAAGCTGGAGTGCGGCAACAACAAAATTGGCAGGAATTATTACTGCGTTCCCCGGGTGTTCAAGCCCACTGCAAGTTTTCTCTATCACAACAACGGCGACGGCACGTTCACCGAGGTCAGTAAAGGGACCGCAATCGCGCAGGCCCTAGGAAAGGGCCTGGGTGTAGTGGCGACTGACGTCAACAATGATGGACGAACAGATTTATTCGTCGCCAATGACACGGTGCAGAATTTCCTTTTTGTGAATCGCGGCCCCGGTCCTAACGGCCGCTGGAACTGGGACGAGATCGCTTTGCAGGCCGGGGTCGGATTCAGCGAAAGCGGCCGGCCGCGATCAGGAATGGGAGTTGACGCAGCGGACCTGGCCGGCACCGGTTGGCAGGACCTGTTCGTGGCCAACGTGGACCACGAAATGTATTCCGTCTATCAGAACAACCACGATGAAACTTTTCGCGATGCTGCCACCACGCACGGCGTCGCCCGATCAACCCGTCTATTGAGCGGATGGGGCCTGAAATATTTTGATTACGACAATGACGGCGCGATTGATCTGTTTCTCGCCAACGGCCATCCCGACGACATGATTGACAGCTACTCCATGCAGGTGAAATACAAAGAGCCGCTGCTGCTGTTCCACCAGGGTGACGATCACAAGCTGCACGACGTGAGCGACCAGGCGGGTCCGGTGTTCCAACAATATTTTCCCGCTCGCGGACTGGCGATCGGGGATTTCGACAATGATGGCGCTATTGACGTGCTCATCGGCAACAATGGCGGAGCACCGCTGCTGCTCAAGAATACTGCCGCGAAAGGAAACAACTGGCTTGGTCTGAAACTGGAGGGCACACAGTGCAATCGGGACGGTATCGGGGCGAAAATCTATTGGACTGCGGCAGGGAAGAAACGCTTCCGCTTGAAAAACAACGGCGGCAGTTTTCTTTCCTCGCATGATGCGCGCGAAGTGTTGGGAGTCGGGAGCGCCAACAAGATCGATGAACTGGAGATTCACTGGCCCGCGCCCAGCAAACGAATCGACACGTTTGCACAGATTCCGATCAATCGTTATGTGCGGGTGGTGGAGGGTAGCGGGGTTTTCGGGTAGTGTATCCGGTTAGGCTCAACCGGATTTTCAGGGTGCGAGTGAAGCGCCGCGCTCCCACGGGCGTGGGGTGGCGCGCGCAATTGATAATTGTTTCCGAACCCCGGGTTAGATGGCGAACAGCGGCTGTAAGGCACCGCAAGATTCAACTCACGGCAGATTATGCTGCGGACTTCTCTCTCGCTAATAACGCAGCACTCTTAAAATCGGCGACGAAAGCTCGCATTTGAGTTTTTCGCGATTCGCTATCCTGCGCCCGCAGAATGGATGATGGGTGAACTGTAGCCATGACAAGCGGAGCCAGCGGCGATTTCACCACCTGGCCTCGCTGACGGGTGACACTGAAACTCTTTCCCAGCAATGATTGCGCCGCGGTTGCCCCTAAACAGACCAAGATCTTCGGCTTGACGACGGCCAGCTCGGCATCCAGCCATGGGCGGCAGGCTTTGATCTCGTCGTAGCGAGGTTTCTTGTGAATACGACGCTTGCCGCGTTCAGCCGGAGACCATTTGAAATGCTTTACGACATTGGTGAGATACACTCGCGAACGGTCTATGCCCGATTCCCGCAATGCTTCGTCAAGCAATTTGCCGGCGGGCCCGACGAACGGGCTGCCTAGCCTGTCCTCGATGTCACCCGGCTGTTCGCCGATCATCATGATGTTGGCATGAGCTGGACCCTCGCCAAAAACGGTCTGGGTGGCATGTTTCCATAGATCGCACGCCTTGCAACCGCTCGCCGCTTCGCGTAGGGCCGACAAGTCAGATGCCAGAGAAGGCGCTTTCCTAATTCGTTCCTTGGTCCGGTTATCTGCTCTTAAGACGAGCCGCGAGTTGGCGCGGAGGGACATATTGACGAGTTGCTCTTCGAGTGCCGGTACGAGATCTGTCTCCGCTGTCTCTGGTCTTTATTAAATAACCCTTCGGGTTCTTAATTCGAATCCTTTCCCAAGGGTAGACTCTCGCAAGACATCCTGTACCCGTGCCTACTGGACTGCGCTTAGGATTTCCGACGCCGCCCGCAGCCCGCTCGCGATTGCTCCGTGGACGGTTCCAGTGTTTCCTGATGTATCGGTGGCTTCGCCGGCAAAGAAAAGAGTATTAGCGGCGGGTTTTCCCAACGCTTGGGCGGCCCCGTCTGATCCGACCTTTCCATAGCTGTAGGCTCCACGTGAAAATGGATCGCTTTGCCAGTCGTGGAAGTACGCAGCTTCGAACTCTGTCTTCAATATCCGCACGCTCAGACCCAATATCCGGCCAAGCGATCGTAATCCTTGTTGGATAACGAACGCTTTGTCTTTGCCGGACAGCCGTTCAGCAGAGTGGAAAGGCGCCCAGGCTGTGATCGCCGGGGCCTGGTCCGGCATGGTGGTCCACCAGGTGGGAAACCAATCGTCATCGGAGAAAAGAAAACTCATGCGGGATAACGTCTTGCCGTCGGCATCCGCGGGAGAGAATTCGTCCCAAAAACGGCGGCGAAAGCGAAAGACCACGCGGATGATCTTCCCCATTTCAAGTTTGTGCAGTGCTTCCAGCTTTTGCTGAGGCAGCGCCGGACTGAACTCAATGGCACCCAACTGCCCTGGCGTTGCTTGCAATACTGCCAGTGGTAATGTGACGAGGACGCGCGGCGCAGAGGTCACGAAAGGAACACCCGCCCGCTGTCCCGCTACTTCGGCAAGGCCAGCTTTCCACCGGATCGCTTCGACTACGGCTCCGTTGTTGATAGCCACGCTAGCGAGTGTGGCAGCCTGCTCAAGGATTTCGACCAATGATGCATAGCCGCCCGCGGCGCGAAACGCTCTGTCGCCCTCGATCTGTTCCTCTGCGCGCATGCCTTGTACTAACCAGTGCAGGCCTACAAGTCCAGGATCAGCGGCATTGAATCCGGTAACATAGGCCAGCGCGCGCTGCCTCGCTTCCTCAAGCTTGGGATCGCCACTTGGGTTTCTCCAGCATCGGTCCAGAAAATCCTGGAACGACTCGTCAGCTCCCGAGCCGTCCATCTTCTTTAGAATTTTGTCGAGCAAACCAAAAAAACCGCACGGACACGGGACGCCGTTTGTAGAACACCAATTCTCGCCTTCCACTTCGGAAATTGAGACGTTCGATTTGGTCAGCAGATCCCAGATCTCAGCCGGTTTTCCATGAATGAACTCAGCTCCAAGCTCTACCGGTGTCTCCAATCCCGGTTCGCGTTGTGTGAAAATGCGACCGCCAATCCGGTCGCGCGCCTCCAGTATCGATACGGACAGGCCTGCGCCACCCAGTTGGACCGCTGCCGCTAACCCAGCGACGCCTGCCCCAATCACAACCACATCGCAGTGCTTGGCCATAAAAACTTCTTGCCTCAGCCAGGCCCAACCGACCCCTCGCGGGCTGACGGCATCCTAGGCTGTGGTAGATGCATCCAGAGTGCAGGACGTAAAACAAAAATCATGAGTCTGCCATTGTCAGTCAGCTATCCCCCGATGGAAGCACAACCCGCGTCGGAGTTGCCCAGCGGGCCGGATTGGCAGTATGAGCCCAAGTGGGACGGTTTCCGCGGTCTCGCTTTTCGCGACGGCAAGAAGATCACCTTGCAATCGAAATCGGGCAAACCGCTGACCCGGTATTTCCCGGAGCTGGTCGCCGCGCTTCTTGATCTTTCTCCTCGACAATTCGTACTCGATGGCGAAATCGTAATCGCCCTCAATGGCGCGCTCTCGTTTGATCATTTGCTGATGCGGATTCATCCCGCACCAAGCCGGATCTTGAAACTCAGTCAGTCCACCCCCTGCACTTTCCTGGTCTTCGACTTGTTGGTCAACGAACGAGGGAAGTCCCTTACTGACTTCCCGCTCTCAGTCCGCCGAAAAGAACTCGAAGTGTTCGCCAAACGTTACCTGAAAGGGAAGGGCTTGATACGCCTGTCGCCGGCCACACCGGACTTGGCGAAGGCACGCAAATGGTTCGCCACCGGAAGCGGACTCGACGGGATCATCGCGAAACGGCGCGACATGTCTTATCAGTCTGGCGAACGGAAGGGCATGAAGAAAATCAAATGGCAGCAGACAGCCGATTGCGTTGTCGGCGGCTTCCGTTATTTGGAAAAGAAGCCGGAGGTGGGATCGCTGCTCTTGGGCTTATATGATCCGGACGGCAACCTTGATCACGTCGGTTTCACTTCATCGATTTCGGCCCTCGAACGTCCCGTATTGACCAGCAAGCTTCGGAAGCTGGTGAAGCCCCCGGGTTTCACCGGAAAGACACCCGGAGGGCGAAGTCGATGGAGCAAACGGTCGGGGGATTGGGAGCCGCTCGCACCCGAACTTGTCGTCGAAGTGCAGTTTGATCACTTTAGCGGTGGACGATTTCGGCACGGAACCAAATTCTTGCGCTGGCGTCCTGACAAGGCCCCAGAGCAATGCACGTTCGAGCAAGTGAAGCGCGAAAATCGCTCCGCGCTTTCGTTGTTTTGATAGAGCCTTGACGCTGCGCGGCCTACATCCTTTGATCAAGTACGCGCGTTCCAGTTAGAAGGTTTCGAGTTCCAAAAGGGTGGTTTACGCGGCAATTTTCGCGAATCTGGCGATTATCGCATTTAAGTACGGGGCCGCCATGTTCAATACTCCGCCGATCAAGAATCGAATAATCAGATCCATCACCATTTCCAGGCAATAAGAACGCCAAGGCACACGCAGGTCATGACTCCTGTCGCCAACCACCCCACCCATCTCAGGTACACAGGAATAACAAACT
>Ga0073928_10006514_pt1 | contig 15661 bp, 19 predicted proteins | sample PaiPotPPA55metaG_FD_76969 | JGI IMG/M metagenome (GOLD analysis project Ga0073928, IMG submission 76969) | Iron sulfur acid spring bacterial and archeal communities from Banff, Canada, to study Microbial Dark Matter (Phase II) - Paint Pots PPA... ... | reverse complement strand
GGCGTTTTCAGCCGTTGCTTCGGCGATTACCTCCTCAAATGTTTTCTCAATCCAGTCGCCAGCGCCGACGGCGCTTTCCGCCTGCTCTTGCAGCATGAAGCCGAATAGACGACGTTCGCGGATCGCACTGACCACTTTCTCCAGATAGTTAGCCGCGTCAGCAGCTGAAAAAGTGTTTTCAATTTCGGTCGTGTGGAACGGCGGCGGATCGTCGACGTCAGGATTTAGCTTCGCTTGAAACGCGAGGCCTACTGATACGACCATGAAGTCATCCGGATGGGACGCCGGTCGTTCCGTTTTCTTAGGCATTTTGACTATACTTCCTCTTTCGTTGGGGGTGACGATCGGCCGTCTTCGTGACGGATTGCGTGTGGACAATTGTGAGCGTTGGTTTTGGGCGTAGCTCCGCCCATCACCGGGAGGGTGGTTTTGACATCAGGTTTGCCTTTAATGATCTATTGTGCGATACCTGAGGTATTAAACTGGGGCGTAATGCACGTCAATACCTGGGGTATTAAATTTGTCGCTCACAAGTGAACAAATCCGCGCGGCCCGAATGCTGCTGCGGTGGGAGCAAAAAGACTTGGCAGATGCGTCGGGGGTGTCCCTGCCTAGCATTAAGCGGCTTGAGACCCTACGCGGCGAGTTAGCCGCGCATGGCCGTACTATCGAAGCTATTGCGCAAGCTCTCGAAAAGGCCGGCGTTGAGATTATCCCAGAGAATGGGGGTGGAGCTGGCGTTCGGCTTGCGAAGCGACAGCGCCGTTCCAAGTGAATCCATATCGTCTTGTAGATCGAAGCGTTCGGTCGGTGGCGGCCGCTAACGTCCGCCCACGCCACGAGGCAATGCTGTGGCCTACGACGGGCGCCCCATCCACCGCATCAGGGCTCCGGCCGACGTCCACACGGTCCATCCGAAGCCCGCCAACGACAGGAACGCCGCCGCTGAGGCGACCGCCAGAAGGAGGCCGTCCTCCTGAAGGTAGGCGATCGCGACGAGGATGATGACGGCTCCCGGGATCACGTTCACCAACGGCAGTGGCCAGATGGCCGACAACGCCAAAAGGAATACGACGGCTCCGACCAGACGGTGGGCCGCGGCGTGGGGAAGCTTCCACCGAGGTCGGCTCAGATTCTCGATCGCCCGAAGCCCCGGCTGAACTATTTCCGTGAGACGTTTGAATCGCTTGAAATCGAACGGACGCTTCGAAAGGAATCGCGGGAACGAGGGTCGGTTGCGGCCCAGCATCATCTCGACGCTCGGGAAGATAACCATCAGGGTCGCGATTGAGGCGACTCCGGGCACGATCACCAGCAAGCCAAGTAGCAGCAGCAGAAGCCCGAACGATCGTTTGTCCAGATGGCCCAACAGCCAATCGAGGTCGACCGGACCATCGGGCGCTTGGGCGACAAGCTCCTCCAGAAGCTCTGAAGTATGTGTGTGGGCCAACCGGAATCCGCAAAGCGAGGTTTCGCCGGCCGCCAGGGTCCGGCCTCCCGACAATGCACTGCGCGGCAGGCGGACCGCAACGGCCCCGAACCACCCGAAGCGGCTAGGCCGTGCCGGCACGGCCCTTCGTGTGGTGGCATTCCGGGCTTTCGGAGACTATTTGAGACCCATGACCGCCTTCGATTCACTTCAAGATTTCGTCCACCGGCATCGACGTCTTTTCGTCCTCACCGGGGCAGGGTGCAGCACGAACTCCGGCATCCCGGACTACCGCGATGTCGACGGAAACTGGAAGCGTCAGCAACCGGTGAGATACCAGGCCTTCATGGCGGACGAGGCGACGCGCAAGCGCTATTGGGCGCGCAGTGTGATCGGATGGCTCCACTTCGGTCGGGCTCTGCCCAACGATGCCCATCGCGCGTTGGCTCGGCTGGAGGCGATGGGGCGGTCCGAGGTCGTTCTGACCCGAACGTCGATCGGCTTCATCAGGCCGCCGGCAGCGAGAGGGTGATCGATCTCCACGGTCGTCTCGATCTCGTCCGCTGCATGGGGTGCGGGCAAAAGACCGCGCGGGACGAACTTCAGGACGAATTGATTCGACTGAACGCCGGATGGCTGGACCTGGATGCCGCCGCTGCGCCCGACGGAGATGCCGACATTGATGACTACGACTTCTCGACGTTCGACGTGCCGGCATTGTGAGGGCGTTCTCAAGCCCGACGTCGTATTCTTCGGCGAGAGCGGTCCGCGCGACTTCGTCGCCGCCGCCGGGCATCTGAAGGAAGCCGACGGCATGCTTATCGTCGGCTCGTCGCTGATGGTCTATTCGGGCTTTCGTTTCGTGCAGATGGCATCCCGGGCGGGATTGCCGATCGCGGCAGTGAACCTCGGTCGGACGCGAGCCGATGATATTTTGGCTCTGAAGGTCGAAGAAGCTTGCGAGCGCGCGCTGAGCTTTCTGCTGTAGTCCCTGCGCCGGGCCAAGCGAAGGAGCTGTTACGGGAGAATATCTTCGTTTGGAAATCGAACTCTTGAGACGGCTGACGGCGGGCTGATCGATGGCGAAGGGGAACGAGCCGCATAGGTGCCGCATTGTCGGACCCCAGCCTGCCGTTTGACGATGTGAGTATTTCGCTTTGGCCCGATTTTTCACGTGCTATTGGTTTTGACCCCATTTTGACAGCGTCAAGGGCTTGAGGCTCATCATTGGTGCCCAGGCGGGCAGGGCGACGTGATTATGCTGGGCTCGACTACGGGTATCGTAAGCTTTGCGGAAAGAGGTCCTTCCGGCCCTCGTCGATCTGCAGCGGCCTGCCGTCGATCCAATTGAGGCCAGTGAGGAAGCTAAGGGCGGGGTATCATGCTTTACGCGCCCTTTGCACGCCCGAGAACTCAACCAACGATTCAAACCAATCCCGGATTTCCTCGATGGCCGCGACGACCGCGCGGGCCTCACGGGGCGATGCGAAGTCCATGACATCTGGAACGACTTGGTCGGCAAGCTCGACCATGCCAGCGGGGCGCTTCAGGCGCCCGGCGCTCATCGCTCACGTCCTGTCCTGATGCGGTTTCCCGACGCCGTTCACGCCGTTCGGCATCTCGTTTTGCGGCCTCTGCCGTTGTCGAGATGCGGCCGGTTTTATGTGTTCGTGGGGTTTCTATTGAATCTGTCCCCCCGCCGTGGGGGGTATGACCCCGGTGATCTCGGGGGGTATCCATACCCCCCGCCTTGGGGGGTATGATTTTGATTGATGGCCAAATCCGCCGCTGCGGTTTCCCGTCGACGAAGCTGGAAGCGCGAACAATGGCGCCGGCCCTTTCAAGTTCGGTGAGAGCCTGCTGCACCTTATTCAGCGGTATGCCGAGCGTTTTGCTGATGTAGTCATCCGTGGGGAAGGCGTAGCCCTCCTTCTGACACAGCAAACTGAGCAGCCACGCGATACGAACAACTCTGGCGCTGCTGGCGAACTTCGTCGTCACGGCGCACTGCCATCCGAACATGCGAGCTGCACGCTGTCTGGCGGTACTCCAGGTGAGGGCGTCTTTCGGTACCCCGCGCTCGAAATGGCGCTTCCACTTCTTGGGCTGCGGCGTCGCAACGTCATTGCGCGGACTTATGTCCGCGTTTATATTGTGCTTCATTCTTGCGGCACCTCCATGCCGCTTCACTGCTGAATAGCCCTTGGCTGCCGATGCGAACGGTGCCCTTGGGCTTTTTGGTTTTTGGTGGTCTCCTTGCTAGTGAAGTCGCGCCCGCGCGGATCGAGTCCGAGAACTTTAGGCTAACCCGGTAACCACCGTTTTTATCGAAGGTGCTCCCCGCGGTGATCGCGCGCTCCGTCGGGGGACGCTGGGCGCCGGCCGGGTTGGCGCTGACGCCGCGAAGGGGATTGGCTGTGACACTTTGATCGTTTTCAGCCCGCTCAACCGGAGCGGAATGTGTCACAATACGTTGATGGAACTGATGTGCTTTCGCCCTGTCACGGCGGAGGCCGCGGGTTCGAGTCCCGTCTCTCGCGCCATCATTTCAATGACTTAACGCCTGCCAAAGCGGCATTTTCGATCGGCGGGGGCTGCCCCCGGTCCTGGCGAGATGCTCTGCGTCGTCCTGCGGGAAGACCCGGGGGGCCGCGCAAACCCAACGAAAGCCGGCTTTCCAAAACTGCCCGCAAAATGACGAAGGCCGCCCCGGGGGACGGCCGCATGATGCATCGCCGACCTCTTTGGATCTAGCGAACCATCGATGTCTCTGAACTGGTCACGGCAATCGCTTTGCCTGCCTTAATCACGTGGGCCGTCTGGGCGTAATCCGAGCTGGTTCGGGCGAAGATGGCTAAACCGGCTACCGTGATGCCGGCCACGAGGGCGACAACCACGATCTTCAGATGGGTCGCACGGTCCGCCGAGTGAATTGAATGGTTCATGGGAGCCTCCTGGCGCCTTTGTCGCCACGTTATTGCCGGCGGGTTTACCCCCCATTTGTTTCCGGCCGGTTTCGCGGGTTCCCCAAAATGGTTTCATCACCGTCCTTCCGGGTATCCCGCGGCTTGCGGGCAGCGGCGGTGCTCGCCACGGAATTCGGGCTGGTGAGTTGCAAGATGCGGGCGGCCTGTTCCGGAAGAGGGTCGGCACCCCGATGCGGCCCGCCCCCTCGTGAGCGGCTCACTGGTGCCTCGGCTTCATTTCCCGTCGTTCCCGTCACGCCTGGGACCGGGCCGAAACGTCAAGATAGCTTGTCTTGCGCCCCCTGTTGCGCTGCGCTAAGCCACGGAACAAATCCAGTTGACGAATCTGCTGTCGTTGCCGACCGCAGGAAAAGGCCCCGCCGATGACCGGCATCTTGCAAAATTATCTTCCACTTGTGGTGTTCATCGGGGTCGCCAGCCTGATCGGCCTGGCGCTGCTGATTGCGCCCTTCCTGGTGGCCTTCCAGCAGCCCGATCCGGAAAAGCTGTCGGCGTATGAGTGCGGATTCAACGCATTTGACGACGCCCGCATGAAGTTCGACGTCCGGTTCTATCTGGTGGCGATCCTCTTCATTATCTTCGATCTGGAAGTGGCATTCCTGTTTCCCTGGGCGGTGGCGTTCGGCAAGCTGGGGGCCACGGGCTTCTGGTCCATGTTGGTTTTCCTCGCCGTGCTTACCGTCGGCTTTGCCTATGAATGGAAGAAAGGCGCGCTCGAATGGGATTGAGCCCCGCTCTCGCAACGCCGGGGTTCGCACCGGCGGTCGCCCCCGCCGCAACCGGCATCATTGATCCCTCAACCGGCAGGCCGGTCGGGGCCAACGATCCGTATTTTCTCGAGGTCAACCACGAGCTGTCCGACAAGGGCTTCTTCGTCGCCGCCACCGACGACCTGATCACCTGGGCGCGTACGGGGTCGTTGATGTGGATGACATTCGGCCTCGCATGTTGCGCCGTCGAGATGATGCAGGTCTCGATGCCGCGCTACGACGCCGAGCGTTTCGGCTTTGCGCCGCGTGCTTCCCCGCGGCAATCCGACGTCATGATCGTGGCGGGCACGCTGACCAACAAGATGGCACCCGCGCTGCGCAAGGTTTACGATCAGATGCCGGAGCCGCGTTACGTGATCTCGATGGGATCATGCGCCAATGGCGGCGGCTACTATCACTATTCGTATTCGGTGGTGCGCGGCTGCGACCGCATTGTGCCCATCGACATCTACGTGCCCGGCTGTCCGCCGACGGCGGAAGCGCTGCTTTACGGCGTCATGCTGCTGCAGAAGAAGATCCGGCGCACCGGTACCATCGAACGCTAAGGTTTTTGGAATGGACGACGGCAGGCTCGACGCTCTGGGGCAGACGATTGTTAGCGCGCTTGCCGGTGCGGCGACCGGCCATTCGATCGCGTTCGGGCAGCTCACGGTCACCGTCCAGGCCGACAAGATCGTCGATGTCGTAAAATTCCTGCGTGACGATCCCGGTTGCCGCTTCGTCAATTTCACCGACGTCACCGCGGTCGACTATCCCGGCCGCGAGAAGCGCTTCGACGTGATCTACCATCTGCTGTCTCCGACGCTGAATGCGCGCGTCCGCTTGCGCGCCGAAGCCGACGAGACCACCCAGGTGCCTTCGATCATCGAGGTATTTCCCGGCGCCGACTGGTTCGAGCGCGAAACCTACGATCTCTATGGCGTGATCTTCATCGGCCACCCGGACATGCGGCGTCTGCTGACCGACTATGGTTTCGATGGCCACCCGCTGCGCAAGGATTTTCCGCTCACCGGCTTCGTCGAGGTGCGCTACGACGACCAGGAGAAGCGGGTGCTTTACGAGCCCGTCCGCCTCAATCAGGAATTCCGAAAATTCGATTTTCTCTCGCCATGGGAAGGCGCCGACTATCCGGTCCTTCCGGGGGATGAGAAGGCCGGGCCGAAAGGCTGATCATGACCGAAGCACCAGCACTCCGTAACTTCACGATCAATTTCGGACCGCAGCATCCGGCCGCGCACGGCGTGTTGCGCCTGGTGCTGGAGCTTGACGGGGAAGTCGTCGCCCGCGTCGATCCCCATATCGGCCTGCTTCACCGCGGCACCGAAAAGCTGATCGAGCACAAGACCTACCTGCAGGCGATCCCGTATTTCGATCGGCTCGACTACGTCGCGCCGATGAATCAGGAGCATGCGTTCTGTCTGGCGGCAGAGAAGTTACTCGGGATTGATGTGCCACGCCGAGGCCAATTGATCCGCGTTTTGTACTGCGAGATCGGCCGTATCCTGTCGCATCTTCTCAACGTCACCACGCAGGCAATGGACGTCGGCGCGCTCACCCCGCCGCTGTGGGGCTTTGAAGAGCGAGAGAAGCTGATGGTGTTTTACGAGCGCGCCTCCGGCTCGCGCATGCATGCGGCCTATTTCCGGATCGGCGGCGTGCACCAGGATCTGCCGCCGAAGCTGGTCGACGATATCGAGGCCTGGTGCGATCCGTTCCTCGGCGTGGTCGACGATCTCGAAACGCTGCTCACCGGCAACCGCATCTTCAAGCAGCGCAACGTCGACATCGGTGTGGTCTCGCTGAAGCAGGCCTGGGAATGGGGCTTCTCGGGCGTGATGGTGCGTGGCTCGGGCGCCGCGTGGGACCTGCGCAAGGCGCAGCCCTATGAATGCTATGCCGAGATGGATTTCGACATTCCGATCGGCAAGAACGGCGACTGCTACGACCGCTACTGCATCCGCATGGAAGAAATGCGCCAGTCCGTGCGTATCATGAAGCAGTGTGTCGCCAAGCTGCGCGCGGCCGACGGGCAGGGGCCTGTCGCGGTGCAGGATCACAAGATTTTCCCGCCGCGCCGCGGCGAGATGAAACGCTCGATGGAAGCGCTGATCCACCATTTCAAGCTCTATACCGAGGGCTTCCACGTGCCGGCCGGCGAAGTTTACGCCGCGGTCGAGGCTCCGAAGGGCGAGTTCGGTGTCTATCTGGTCGCCGACGGCAGCAACAAGCCCTACAAATGCAAGATCCGCGCGCCGGGGTTCGCGCATTTGCAGGCGATGGATTTCATCTGCAGGGGCCACCTGCTGGCCGACGTCTCGGCGATTTTGGGCTCGCTCGACATCGTGTTTGGAGAGGTCGATCGGTGATCGCGTTGCCGCCCATCCATTTTGACCGGGCTTCGGGGTCTCTGGAGGGGGCCAACCTTTGGGAGCGGACAGCCGCTCTGGCACTGGCGACCGGCTCGAAAATTTCGTCACACTTTTCGCATCGCGGCTATATCGGCTGCGCCAATCTGCTGCGCAAGACGCTGACTGAGCGCAACATTGCGATCAGGCTCAACGCGGATGCGACCTTTGAATTTCCGTATGGCGATGGCTACTGGAGCAAGCTGCTCGACCGCTCATACAACTACGAAGACGAGCTCGAATTGTTGTTTCGCCATTCCGCCGATATCGACTACACGCTGCTCGATTGCGGCGCCAATTACGGCTACTGGTCGGTGCTGGTGACGAGCGCGCCATTCGGCTCGCACAAGGCGATCGCGATCGAGCCGTCGTCGCAGAATTTTGCCAAGCTTGCCAATAACGCCGGGGTCAACGGCAACCGCTTCGAGTTGATGAAATGCGCGATCGGTGCGGCGAGGGGTATCGCGCGGCTGTCGGGAACCAAGCACGAAGCGTTCAGCATCGCCGGCGGTGCAGATGGCGGCGGCGAGGAGGTGCCGGTCATCGCGCTCGACAATCTCATCGACGATGGCAAGGTTTCTGCTGACGGAAAATTCCTGATCAAGCTCGACGTCGAGGGCGTCGAAGTCGAAGCCATCAAGGGCGGCACGCGGCTGTTGCAGGGCGACAGCGTGATCATGTGCGAAGAGCACGGCAACGACCCTGATCACACCGTGTCGCGCTATATCCTCGATCAGACGCCGCTCAAGCTCATCGTCTACGATCCCCGCTCCAATCGACTGGAAACCGTGACCGAGCTTTCGATCCTCGACCGCATCAAGGTTTCATCCCACGTCGGCTATAACGTGTTCGGCACCGCAAGTGCGTTCTGGCAAAATCGTATTCACGCCCTGAACGCCAACGCCGCGCGCCGCATGCAATGAGAGACTGAACGCAATGTCCGTCCGCCGCCTCGCACCCAAGGAACTTCAGCCCGCAAGCTTCGCCTTCACGCCGGAGAATCTTGCCTGGGCAAAAGAGCAGATCGCCAAATATCCGGAAGGCCGCCAGGGCTCCGCCGTCATCCCGATCCTGTGGCGGGTCCAGGAACAGCATGACGGCTGGGTTTCGGAAGCGGCGATCCGGGCGGTCGCGGATTTGCTCGACATGCCCTATATTCGTGCCCTGGAGATCGCGACCTTCTACACCATGTTCCAGTTGCAGCCGGTCGGCAGGAAGGCGCACGTCCAGGTCTGCGGCACCACGCCGTGCCGCCTGCGCGGGGCGGGCGACCTCATCGAGGTGTGCCAGAGCCGTATCCACCATGACCCCTTCCATTTGTCCAAGGACGGCAATTTCAGCTGGGAAGAGGTCGAGTGTCTCGGCGCCTGCGTGAATGCTCCGATGGTGCTGATCTGGAAAGATACCTATGAGGATCTGACCAAGGAGAGCTTCGGCAAGGTGCTCGACGGCTTTGCCTCCGGCAATCCGCCGAAGCCGGGGCCGCAGATCGACCGTCAGTTCTCCGCTCCTGTGGGCGGGCCGACCACGCTGAAGGAAACCACATGAAGCGCGACCATGCCTTGCGAGTGGCGGGACCGGGGAGTGTCGGTGCGATGAAGAACTGGCGCTATATGGCTTTGCACGCCGCGGCTGCGGCCGCGTTTATCTTCCTGCTGCAGCGCTACGCGCTGAACGCCTCGCTGGAATCATGTTTGCTGTGGGCGCTGACCTTTGGCTTCTGCGCCGCAGGTCTTGCCTATTCGCAGTCCAATCGCTGACCCCTTAGGAAGCTTCAAGTCATGCTCGAGGACAAGGACCGCATCTTCACGAACCTCTACGGCCTCCAGGACTGGGGCCTCGAAGGTGCGCGCCGTCGCGGCGGCTGGGACGGCACCAAGGCGATCATCGACAAGGGCCGCGACTGGATCATCAACGAGATGAAGGCGTCGGGCCTGCGCGGCCGCGGCGGGGCCGGTTTTCCGACCGGCCTGAAATGGTCGTTCATGCCGAAGGAATCGACCGACGGCCGGCCGAGCTATCTCGTCGTCAATGCCGACGAGTCCGAGCCCGGCACCTGCAAGGATCGCGAGATCATGCGGCACGATCCGCATCTTCTGGTCGAGGGTTGTCTGATCGCGAGCTTCGCGATGGGCGCGCATGCCTGCTACATCTACGTGCGCGGCGAATTCATCCGCGAGCGCGAACATCTTCAGGCCGCCGTCGACCAGGCCTATGCGGCGAAGCTGATCGGTAAGGACAATGTCAACGGCTGGCCGTTCGATCTCTATGTCACGCATGGCGCCGGTGCCTATATTTGCGGCGAAGAGACGGCGCTGCTGGAAAGCCTCGAAGGCAAGAAAGGCATGCCGCGGCTGAAGCCGCCATTCCCGGCCAATGTCGGTCTCTATGGCTGCCCGACCACCGTCAACAACGTCGAGTCGATCGCGGTTGCGCCGGATATTTTGCGGCGCGGCGCCGCCTGGTTCGCCGCCATTGGGCGGCCCAACAATGTCGGCACCAAACTGTTCTGCATTTCCGGGCATGTCGAGCGTCCCTGCAATGTCGAAGAGGCGATGGGAATTCCGTTTCGCGAGTTGATCGAGCGCCACTGCGGCGGCGTCCGCGGCGGCTGGGACAATCTCAAGGCGGTGATCCCCGGCGGCTCCTCGGTGCGCATGGTGCCGGCGGAGCAGATCATCGATACGCCGATGGATTTCGACAGCCTCGGCAAATTGCGCTCCGGTCTCGGCACCGCCGCCGTCATCGTGATGGACAAGTCGACCGACCTGATCCGGGCGATCGCGCGCATTTCCTATTTCTACAAGCACGAGAGCTGCGGCCAATGCACGCCGTGCCGCGAGGGTACGGGTTGGATGTGGCGGGTGCTGACCCGGATGGCCGAGGGCCGCGCCCACAAGCGCGAAATCGACATGCTGCTGGAGGTTACAAAACAGGTCGAGGGCCACACCATCTGCGCGCTCGGCGATGCGGCGGCCTGGCCGATCCAGGGCCTGATCGCGCATTTCCGTCACGAGATCGAGGCGCGTATCGACGAATATTCGCGCAAAGCCGATATCGACGATGCCGGCATTCTCGACCCCGCTCACATGGTCGCGGCGGAGTGACGTCGATGTCGCAACCGAGCATTTTCTGGTGGCAGAAATACGGGACGCTGGCGCAGATGGCGCAGGCGACCGTCGCGCTGTTCGGCTTCGTTGCGATCCTGTTTCAGATCAATGAAATCCGCACCGGCAACCGCGCCGCCAGCGCGCGGCAGGCGTTTTTGGGCTATACCGATCTGGCGTTCAAGAATCCGAAATTCTCGGCGCCGGACTACGATACGATCAAGGCCGGCAGCCGCGAGACACAGGTCCAGTACGAGAGCTTTGTCTCCTACTTCCTCTATGCCTGCGAGGAAGCGACCGCCGCATTTGGGGACCGGCGCGAATGGCTGGCGTCGTGCGACTACGACCTGAAGCCGCATCTGCCGTATCTGTGCGAGAAGAACAGGGCTGAGCCCGCCTATCTCGCGACCTACAGCGCCGTCACCCAGGAATGGGTGAAGGCGTCCATGAAGACCGCAAGCGTCACACCGCCTGACTGCAAGCTGGGAAAGACTTGAGACAACAATGACCAAACTCATCGTCGATGGCAAAGAGATCGATGTTCCCCCGGAATTTACGCTGCTGCAGGCGTGCGAGGCGGCGGGCGCGGAAATTCCGCGCTTTTGCTACCACGAGCGGCTGTCGATCGCCGGCAATTGCCGGATGTGTCTCGTTGAGGTGAAGGGCGGTCCGAAGCCGGTCGCGAGCTGCGCCTGGGGCGTTCGGGATTGCCGTCCCGGTCCGAAGGGCGAGCCGCCGGAAATCTCGACCCGTTCGCCGATGGTGAAGAAGGCGCGCGAAGGCGTGATGGAATTCCTGCTGATCAACCATCCCCTGGATTGCCCGATCTGCGACCAGGGCGGGGAGTGCGACCTGCAGGATCAGGCGATGGGCTACGGTGTCGACACCTCTCGTTTCGCCGAGAACAAACGCGCCGTCGAGGACAAATATCTGGGCGCGCTGGTCAAGACCTCGATGAACCGATGCATCCAGTGCACGCGTTGCGTTCGCTTTGCCGCCGAAGTCTGTGGTGTACCCGAGATGGGCGCGACCGGCCGCGGCGAAGACATGGAGATCACCACCTATCTGGAGACTGCGCTGACCTCGGAGCTGCAGGGCAACCTCGTCGACATTTGCCCGGTGGGCGCGCTGACCTCGAAGCCCTATGCGTTCGCGGCGCGGCCCTGGGAGCTCGGCAAGACCCAGTCGATCGACGTGATGGACGGCGTCGGCTCGGCAATCCGGGTCGATACCCGCGGCCGCGAGGTGATGCGGATTTTGCCGCGCGTCAACGAGGCGGTGAACGAGGAATGGATTTCCGACAAAACCCGCCACGTCATCGATGGCCTGCGCACGCAGCGGCTTGACCGTCCCTACATCCGCGAGAACGGCCAGCTCCGCCCGGCATCATGGTCCGAGGCGTTCGCGGCCATCGCGGCGAAGGCAAGTCGCATCGACGGCAAGCGGATCGGAGCGATCGCGGGCGATCTCGCCGCGGTGGAGGAGATGTTTGCGTTGAAGGAGCTCCTTGCGAAATGCGGCTCCGTCAATCTTGCGGTGCAGGGCGGCGACAGCTTCGATCCCAAGGCCGGGCGCGCCTCCTACATCTTCAATCCGGCCATTGCCGGCATCGACCACGCCGACGCGCTTCTGATCGTGGGTTCGAACCCGCGCAAGGAAGCCGCCGTTCTCAACGCGCGCATCCGAAAGCGCTGGCGCTCAGGCCAGCTCAAGATCGGCGTGATCGGCGCCAAGGCCGATCTTACCTATGCCTATGACTATCTCGGCGCGGGAACGGATTCGCTCAGCGATCTCGCCGCCGGCAAGCATTCCTTCGCCGATGTGCTGAAGAATGCGAAAAACCCGATCGTGCTGGTCGGCGCCGGTGCGGCCGGACGGCACGACGGGCGTGCGGTTTTGGCGCTGGCGGCCAAGCTGGCGCTGGATGTCGGTGGAGTCAAGGACGGCTGGAACGGCTTTGCGGTTCTGCAGGATACGGCCTCGCGTGTCGGCGCGCTCGATATCGGCTTTACGACGGGCGTGGGTGGCCTGAGTTCCGTGGAGATGACAACGTTCGGCACGCTTGACGTTTTGTTCCTGCTCGGCGCCGATGAGATCAAGGTACCGGACGGCACCTTTGTGGTCTATATCGGCACCCATGGCGATCGCGGCGCGCACCGCGCCGATGTCATCCTGCCGGGTGCGGCCTATACCGAGAAATCCGGCATCTTCGTCAACACCGAGGGCCGGGTGCAGATGGCCAACCGTGCGGGATTTCCTCCGGGCGAGGCGCGTGAGGACTGGGCGATTGTCCGGGCGCTGTCGGATGTTCTCGGCAAGAAGCTGCCCTACGATTCGCTTCCAGCCCTGCGGCAGGCGATCTTCAAGGCTGCGCCGCACCTGATGCGGCTCGACCAGATCGAAGCCGGCAACGCCGCCGACATTAAGGCGCTTGGCGGCAAAAGTGGCAATGTGGAGAAGGCGCCGTTCAAGGCTTCCGTCGACGATTTTTACCTGACCAACCCGATCGCGCGGGCGTCTGCGGTCATGGCGGAATGCTCCCGCCTGGCCTCCGGCAAGATGCTGACGGCAGCGGAGTGAACTGATGGCCGAATTCTGGACCAGTACATTGTGGCCGCTGATCATCATGGTCGCCCAGAGTCTGTTGCTGCTCGTGGTGCTCCTGATCGCGATCGCCTACATCCTGCTCGCCGACCGCAAGATCTGGGCGGCGGTGCAGATCAGGCGCGGTCCCAACGTGGTCGGACCCTGGGGCCTGTTGCAATCCTTTGCCGACCTTTTGAAATTCGTGCTGAAGGAACCGATCATTCCCTCCGGCGCCAACAAGGGCGTGTTCCTTCTGGCGCCCCTGGTGAGCTGCGTGCTCGCGCTCGCCGCATGGGCCGTGATCCCGATGAATCTCGGCTGGGTGATCTCGGACATCAACGTCGGCGTGCTCTATATCTTCGCGATTTCGTCGCTGTCGATCTACGGCATCATCATGGCCGGCTGGTCGTCGAACTCGAAATATCCGTTCCTCGCAGCGCTTCGCTCGGCCGCGCAGATGGTCAGCTACGAAGTCTCGATCGGGTTCGTGATCATCACCGTCCTGCTTTGCGCGGGCTCGCTCAATCTGTCGAGCGTGGTCGAGGCCCAGGACACGCGCGGCCTCGGCAGCCTGATCGGATTGCCCTGGGCGACGTTCCTGAACTGGTACTGGCTGCCGCTGTTTCCGATGTTCGTGATCTTCTATGTCTCGGCGCTGGCGGAAACCAACCGCCCGCCGTTCGATCTGGTGGAAGCCGAATCCGAGCTGGTCGCGGGCTTCATGGTCGAATACGGCTCGACGCCCTATCTTCTGTTCATGCTCGGCGAGTACGTCGCGATCACCACGATGTGCGCGATGGCCACGATCCTGTTCCTGGGCGGCTGGCTGCCGCCCATCGCGTTGCCGCCGTTCACTTGGGTGCCCGGCGTGATCTGGTTCGCGCTCAAGGTATTTTTCATGTTCTTCATGTTTGCGATGGCGAAGGCGATCGTGCCGCGCTACCGCTACGATCAGTTGATGCGGCTGGGCTGGAAAGTGTTCCTGCCGTTGTCGCTGGCGATGGTGGTTGTCGTCGCCGGCGTGCTGCATTTCGCGGGGATCGCTCCGCAATGAGGTCGCTATGAGTGTCAATCTCAACGCCACAGCCCGCTCTCTGCTGCTGTCGGAATTCGTGTCGGCGTTCTTTCTCGCGATGCGCTATTTCTTCAAGCCGAAGCCGACGCTGAACTACCCGTTCGAAAAGGGGCCGATCTCGCCGCGCTTCCGTGGCGAGCATGCGCTGCGGCGTTATCCCAATGGCGAAGAGCGCTGCATCGCCTGCAAGCTGTGCGAGGCCATCTGTCCGGCGCAGGCCATCACCGTCGAGGCCGGACCGCGCCGCAATGACGGCACCCGACGCACCGTGCGCTACGACATCGACATGGTGAAATGCATCTATTGCGGGCTGTGCCAGGAAGCCTGTCCGGTCGATGCCATCGTCGAGGGGCCGAATTTCGAATTCGCGACCGAGACCCGCGAGGAACTCTATTATGACAAGGCGAAACTTCTCGCCAACGGCGACCGCTGGGAGCGCGAGCTTGCGAAGTCAATCGAACTCGACGCGCCGTACCGGTGAGGTGAGGGCATGATCTCAGGCCATATCTCCACGTCATTCCGGGGCGCGCGAAACGTGAACTCCGATGTGCAATTGCACATCGGAGAATCTCGAGATTCCGGGTCTGGTCCTTCGGACCATCCCGGAATGACAGGGAGCTTGGTATGATCCTTCCCGCGCTGTTCTTTTATTTGTTCGCCGGCATCTGCGTTGCCTCGGCGGTGATGGTGATTGTGTCGCGCAATCCCGTGCACTCGGTGCTGTTCCTGATCCTGGCGTTCGTCAACGCGTCGGGCCTGTTCGTGCTGATGGGGGCCGAGTTCCTGGCGATGATCCTGGTCGTGGTCTACGTCGGCGCGGTCGCGGTGCTGTTTCTGTTCGTGATCATGATGCTCGATGTCGATTTCACCGAACTGCGCGAGGGTTTTCTGGAATATTTGCCGATTGGTCTGGTGATCGGTGCGGTATTCCTTGCCGAATTATTGCTGGTTGGAGGTGGCTGGGTCATCAATGCCAATGTCGCCAAATCGATCACGTCCGCGATTCCGGGCAATGTCAGCAACACCGAGGCGCTCGGCCTCGTGCTCTATACCAAGTACATCCACTATTTCCAGATCGCCGGCATGGTGCTGTTGGTCGCCATGATCGGCGCCATCGTGCTGACGTTGCGCCACAAGGCCAGCGTCAAGCGGCAGGATATCAATGTGCAGAACGCGCGGACGCCTGAACTCGCGATGAGCGTGCGCAAGGTGGCCTCCGGCCAAGGCCTGCAGGACGCCGACGCCGCGGAGTGGGTGCAATGACCATCGGTCTCGGACATTATCTTGCGGTCGGCGCGATCC
>Ga0073928_10006513_pt1 | contig 15662 bp, 15 predicted proteins | sample PaiPotPPA55metaG_FD_76969 | JGI IMG/M metagenome (GOLD analysis project Ga0073928, IMG submission 76969) | Iron sulfur acid spring bacterial and archeal communities from Banff, Canada, to study Microbial Dark Matter (Phase II) - Paint Pots PPA... ... | reverse complement strand
CGCGCGCCAGTTCCCGGGAGACGGCTTGCACCTCGTCCTCGGTAAGCTCGCGCCGCAGTTGGGCTCCGGCTACCTCGCCCAACATCACCACAACGATGGCAGCTTTGCGGACGCCGGGTATCGGTTCATTGCGCTGCACATTGGTGATCATGACGTTTGCTCTAGGCCCTCTCATTCAGCCAGGTGCGAAGGGTCTGCGCCGGTGTAACAGGATCCTTCTTCAGGCCTTCGCGGAGCACCTTGACCAATACTTCCGATTTATTGGTGCCGGGCTTGGGCACGCGAATGGATTCCAGGGCATCCGCCTCCATGCGCTCCTGCATTTGGGCCCGGTCTGCCATGTGGGCTTCGATCTTCTTAGATACGGAGTCGCCGCCCGGTAGCGCGGTCACATCGCCGTTCCCGGCCGGCAATTCGCCCGGCGCTTGGGGCGTTCGGGGAGCTCGCCGTAGCTTCCGCATGGTCAGGACCACGAGCGCCAGCAGCAGAATGGCGCCACCCGCGACCGCGCCGATCATCTTGGGATTATTGAGCCAAGCCGGCCAGCGCGGCGCGGGCCCACCCGGCGCTCCCGGCGCCGGGCCCGGCGGCAACGGCGGCTCGGAGTGCAGGGTGGCTTCAAACGGCAACGTCTCGACGATGAGCTGGTCTCCGCGCTCCGCCTTAAAGCTGATGACGCCGGCTACCAGGTCGTGAATGGTCTTCAGCTTCTCGGGCGACGGAGGCACGAGCACTTGTTGAAGGTGCGGCGGCTTGCCTTCCCAGCGCACTTCCTGATCGATGAGCAACGATACGGAAACCCGTTTCAGCTCGCCCTGCGGGATGCGCACGCGTTTCACCATGCGGCTCGACTGATAGTTGATCTCCTCGGTGCGGCGCGAGGTCACGCCGGACGCGCCCGAGGTACGTGCGGGCGGCTTGGGGAGATTCGACGCCGTTCCCGGGACGCCCCCGGCCACCGCCGAAGGGGCCAAGTCCTCACTTTTCTGCGAGCTGACCATTACGGAGTGGGAAGGATCGAAGGTCTCCTCGCTTTGCTCGCCGGTGGTGAAGTCGCATTCGGCCGAAACCGCCGCCCGAAAACGGTCCGGGCCCAGCAGCGGCTCCAGCGTGGCCTGAATCTTGGCCAGCAGGCCCTTCTCGATTTGCTCGCGGTATTCAAGATGGGCCTCGGAACTTTCCAGGCCGCCGCCGCCGTCCGTCTTGCGGGGACGGTTGAGCAGGTCGCCGCGCGTGTCCACCACCGTGACGGCTTCCGGCGCCAAGCCTTCCACGGCGCTGCCCAGCAGATTGCAGATGGCGGCGACGTTTTGCGGCGAGAGTTGCGCGCCGGGACGCAGTGCCACCACCACGCTGGCCTTGGCGGGCTGGCGCGCTTCTAAATACAGCGAGTCCTTGGCAAAGGTGAGATGCACGCGGGCCCGCTCCACTTCCGTAAGCGACGTAATGGAACGTTCCAGCTCCCCTTCCAACGCGCGGCCGTAATTGACATGCTCGGCAAAGTCGGACGTCCCAAAATTGGTTTTGTCGAATATCTCGAAACCCATGCGTCCGGTCCTGGGCAGACCGTTCAGAGCCATCTGCAGGCGCAGTTCCGCCAATTTAGCGGAAGGCGCCAGGACCGTCGATCCATCGCTTGCCAGGCGGTAATCGGTGCCGCTTTCTTTCAGTTTCTGAATTACGGCGCCGGCGTCTTCGGCGGCCAAGCCGGTGTACAGTGGACGGAAATCGCTCTCGCGCCGCCAGGTAGTGAAGCCCCAGAGGGCTGCCGACACCAACACCGCGCAAAAGAGGATGCTGACCTTTTGTCGCGTGGTGAGGCGGGCGAAGAGTTTTTTCAACTGGTCCATCGCGGACTAGACCTGCATTTGCATAATCGACTGATAGGCGGACACTACTTTATTGCGCACTTGCACGAAGGTTTCAAATGCCAGCTCGGCGCGCTGGGCGGCCAGCGCCACCGTGTGCACTTCCTCGCCTTCCCCGGCCAGGAAACGCACGGCCGATTGATCCGCGGCGCTGCGCATGCGCTCGACACCGCCGATCGCGGCGCTAAACATGGATTGAAATTCACCAGGACCGCCCGTGCCAGCCGGGACGCCCTGCGGCATGCTAATCTCCGGCAGCCGGACGGGAGCAACAGGCGAGATGGGTAGAGACATGTTTCCTCGCTTATTTGAACAGATCCATTATTTGAACAGATCAATCGAACGCATAATCATATCTTTGGCCACCGAGATGGCGGCCACATTGGCCTGGAAGCCGCGCGACGCGCCCATCAGATCCACCATGTCCTCGGCCGGGTTCATGCGCGGGAAAGCGACGTAACCGTCCGCCCCGGCATCCGGATGGCCGGGCATGTAGCGCCGCTCGGGATCGCGGGTGTCCACGCTGATCTCCTGCACGGTGACTCCCTCCTGCAGGCGCGCGTCAAACACCGCCGCGAACGAAGGCGCCATCGGCTCAGAAGCGAAGACCGCGTCCTTGCGGCGATAGGGCCCGCCTTCGGGAGTACGGGTAGTTTCGGTATTGGCCAGATTTTCGACGAGCAGCTCGGCGCGGGTGCGCTCCGCCGCCATGCCCGAAGCACTGACCGCCATGGCAGAGAAAAGGCTCATGTGCTGCTCCCAGGTTGCAGGGCCGCCCGTATCGCTTGGATCTGGGAGCGCAGCAGATTGGAGGCCAAATTGAAGCGTATGTCGTTATCGGCCATCATCCGCGCTTCCCGATCTACACTGACATTGTTGCCGTCGTTGCGCGTGGTCAATCCGGACACTTCGATGGGTTGCGGGCCAAGGCCGCCCAGCGCGGAGCGGAACTCGGATTGAAAGTCGATGTCTTTGGTTTTGTATCCGGGCGTGTCGGCGTTGGCGACGTTGGAGGCTACCAGCTTCTGTCTGGCGCTCAGCAGATCCATGTACCGCTCCAGGCTTTCCGACAGACCTTGCAACATGACGCTGAACTAGCAAGCAAGCGGAGTTCCAGATATATATCTCTGTAAATGAAACGGAGCGCAGGGGGCGAGGCGGCAAAATTTGGTCGCGGAAGCAATTTTTGACGCGGCATGCGGCGAACGAGTGGGCACGCCGGGGAAGGCTTGCAGCAGTGCACAATTTTGGAACGAGGGGGCTTCGAGTCAAATGATCGCGCCGATCTTCTCTTGGATCTGCTCGGCGGTGAAGGGCTTCCGGATGTATCCGGCGGAGCCCAGACGGATGGCCTGGCTGACGGTCTGCTCGCTGCCCTCGGTGGTAATCATGACGACCGGCAAGTGACGCCACTGCTCGGCAGACTTCAACTCCGCCAGGAAGGTCAAGCCATCCATATTCGGCATATTGATGTCTGAAAGGACGAGTTGGAGCGGATGAGCCCGGATGATCTCCAGAGCCTCGCGTCCGTCGCGCGCCTCAAAAACCTCGCCGATATCCAAGCTGGTTTGGCGCAGGACGCGAACGAGGATCTTACGGATGGCCGTAGAGTCGTCGACGACTAAGATATTTAGTGCCATGGCTGCATGTAGTATCGGCGGGCGCCCACTTCTCCTTTAGGTTCAGCCGGCGTCGGCCCGCTGATGTGCCTCCATCAAGTTTGGCGGTGTCCCGCCGATAAGACAGGCGTGGAAACAATTGACCCTGAACAAATCATCAACAGTATACGTGCGTCGGCGGTGGAAGTCTTCTCCACCATGTTGGGATCGGAATTGCATTTTGCGGAGGCGCGTGCGAACGACAGTCCGGCGGCGCCTTTGGACGGAGTCATCTGCCTGATTGGCATGGCGGGCAAGTGGAGCGGCGTCGGCAGCTTGACCTGCTCCGCCGAATTTGCCTGCCGGATTGCCTCCCAAATGCTGTTGACCGAATATCCAACGGTGGACGCTGACGTTCTGGATGCCGTGGCGGAGATCGCCAACATGGTCCTGGGCAACGTCAAGACTCAACTGGAAGACGCGGTCGGTCCGATGGGCATGAGCATCCCCACGGCCATCTTTGGTAAAAACTTTCTGGCCAAGAGCTTAGGCGATGAGACCTGGACAGTCGTCTTTAGTTGCGAAGGCCAGGCCCTGGAGGTCAAGCTATTCCTCAAGCCGGCGTCGGGCAAGCCGCTGCACGGCGCCAAGAGTTGCACGCCGATCTACCTCTCCGAAGCGGGCGCCGACTGAAAGCCGGGGCCAGACCAACCTCCACAACTCGGAAGCCGGTCCCGCAGGCTGCATGACGGCCCAAAAAAACTCTAAGAGACTCCCGACTTCCACCGCACTACATAGTTGACCAAATCAGGGCAGACTATGAATGACGACGAAATCATCAAGGAATTTCTAGTCGAGAGCACCGACAACCTGGCGCGCCTGGACCAGGAGATGGTGGAATTAGAGCAGCGGCCCAAGGATCCCGAGCTATTAGCCGGGATCTTCCGCACGATTCACACCATCAAGGGCACTTGCGGATTCCTGGGATTCACTACGCTCGAAGGGGTCACGCATTCAACCGAGAGCATCCTGAGTCAACTGCGGGAAGGGAAGCGGGATTTAACGCCGGACCTGGTGACGCTCGTATTGGAGGCCGTAGACGTCGTTAAAAAAACGCTGGTGGCGATTGAAGCCAGCGGCGCGGAAGGCGGTGAAACCTATGACGAATTGCGGGCCAGGCTGAAGGCCGCCGCGGATTCCACCGGGGGAGGGGAAGCCTCGGGACGAGCCGCTGTATCGGCCGCGAACGGGAACGCGGTGGTTCCCAAGGGCCCTTCCGTGGCGGACTCGACTATCCGGGTCGACGTCGGGCTGCTCGACAAGCTGATGAACCTGGTGGGAGAGTTGGTGCTGACGCGCAATCAGATTTTGCAGTTCAACGCCCATCAGGAAGATATCACGCTGAACGCCAGTTCTCAGCGGTTGAACCTGATCACCACGGAACTGCAGGAGGGCGTCATGAAGACGCGCATGCAGCCGATCGGGGTGGTGTGGAACAAGCTGCCGCGGGTGGTGCGCGACATGGCGGCAGCGTTCGGCAAGCAGATCCACCTGCAGATGGACGGGGCCGGCACCGAGCTGGACAAGACCATCATAGAAGCGATCAAGGACCCCTTGACGCACATTGTGCGCAACTGTTGCGATCACGGCATCGAGAAGCCGGACGTGCGGGTGCACAAGGGAAAGCCTGCCCAGGGCAGGATCACGCTGCGGGCCTTCCACGAAGGCGGGCAGGTAAACATCGAGATCAGCGACGACGGCGCCGGCATCGATCCACAGGCCCTCAAGAGCAGCGCGGTGCAGAAGGGCCAGATCAGGCTGGAGCAGGCCGAGCGCATGACGGACCGGGAGGCCTTCGGGTTGGTGTTCCTGCCAGGCGTTTCCACCGCGGCGGAAGTGACCAACGTCAGCGGCCGCGGGGTAGGCATGGACGTGGTCAAGACCAACGTGGAAAAGATCGGCGGTGTAGTGGATCTGGTGAGCCGGGTGGGCGAGGGAACCACGGTCAAGCTGAAGATCCCGCTAACGCTGGCCATTATTCCTGGGCTGGTGGTCACGGTGAACCAGAGAAGGTCGTCGCCGCGATCGACCGATGGCGGGGGCGAGCGATATGTGATTCCCCAAGTCAGCCTTTTGGAACTGATCCGGCTGGAAGGCGAGTCGGGACGGCGGCAGATCGAACGCATTCACGACACGCCGTTCTACCGCAGGAGAGGCAACCTGCTGCCCCTCGCTTATCTGACGGAGGTGCTCCGTTTAAACAGCTCGCGCGAGTCCAACGTGGTCAATATCGTTGTGCTGCAAGCTGAGGACAGCCAGTTCGGGCTGGTGGTAGATGGCATCAGCGACACGCAGGAAATCGTGGTCAAGCCGCTGGGCAAGCAACTCAAGGGTCTGAGCTGTTATGCGGGGGCGACCATCATGGGAGATGGCCAAGTGGCGTTGATTCTGGACGTGCTGGGGATTGCGCAACTGTCCGGTATTGTGCGCGAATCGCGCGAGCAAACCCGGGCGGAGGTGCGCACGGCGGAACGAATCAGCGGCAACTGGCAGACCTATCTGTTGTTTCGGGCTGGCTCGTTTGAGCGCCTGGCGGTACCGCTGTCGTTGGTGGCCCGGCTGGAGGAGATCCCGCAATCGAAGATCGAACATGCCGGCGGCAAGCGAGTCGTACAATACCGCGGCCAAATCCTGCAGTTGGCCTCTCTGGCTCCGATCCTGGAGCCGGGCGCGCCGGACACCGCCGGCACACAAGATCCGGCGCAGGTGGTTGTCTTCCACAACGGCGAGCGCAGCATCGGCATTCTGGTGGACCAGATCCTGGACATCGTGGAAGAGACCGCCGATATCCGGCAGAGTACGGAACGCAAGGGACTGCTGGGCTCGGCGGTGATCGGCAAAAAGGTGACGGATCTGGTCGACCTGCACGAGGTCATCGCCGCGGCGGACGAAGGCTGGTTCGACAACGGCGAGAGCACGGAGGGCCATGGCGCCACGATTCTGGTGGCGGAAGCTTCGGCCTTCGCCCGCGGCCTGGTGCGCAATTCGCTCGAAATGGCGGGTTACCACGTAGTGGAAAGCGGCGATGCGCAAGCGGCCTTGCGGGAACTCGAGCGGCGCAAGATTGATGTCGTGCTGGCGGGCATGGACCTGCCGTCGGACGGCGGTTACGATTTGCTGGAAAAAATGCGGCGGATACCGAGTTTGTCGGGGATTCCGGCTATGGCCCTGATCGACAAGGCAGACCAGGCCAACGGCAAGGCGCCGCACGCACATGAATTCAGCGATTATCAGATGAAATTCGACCGGGAGGCCCTGTTGCACTCGCTGGCGAAGCTGGCGGGCGGCGTGGAGGCGGAACCGGTGTTGGCAGGAGAGAGGGTAAGACCGTGAACGCTCCCCAAAAGCTCCCGAGCGCGCCGGAAGAAGCGGCTCGCGCCAGCCGGCAGTATGCCACCTTTTTTGTGGACGAACTTTTCTTCGGCATCGACGTGCTGCATGTGCAAGAGGTGCTGCGTTACCAGGAGATGACCATGGTGCCGCTGGCGCCGGAGGTGATTGAAGGCCTGATCAACTTACGCGGCCAGATTGTGACGGCGGTGGATATGCGGCGGCGATTGAAGTTACAGCCGCGGGCGGAGGGTCAAACGCCCATGAACGTGGTGGTTCGCTCGGAAGAGGGCGCCGCGGTAAGCCTGCTGGTGGATGAAATCGGCGACGTGCTGGAGGCTGGTTCGGAGACCTTCGAGCGGCCGCCGGAGAATGTGGACGCCGCCGCGCGGGAGTTGTTGCGCGGCGTGTACAAGCTCAAGGACCGTCTGCTGTTGATACTCGACACGGAGAAGACGATAGATTTTGCCTCCGGCACATCGGCCTCGCGGACCATGTGACCGAACGGAGCGATGGTGGCTTTTACTTACTTCTTCCGGGACCTGCACATGCTCGAACTGGCAGTGCGCTACTCGGCGCCTTGCCTGTCCGGCCGCAGTTACGGGCGCGTCTGGGATGCCGGGTGCGCCATGGGGCAAGAGCCGTACTCGCTGGGTATTCTGCTGGCGGAAAATATGGGGCGCTTTGCCTTCAACAACCTGCGAATCCTGGCCAGCGATCAGGACAGCACCGATCAATTCGGCCCGATTGTGGCGGCTGGTGTGTACCCGCACGAGCAGCTGGAGAGGATGCCCGCGGGCATTCTGGAAAAGTATTTCGAGCCGGCCGGCGAGGCGGGCTATTTCAAGGTGGCCGAGAGCATCCGGCGCCACGTGACCTATCAGAAGCACGACCTGCTATCGCTGCGGGAAATCGGCGAGGGATTCAGCCTGATCATGTGCAAGAACGTCTTGCTGCACCTGGAGGCGGCCGAGCGCATCGACGTGGTGCGCATGTTCCATCGGGCACTTGCGCCGGGCGGATACTTTGCCACCGAGCAGACCCAGAAATTGCCGCCCGAGTGCGCGGGGCTGTTCGAGCAGGTGGCGCAGGACGGTCAACTCTACCGGAGACCGGAGACGGCCCCATGCGCGTGATCCTGCTGGCCGGCGCGGGTGGCATCTATACCTCGAACGCATACCTGGTGCTAGGTGATTGGAGCGCGCTGGAAGATGTAAACACGCTGGTGGATGTGGGCCGGGATCCGGCGGTGCTCGAGAGTATCGAACAGGCTCCTACCGGTGTGGGCAAGCCGAAGGTGGAACAGGTCGTTCTGACGCATGGGCACTACGATCACACCAGCCTGCTGCCGTTGGTGCGGGAGACGTTTCACCCCAAGGTGCTTGCGGCTGCTCATTGCGTCGCCGGCGTGGACGAACTAGTCAAAGGCGGCGACCTATTGCGGATGGGGGACCGGACGATCGAAGTGATCCATACGCCGGGGCATACCAGCGATTCGATCTGCCTGTATGAGCCGCTGGACGGAGTTCTGTTTGCGGGCGATACGCCCCTGCTGATCAGGACCGCCGGCGGGACCTATGAAGCCGGCTACGTGGCGGCCTTGCGGCACTTGTGCGCGCGGGACATCCGGCGGATTTATTTCGGGCATGGGGAGCCACTGGCCGGAAACTGCAATGCCCGGTTAAGGGAATCTCTAAGAGTAGTGGAAGGAAGCGATATATTGACTGCCAGCCTCGCGGCGGCGGAAGAAACGAGGCCCGCGCATGCGTAAGGGCCGGCCATCGGCCGGTTGCGGCGCTGCGCGCAGCCGTCAAATTCAGAACACCAAAAGGAACGGAGAACGTCATGTTGAATAGTAAGTCCAATGCAGGTCATACCGGCGTGCTGGAAGGCCGGGATTATGAACGGCCAGCGACCAAGACGGGGAACGGACGTCAAAGGCGCGATGCCGCCGATGCCGCCAAAGTTCGGACGGAATCCGGACTCGCGCACCCCGATATAGACCCGGAGCTGTTCGCCGATTACGCTGGAGAGATTGCCGCCATCGATAAGTCCCGGGCGGTGATTGAATTCAACATGGACGGCACCATCATCAAGGCCAACGACAACTTTCTCAGGGCCATGGGATATACCTTGGAGGAGATCGAAGGCCGGCATCACAGTATGTTTGTGGAGGACGCCTACCGGGGGAGCCTCGAGTACCGGGAGTTTTGGGCCAAGCTGAAGCGCGGCGAATACCAATCCGGCGAGTACAAGAGCGTCGGCAAGGGCGGCAAGGAAGTGTGGCTGCAGGCCATCTACAATCCGATTTTGGACGAGCGTGGCGATCCGTTCAAAGTGGTCGCGTTCGGTACAGACTGCGCGCAGCAGAAGATGGCCACCGTCGACTATCAAGGTCAAGTAGCCGCCATCCGGAAGTCCGAAGCGGTGATTGAGTTCGGCATGGATGGCACGATCCTGGATGCCAATGACAATTTCCTCAAGAACTTTGGCTACACCCTGGATGAAGTCAAAGGCAAATCCATGGGCATGTTCGTGGAGGACGCCTATCGCCAGAGCACGGAGTACAGAGATTTCATGGCCAAGCTAAACCGGGGAGAATTCCAGGTGGCGGAGTGCAAGCGCCTGGGCAAAGGAGGCAAGGAAATCTGGATTAAGGCTTCCTATAACCCGATTCTGGACCTAAATGGCAAGCCGTATAAGGTGGTGAATTTCGCCGCCGATATCACGCAGGAGAAGCTAGCCAGGGTGGACTACGAAGGGCAGATAGCCGCCATCCGCAAGTCGCAGGCCGTGATCGAATTCAGCATGGACGGCATCGTGCTCAACGCCAACGACAACTTTCTGAAGGCTCTCGGTTACACCTTGGACGAAATCAAAGGCCGGCATCACAGTATGTTCGTCGATGAAGGCTACCGGCAGAGCTACGACTACAAGGAATTCTGGACGAAGCTGAACCAGGGCGAATATCAGGCTGCGGAATACAAGCGGATCGGCAAGGGGGGCAAGGAGGTCTGGATTCAAGCTTCTTATAACCCGATCCTGGATCTGAACGGCAAACCGTTCAAAGTCGTAAAATACTCGACCGACATCACCGCCGAGAAGCTGGCGATCCAAGCGATGATTGCCGACACCATGACTCTGGCGAAGGCGGCGGTGGAAGGCAAGCTGGCCACCCGCGCGGACGCCTCCAAGCACCAGGGGGATTACCGCAAGGTTGTAGAAGGCGTCAACAACACCCTGGATGCCGTCATCGGGCCGCTCAACGTGGCAGCCGAATATGTAGATCGGATCAGCAAGGGGGACATTCCGCCGAAGATTACCGAAACCTATCATGGTGACTTTAACGAAATCAAGAACAACCTGAATGCGTGCATCGACAACATCAGCGCACTGGTCGGGGATACGGACAAGCTGGTGAAGGCGGCGGTGGAAGGCAAGCTGGCCACCCGCGCCGATGCCTCCAAGCACCAAGGCGACTACCGCAAGGTCGTAGAAGGCGTGAACAACACGCTGGATGCCGTGATCGGGCCGCTCAACGTGGCAGCCGAATACGTAGATCGGATCAGCAAGGGGGACATTCCGCCGAAGATTACCGAAACCTATCATGGTGACTTTAACGAAATCAAGAACAACCTGAATGCGTGTATCGACAACATCAACGCACTGGTCGGGGATGCCGACAAGCTGGTGAAGGCGGCGGTGGAAGGCAAGCTGGCCACCCGCGCCGATGCCTCCAAGCACCAGGGGGAATACCGCAAGGTCGTAGAAGGGGTCAACAACACGCTGGATGCCGTCATCGGCCCGTTAAACGTGGCTGCCGAGTATGTGGACCGCATCAGCAAAGGGGAGATCCCACCCAAGATCACGGATGCCTACCAGGGCGACTTCAACGAAATCAAGAACAACCTAAACGCTTGCATTGACAACATCCGCGCGATGGTGGCGGATGTGCAACACCTCGTCCAGGAGTCGGCCGAAGGTAAGTTGGACTCACGGGCGGATGCCTCCAAGCATGGAGGCGACTTCCGCAAGATCGTCGGCGGCGTCAACGATATGCTGGACGCCATCCTGCTGCCGATCGGCGAAGGCAACCGGGTGCTCGCGCAGATCTCCGGCGGCAAGATCGACGAGCTAATCGCCCAGAACTACAAGGGCGACCACGAGAAAATGAAACAGGCAGTGAACAAGGTCGCCACCGTGCTGCAGGGCTTGCAGAAGGAACTGGCGCGGCTGACGGCCGCCTCTCACGAAGGGCAGCTGTCCGAGCGGGGCAAGCCGGAGCAGTTCCAGGGCGCTTATGCGGGGATCGTGCAGGGTGTCAACGACATGCTGGACGCCATCCTGCTGCCGATCGGCGAAGGCAACCGCGTGTTGCGGCTGATACGCGGCGGGAACCTGCGCGAGCGGGTCGAAATCGCTTGCAAAGGCGACCACGAGAAAATGAAGAGCGCCATCAATGGCGTGCATGAATGGCTGACCACGCTGATTGCGTATGTCACCAAGCTGGCCAATGGCGACCTGACCGCGGCCGTCGACAAGGCCTCGAGCGAAGACCAGATCCATGAATGGCTGGTGCTGCTCAAGGAGAACATCAAGGGGCTGGCGGAAGACGTGAACCTGCTGGCACAAGCAGCGGTCAATGGCAAACTGGCGATCCGCGCCGAGGCTTCGCGCCATCACGGCGAATTCCGCAAGATCGTCGAGGGATTCAATCGGACGCTGGATATCGTGGTCGAGCCGTTGAAGATCGCGGCCAGCCAGGCTTCCGCGCTAGCGTCCTCGGCCGAAGAGCTTACCGCAGTCAGCAACCAGATGGCCTCGAACGCGGAGGAGACCGCCACCCAGGCGAACGTGGTTTCCGCGGCCAGCGAGGAGGTTTCCAAGAACGTGATGGTTGTTTCCGGCAGCAGCGAACAGATGCAGACCTCCATCCGCGAGATCTCAAAGAGCGCCAACGAGTCCGCCAAAGTCGCCAAGGCCGCGGTAGGCGTGGCAGAAACTACGAACGCCACCATATCGAAGCTGGGCGAGTCCAGCGTGGAGATCGGCAAAGTCATCAAGGTGATCACGTCCATCGCGCAACAGACCAATCTGCTGGCGCTGAACGCCACGATCGAAGCTGCCCGGGCGGGAGAAGCCGGCAAGGGCTTCGCGGTAGTGGCGAATGAAGTCAAAGAGCTGGCCAAGGAGACGGCCAAAGCGACGGAAGACATCGGGCAGAAGATCGACGCCATCCAGAGCGACACCAAGGGTGCGGTGCAAGCCATTGCGGAGATCAGCTCGATCATTAATCAGATCAACGATATTTCCAACAACATCGCCTCGGCGGTGGAAGAGCAGACCGTGACCACGAACGAGATAGGTCGCAACGTGAATGAGGCGGCCAAGGGGACCGGCGAGATTGCCAAGAACATTGGCGGGGTGGCGATAGCCGCGCAGAACACCACGCGGGGGGCCAGTGACATGCAGAAGGCGGCCCAGGCGCTCAGTGGGATGGCCGCCCAGTTACAGGGATTGGTTTCGAAGTTTTCTTTCTGAGTAAGCGGCGGTGCAGGCGCCACGGCAAAGGAACCGCATGCCGCAAGCCATGGTAGTTGACGACTCGAAAGCGATGCGCATGATTCTGTCCCGGAGTCTGGCCGAGATCGGCTACGAGATCTGCCACGCCGGCGATGGGGCGGAGGCGCTGTCGCTGTTGCGCGAGGACATGTCCCTGGTCCTGGTGGATTGGAATATGCCGCACATGAGCGGCCTGGAATTCGTGCAGCGAATGCGCGCCGATCCCAAGTACGCCAAGGTGGTGGTGATGATGGTCACCACCGAGACCGAAGTGGAGCAAATGGTCAAGGCCCTGGAAGCCGGCGCCAATGAATATGTGATGAAGCCGTTCACCCGGGACATCATCGCAGACAAGCTGCGGTTGCTGGGATTGTTGCACTAGGATGCGGGCCGCGATCGGGCAAAAAGCGCTGCTGCCGGGCCAGCGGGTTCGCGTCCTGGTGGTAGACGATTCGGTGGTCATCCGGCGTTTGGTGACTCTTGCCCTGGAGCAGGAGCCATTGTTGGAAGTGGTGGGCACGGCGGCGAACGGGAGCATCGCGCTCGAGCGCATGGCGCAATTGCGTCCCGACGTTCTCACGCTCGACATTGAAATGCCGGAGATGGACGGGCTGGAGTTGCTGCGCCGTATCCGGTACGACGAGAGCCGGCCGCGCGTGGTGATGTTCAGCACGTTGACCGAGCGCGGCGCCGCGTTGACCTTGGAATCCCTGGCCTTGGGCGCGGATGATTACGTGACCAAGGCCGCCAATGCCGGTTCGCTGGACCGTTCGATGGCCAGCCTGCGCGGAGAACTGATCCCCAAGATCAAGCAGTTCTTCCAGCTGCCGCAGGCAGGGATGCCGGCGGCGCCATCGCCCGCACCGATTCGCGCGGTTGTGCCCGCGCTCGGCATGACTTCCAGGCAGCGGCCGGAGGTGCTGGCGATCGGCGTCTCCACCGGCGGCCCCACGGCATTGGGCACGATCATTCCGCAACTACCGTCCGACTTCCCTTTGCCGGTTCTCGTCGTGCAGCACATGCCGCCTTTATTCACGCGCTTTCTCGCCGAACGTCTGCAGGCGGGTACGGGACTGGGCGTGGCCGAAGCCACCGAGGGCACCGCAGTGGCCCCAGGCAAGGTGTTGATCGCGCCGGGAGACTACCACATGCGCGTGCGGCGCAACGGTGGAAGCATGGTGATTGCCCTCGACCAGTCGCCCCCCGAAAACTCTTGCCGGCCGGCGGTAGATGTGTTATTTCGTTCGGTCAGTACAGCCTACGGCGCGCGTGCCCTGTCAGTGGTTTTGACAGGGATGGGCCAGGACGGGTTGCGGGGAGCCGCCATGCTCAAAGCCGGCGGAGCCTGTGTCATCGCGCAGGACGAAGCCAGCAGCGTGGTTTGGGGCATGCCGGGCGCAGTCGCGGCGGCCGGCTTGGCCGACTGCATCGTACCTCTGGAAGAAGTAGTGCCCGAGGTGTTGCGGCGCATCAGCATGGCCAGCGAGGCTGGCTAAAGCTCTTCCCGCGCCCCGCCGATAATAGAGATAGGCTCGGCCGAAGAACACCATGCTCAGCCAGAATACTGTTTTGGTCAACTCGCCGCAGGCCGCCAGCCTGCATCCGGAAAATTATCGCTATCTGCAAGAGTACGTCTATCGAGAATCAGGCATTGTGCTCGACGGTGATAAGGAGTATTTGTTGGAAGCTCGCCTCATGCCGATTGTGCGCGGAAATCGTCTGAGCACCTTAAACGATCTTTGCGGCGCGCTGCGCGGCACGTCGAACGGCTCCCACCTCAAGCAGGAGGTCGTCGAGGCCATGACCACGAATGAGACCTTCTTTTTCCGCGACGTGGCGCAGTACGATGCGTTAAAGTCAACCGTGCTGCCCGCCTTGATCGAGCAACACCGGGATACCCGAAAGATGAGCTTCTGGTCGGCCGCGTCCTCGGCCGGGCAAGAAGCTTACAGCCTGGCCATGATGCTGCTCGAGATGGGACTGGCTAATTGGAACATCAGGATTTTGGGCACCGATCTGTCCTCGGCCATGGTCAAGCGCGCCCAGTCCGGCCGATATCTGCAAATCGAAGTGAACCGCGGCCTGCCGGTCAACTACCTGGTCAAGTATTTCTCCCGAGTAGGTCTGGAGTGGGAGTTGAAGGATGAAGTGCGGCGCATGGTCCAGTTCAGTAGCCTGGATCTAAGGCAGAGCTTGCGCGCTATGGGACCCTTCGACTTGGTCTTTTGCCGCAATGTGCTGATCTATTTTGACGTCGAGACGAAGGGGAAGATACTGCAGGAGATACACGGGACGCTGTTCCGCGGCGGCTACCTGCTGCTAGGGGGCAGCGAAACCACGGTAAACCTGACGAACCGTTTCGAGCGGGAGATCGTGGGACAGACGGTGCTCTACAGGGTGCCATGAAAGGAAAAGCATGCAAACCAGTTTTCCACTGGATGTCTACCGAAGCGACTTGACGCGGGTGGCCAATGACGTCTTCCAAGCCATGATGGATCTGCCGATTGAGCTTCGAGAGGCCTGGTCGGCGCCTGCCGAGGTAGTCACCGCGAGTGTGTATTTAGCCGGAGAATGGCGCGGCGCGGTGCTGGTGGAGTGCGCGCGGCCGCAAGCTTACGCGTTTACCAGCCGGTTCATGGGCGTCGAGGCCCCTGCCTTGGACGATATGCGGGACACCATGGGGGAAATCGCCAACATGCTGGCCGGCAATTTGAAATCCGTGCTGCCACGGGGAGTTGGTCTGTCCATGCCGTCGGTAGTGGAAGGGACGGATTACTCGTTGCGGGTTTGCGGCGGAAACTCCGTCGAGCGCATCGCGTTCTCGAGCCCGATCGGCGAGTTCTGTGTGACCCTGATCGAGATGCTGGTGTAGTGTCCACGAAATAACTGGACAACCGAGTCCGGGGTTCATCCGAAATCGGCGTTCATCCGCGTTCATCGTCGGCCAACAATAAGCTTGAGAGTCTTGCTCGAGGACGGTACTTTATGAGGATGGGCCGCTGATGAACACCGATGAACGCGGATACTTCGACGCCTTGACCGAGCGGGTGCGGGGAGCGGTTTTCGAGGTGTCCAACACCCTGGGCGCCGGATTCCTGGAGAAGGTCTACCAGCGTGCTCTGATCCGCGAGCTCCGCCTTCGGGGCATCCGGGCTGTTGCCGAAGTTGCATTTCCAGTCACTTATAAGGGCCATGGCGTGGGAGAGTACTTTGCCGATATCCTCGTGGAAGAGGTGCTGGTCAT
>Ga0073928_10006511_pt1 | contig 15668 bp, 13 predicted proteins | sample PaiPotPPA55metaG_FD_76969 | JGI IMG/M metagenome (GOLD analysis project Ga0073928, IMG submission 76969) | Iron sulfur acid spring bacterial and archeal communities from Banff, Canada, to study Microbial Dark Matter (Phase II) - Paint Pots PPA... ... | reverse complement strand
GTGCCGCCGATGCCGTTGACGACCGTGGTCCCCGTGGGCTTGAACAAGCTTTGGTGGTGTTCGTAATAGTCGTAGGCGAGGTCGATCGTCGCGTCGTCACCGGTGTCGATCTGCAACGGCACCTCTAGGTCGTCCAGTCCAACCGAGATCGTCGGCACGAAATCCGCGAAGCCGATCGGGACCCCGCCGCCGCCGTCGTCGCCCGACCGGCCGATCCGCACTTCGCGCTTTCCGTAATCGAGCGTGACGCGCGCGTGCGCGAACGCATCGGCACCCAGGATCACGTCGTAGCCGTACTGGTTGAGGTCGTGGAGCACGACGTAGTTCGCTTCGGGATACACGGCGCTGCCCAAATGCATCGGGGGCGCGCGCACGACGCCGGTGACGTATTGCCCAACGCCGTGGACGTCGAAGCTGCCCGCGAGCGGTTCGATGCCGAGCTTCTCAGCGAGCTCGAGACTCATCGACAGTCCGGAATCCCCCGTATCGAGCAAGCACGTCACGGTCTGACCACCGATCGTACACGGGACGACCGGTAGCAGATGGTGTTCGCGCGGCTGCATCGCAAGCGTCGCCGTCCCGCCCGAGAAATCGGGCGCAAGCCCCTCGGGCGCGCCGAGCGGTGCGTCGACGATCTCGCGTTCGCGATACTGCGTGAACTTGTAGCCGTTGAGCGCGATCGAGAACGGCAGCACGATCTTTCCGCCGACTTTGCGCTGGTCGCCGAACTCGAAGGCGTACTTGCGTTCGTCGGAGATGACTCCGACGACCAGTCCGCTCGACGGATCGATCACCGCATCGAGCAGCGCTCCCAACCGCGGTGCGACCGAGAGACGCCGGAATCTGATGCCGTTGCGCAGCACGGGTTCACGCTCGACGAGCGTACCGCCGTTCTTGCGGAAATCGGGATCGGTGAACGCATACGAAGCGATCGCGCGCAACGTGAGCTGCAAGCCGTCGACCGTGGTTGCCAGCGGAAGCGCCGTGTCGTTGAAATTGGTTTCGTAGCTGCGCTCGCCGTCGAAATAGAAGCCGGTGCACAGCGTTTTCGCGCAGCTTTTCGCGCGAAACCGAAGACCTTCGGTTTCGGTCGTCAGGTCGAAGACGCGGCCCTCGTGGGTTTCTTGCGATCGGCTGACGATGTGGTACCGGTACGGCGCGCCGCTCGCCGTGCGCGCCTTTGCGAGCAGTGACCCGAGGGCCGCGCCCGGCGACGGAACCGGCGCCGGCGGCGAGGCCGCCGCCGCGAGCGTCGTGGCGAAAAAGACCGCGCCGAGCGGCATGGCGAAACCCATGGCATGGGCTTCGAAATCGTCGACCGCTATCTTCTCGGCGAGCCGGTGTCCAAGCCCGACGTCGTGAGCGCGATCCTCGCGGAACGCTCCGATCATCCGGCCGCCGCGCCGTTCTATCGCGCGTTCGAAGCGGTGGGCGCGCGCGCCGCGGACGAGGCCGTGATCGCGCTGCGGCTCGTCGTGGCCGGGAAATCCCCGGGCGACGCGGCCGTGCGACGGCTGCGCGGTCTCACGTCGGTGGCACGCGCAAGCCGCGCCGGCGATCGCGCCGGATTAGCGGCTGCGCTCAAGCGGGACGCGCCGGTCCTCGGCGATTTGCCGCTCGGGTCGCTCGACGACCCGGCCGAGCGCGAGCGGTTGGTTGCGGCGGTAACCGCGGCCTACCGGGAGGCCCTCGTGTGATGGGACCACGTTTTCGCGGGACAAGCGGCGAGAGGAACGACGCTTTGCGCCCGCTACGTTACGGAAGCGACATGTACCGCCGACCCCCAAGCCTTCCCGCGATCCTGATTGCCGTGCTGGCCACTGCGCCGGCGCTCGGCTTCGGCTCGGCCGTCCTCGCGGCGCCGAGTCCGTCGCCGTCGGCGTCGGTCGACGTGGCCGTGCCGGCGAAGGACGCGGGCTCGATCGAAGGCCGCATCGAGAACATCGACTACCACACCGGGCTCATGACCGTCGACGTGCTGCGCGGCGCGAGGCGAACGTACGACGTGCTCGTCGTCCCCGGAACGAACATTCAAGGCGCCAAGGACTTCCACACGATCGCCGATCTGAAGAAAGGCGCTCGCGTCCAAGTGCTGATGAGCCAGCACGGCTCGACGTATACGGCACAGATCATCCGCCTGTTGTAGTGTCGGTTCGGCTGACCGGCATCGAGAAGACGTTCCGCCGGGCGCGGCCGCCGGCGCACGCGCTGCGCGGCGTGACGCTCGAGGTTGCGAGGGGCCGGTGCCTTGCGATCCTGGGCCCTTCGGGCTCGGGAAAAACGACGCTGTTGCGCGTGGCGGCTGGGCTCGAGCGGCCCGATGCGGGCCGCGTGTTCTTCGAAGATCGCGACGTCACGGAAATGCGTGCCGAACGCCGTCGCGCGGGTGTCGTCTTCGCGGAAGACGCGCTCTTTCCGCATATGACGATCGCCGCAAACATCGGTTACGGCATGCCCCGCGAACGCCGGCGCGCGGGCGTCGAAGCGATCGCCGCACGAATGCGAATCGGCGAACTCTTGGACCGGCGTCCGCATGCGCTCTCGACCGGCCAGCGGCAGCGCGCCGCCGTGGCGCGCGCGCTCGCGACCGAACCCGACGTCCTGTTGCTCGACGAACCGTTCTCGCGGCTGGACGCTCCGCTGCGCGCGGAACTGCGGGCCGAGTTCGCGCGCGTGCTGCGCGGCGCCGACGTCACGACGCTGTTCGTGACGCACGATCAGAGTGAGGCGATGGCGCTGGGCGACCGCATCGCGGTGATGCGCGACGGTCGCATCGAGCAGACCGGCACGCAGCGCGACCTCTACGAGCGACCCATCAACACGTTCGTCGCGCGATTCGTTGGAACGCCCGCCATGTCGATCGTTCCTGCGACTGCCCTCGAGAGCCGCGCGGGCTGCGTCGCGCAGTACGGCTTGCGCGCGGGTGCCGTGCGAATCGCCGCGCGCGGTGCGTTCGCCGGGGTCGTCGGCGCGGTTGAAGACCTCGGCGATCGCGCCTACGCGCAGGTCGAGCTTCCGTTCGGGATGCTGTGCGCGGTGGTCGATCCGCCGTTGCCGTCGCCGGGCGAGCGCGTTTGCATCGAGATCGATCTCGCGCAGGCGTACGCGTTCGCCGAGTCGGGCGAGCTGATCGCGGACCTCGTGCGTGCCTGATCTCGGCCGGCTCGCGGGATCGGTGCTCTGCGTCGGGCTTGCCGGGCCGGGGGTCGATGCGGAGGAACGGACGGAGCTGCGGGCGCTCGGGCCGGGCGCCGTCGTGCTGTTCGCGCGCAACGTCACGACGCTCGATGCGACCCGCCGGCTCCTCGCCGATGCTCGCGACGTGATCGGGGGCGAGGCGCCGGCGCTCGGATGCGTCGATCAGGAAGGCGGCCGCGTCGTGCGGCTTCGTTTTTCGGCCGAAGCCATCCCGCCCATGCTCGCGCTCGGAGCGACCGGCGACGCCGCGCTCGCCGAGCGCGTCGGAGAGCGGCTGGGAGACGAACTGCGGGCCGTCGGCGCCAACGTCGATTTTGCGCCCGTGCTCGACCTCGCGCTCGAACCGGAGAACACCGCCATCGGATCGCGCTCGCTTGGCGACGATCCGGCGCGCGTCGCGCTGCTCGGCGCCGCGATCATCCGAGGCCTCCAGCGCCGAGGGGTTGCCGCTACCGCAAAGCATTTCCCGGGACACGGCGCGACCGCGCTCGATTCGCACCTCACGCTGCCGGTCGTCGCAGCCGATGCCGCCACGCTGCGCGCGCGCGACCTCGTCCCGTTTGCGGCGGCGATCGCCGAAGGCGTGCGCGCCGTGATGACCGCGCACATCGTCGTTCACGCGTTCGATGCCGAACGGCCCGCGACGCTCTCGCCTCGCATTCTCGGGACGCTTCTGCGGTCCGAACTCGGTTTCGACGGCGTGTGCTTCACCGATTGCTTGGAAATGGCAGCGATCGTCGGCGAATCGGGAACGGCCCGCGCCGCCGCGCTCGCAGTCGCCGCCGGAGCGGACGCCGTGCTCGTAAGTCACGAGCGCTCGCTTGCGCGCGCGGCACGCGACGAAATCGTCGCCGCCGCGCGGGCCGGGACGCTGCCGATCGAACGGTTGGAAGAAGCCGCCGGCCGCATGCGGCGGCTTCGCGCCTGGGCCGCTCCGGCGGCGCTTTCGGCGCCGTGGGAAGCGGATGCCTCGATCGCGCGCGACGTCGCGCGCGCAGCGCTGCGCGTCGTGCGCGGCGATCCCGTGCTCGACCGGGACCGGCCGGTCACGATCGTCTCGTTCGAAGGCGATACATCGGACGGCATCGCGACCGCCGACGGGAACCGGCCGTCGCTGAGCCTCGCGCTGCGGCGGCGGCGCGTGCGCAGCGAACTCATGCGAGTCGCGCTCGACCCGAGCGACGACATGCTCGAGACGCTCGTCGAGATCGTGCGCGCGCAAGGCGACCGCCAGTTCGTTTTCATCGCGCGCCGCGCACATCAGCATGCCGCGCAACGGCGTGCGCTTGCAGCGTTGCTATCGGTCGCTCCCGCGGGAGTCGCCGTTTCGGCACTCGAACCGAACGATTTGAACGCCCTCGAGCAAGCGCGCACCGTGGTTTGCACGTTCGGGGACGAACTCGCAAACGTCGAAGCACTCGCAGATCTCATGACGGGAACGATTGATGGCGCGAACTAGCCTCGAACTCCGAGCACTCGTCCTGGGCGCCGCCGCAGTGATGGCCGCCTGTTCGTCGCAGGCCGTTTCCCCGATCGGGGGCAGCCCATGCCCGGCGCTCGCGCTGCTCGGCCCGCAAATGCTGTACCCGATCCCGGGTGCAACCGGTGTGCCGACGGCGGCCGGAATGATCGTGGTCGCGGGATCACTACAGGCGAACGATGTGGTCGAGCTGACACCGGCCGGCGGCATGACGCTCGATCTCGGGCCGCTTGGGCCCGCGCCCTCGCCGTTGCCGTCGCCGGCTGCGACGCCCGCGCAGGCCGGTGCAAGCCCGAGCGCCGTTTCATATCCGGCGCTGCAGAGCGCTACGACGTACACAGTGTCGTACCGCGACACCTCGAAGCACTGCCCGCTCGCAATCGGCGGCGGCGGCTCGTTCGAGACGCAATAGCAGCGCCTGCATCCGGAGCAGCGGCGACGGCGCGGTGCGATGCGATCGTGCGCGACGCTGCCGGTCGCCGATTTACCGCCGCCGTGCTGCGAGTGGAACGCGCCGGCGCGCTCGCTTTCGAGCGCGCGTACGGTCGCTTGGGGGCCGCCGAAGACTCAGACGTCGAGGTCACGACGCGGTTCGATCTCGCGTCGCTCACGAAAGTTTTCGTCGCAACGGCCGCGCTCGAAGCGGCTGAACGCGGCCGCATCGCGCTCGACGAACCGGCGTCGGTCTGGTTTCCCGAATGGCGCACGGGGCCGCACGCCGCCATCACGCCGCGGATGCTGCTCGCGCATACGTCCGGTATGCAGTCGGGAGCCGACTACCGCACGCTGCTCGACTGCGACGTCGAACGGTTTGCGCGCGAACTGCCGCCGGCCGCGGCGCCTGGCGAAAAGGTCATCTATAGCGACCTTGGCTTCATCGCGCTCGGGACGCTGCTCGCGTTCGCCGGCGACGTGTCGCTCGGGCACGTCGTCGACGAGATGGCGTGGCGCCGAGGCCTAGAAGCGACCGGATTCCGGCCGCGCAACGACGATCCGCAGCGTTTCCCATCAACGGAAGAAGATTCGTGGCGGGGTCGCGTCCGCGGCAGCGTGCACGACGAAAAAGCGCACTTGATGGGCGGCGTCGCCGGTCACGCCGGGTTGTTTGGAACCGCACGGGACGTCGCCGCGATCGCCGAGGTTTTTCTGGGGCCCACGTGCGGCCGCAGTGCGAACGGGCTCGCGCCGGCGCTTGCGCTAGAAGCGATTTCCGAACAGGGTTCCGATGCCGTCCTGCGGCGAGGCCTCGGCTGGGCGCTCAAGACGAGCGATGAAAACTCGTGCGGCGCGGCGATGAGCCGGGCCACGTTCGGTCACACCGGATTCACCGGAACGTGCGTGTGGGCCGATCCCGCTCGCGACCTCTCGGTCGTCTTGCTGACGAACGCCGTCTATTTCGGCCGGCGGGATTTGCGGGACGTGCGCGCGGCCGTCTGCGACGCTGCGGTCGCGGAGTTCGGCTGATGCGCGCGGTGGGGCTGATGTCGGGCACGTCGCTCGACGGCATCGACGCCGCGCTCGTCGAGATCGCGCCGAAACCACACGGCTACGCGATCGAGTTGGTTCGGTTCGTCACGGAACCATTTGCCGGCGAGGTTCGGGATCGGTTGTGGTCGGCGCTTCCGCCCAATCGTGCCGGTGCGGCGGACGTTGCCGAGATCGACGGGTTGCTCGGCGCGGAACTGGCTCGGGTTGCCGCGCGCGTTGCGGGCGCAACCGCGATCGACTACGTTGCAAGCCACGGTTTGACGCTCTTCCACCGCGGGGAGGATTCGGTGACGCTGCAGGTCGGCGACCCGTACCGGATACGCGATGCGATGAGCGCAAGCGTCGTGTTCGATTTTCGGCGCGCCGACTGCGCGCTCGGTGGCCACGGCGCACCGCTCGTTCCGTATTTCGACGGGCTTGCGTTCGGTACGCCGGACGTGGACGTCGTTGCGCTCAACCTCGGCGGCATCGCGAACGTCACGGTGCTGCCGCGCGGTTGCGCTGCCGCCGACGCGCGCGCCTGGGATTGCGGTCCGGCCAACATGCTCGTCGATGGGTTCGTGAAGATCCGAACCAATGGCGCGGAGGCATTCGATCGCGATGGCGCGCATGCCGCGCGCGGCGCGGTCGACGGCTCCGTTCTCGAGCAACTCGTCACGCGCGATCGGGCGTACCTGCGGCTGGCGCCGCCGAAATCGACCGGCCGCGAACGGTACGGCACGGTGTTTCTGGATGCGCACGCGGACCTGCTCGCGCCGCTGTCGCTGGAAGCCGGCTGCGCGACGCTGTGCGCGTTTGCGGCGGACGCGATCGCTCGGGACGTGGCCGATTTCGCGCCGGCCGGATCGCGGGTCGTCGCGAGCGGCGGCGGGACGCACAATGCGACGTTGATGGCGATGCTCCGGGAACGTCTCGTCCGCACGGGATCGACGCTCGTCACGAGCGATCGTTATGGGGTCGATCCCGACGCGAAGGAGGCGATCGCATTCGCCGTGCTCGGTTACGAGACGTTGCGCGGCCGGCCCGCGAGCCTTCCCGGAGCGACGGGCGCAAGCCGAGCCGCCGTCCTCGGCGCGATCGCCCCTTTTGCGCTCGAGCGGCTCTTGGCGAAGATACGCGCGGAAGGCACGGCGAACGAGGCAGGATGAACGATCTCATTGCCGTCGGTGTCGATGCCGGCGGAACGGCGACCGTCGCGGCGCTTTCCCGCGGGGGACGGCTCCAATCGACGGCCCGCGGCGGTCCCGCGAATCCGAGTTCGCTCGGCACGTTCGCGGCCGCCGCCGAGATCGCCGCGGCCGTGCGTGAAGTGACTGCCGGAGCCACCGCGCATGCGCTGTTCGTCGCCGCCGCGGGAGCCGGCCGCGACTCGGCGCGGGAAGACCTGCTCGCGTCCCTGCGGCTGACCTTCCCGCAGATACGCCACGTCGCCGTCGAGGACGACACGCGGGTCGCGCTGCGCGCCGCGCTGCCCGACGGCCCCGGGATTGCGATCATCGCCGGCACGGGCAGCGTTGCCTACGCCGAGAACGGCCCGACGCGAGTTCGGATCGGGGGCTCCGGTTACGTGCTCGGCGACGAGGGCTCGGCATTTGCCATCGGCCTCGCGGCCGTGAGAATGCTCGCGCGGGTGTACGACGGTCGCGCAACGGCCGACGAAACGACCGAGTTCGTCGCGCGCGCGTTCGACGCACTCGATCGCGATGCGCTGCTCGACGCCGTCTACGGGGCGCCGATGGACGTCCCACGGATCGCAGCACTCGCGCCCAACGTGTTGGCGCTGGCGGGAAAGGGCGACCGCACGAGCACGAAGATCGTTCAAACCGCCGCGCAAGATCTCGGCGAGCTCGCGCGTGCCGCCGCCCGGCAGAGCGGAATGCAGGAGGCTTCGCCGACCGTCGTTTTCGCGGGCGGCCTGCTGCGAGAGAACTCGCTGCTTTCATTTCTGCTGGAAACCCGCATCACGAACGAGATTCCCGGCGCCGCCGTCATGCACTTGCGCGACGAACCCGCGCGCGCCGCATTGCGATTCGCCGAAGCCCTGCTGTGAGGGGTGATCTGCCCGAAACGGAGCTGCCGAGCGCTGCCGCGCGCGATCTCGACGTCATGGAAACGGAAGGAATCGTCGCGCTGCTCGGCCGCGAACAGACGGCGGCTGCCGCCGCCGTCGAGCGCGTGAGCCCGGCGATCGCGGCCGCCGTTGACGCGATCGTCGACCGGTTGCGCGCCGGCGGCGCGCTGCACTACGTCGGTGCCGGCACGTCGGGCCGCATCGCGACGCTCGACGCGGCCGAATGCCCGCCGACCTTTGGAACGCCGCCTGAGCTGGTAGTAGCCCACGTCGCGGGTGGCGACGAAGCGCTCGTGCGCGCCGTCGAGGGCGCCGAGGACTACGCGGATCGCGGCGCCGAGCGCATCCGCGCCGCCGCTCGGTGCGCCGATGCCGTCGTCGGCATTTCGGCGAGCGGCGGCGCACCGTTCGTCGTTTCCGCGCTGCGCGCCGCGCGCGAGCTGGGCGCGCTCACCGTCGCGGTGACGAGTGTCGCCGCGTCACCGCTTGCGGCGGCTGCCGAGCACGCGATCGTGGTCGAAACGGGGCCCGAGCCGATCGCGGGTTCGACGCGCCTCAAAGCCGGCACGGCGCAGAAGCTCGTGCTCAACGCGATCTCGACCGCGACGATGATTCGGCTTGGCCGCGTATACGACAACTTGATGGTCGACGTCGTCGCGACGAATGCGAAGCTCGAAGCGCGCGCGCTGCGGCTGGTCGTCGGGCTTACGGGCATCGCGCCCGACCGGGCGCCCGAACTGCTTGCCGCCGCGGGCGGCAGCGTGAAGGTCGCGGTCGTCATGCACCGCCGCCGGGTCGACGCGAGCGAAGCGGGGCGCCTGCTCGAACGCAGCGGCGGATTCTTGCGGCCCGTCCTCTAACGGGGGAGTAATGGCGTTCGACGGCGCTCCGGGCCCTCGTATTCGGCGATTGCTCGTAGCCAACCGCGGCGAGATCGCGATCCGGGTATTGCGGGCCGCGACCGAGCTCGGCATCGCGACCGTGTCGATCTACTCGCGCGAGGACCGCTTCGCGCTCCACCGCTTCAAGGCCGACGAGAGCTATCTCGTGGGCTCCGGAAAATCGCCGGTTCAAGCGTACCTCGACATCGACGACATCGTGCGCATCGCGCTCGAAGCGCACGTCGACGCGATCCACCCGGGCTACGGGTTTCTGTCGGAGAACCCGACGTTTGCCGATGCCGTCCGCGCCGCCGGCATCGTGTTCGTCGGCCCGTCGTCTTCGACGATGCGGCGCTTCGGCAACAAAGTCGAGGCGCGGGCCCTCGCGGTCGAAGCCGGCGTGCCGGTCGTTCCCGCGAGCGCCGCGCTGCCGGCCGATACGAAGGCCGCGATCGCCATTGCCGCCGGTATCGGCTTTCCGGTGATGCTCAAGGCGAGCTGGGGCGGCGGCGGCCGGGGCATGCGCGTGCTCTCGGACGCGGCCGCGATGCGCGAACTCCTCGGAACTGCCCGCGAAGAGGCGGCTGCGGCGTTCGGCAACGACGAGCTTTACGTCGAGAAGTACGTCCACAATGCGCGCCACGTCGAAGTGCAAGTCCTCGGCGACGCGCACGGCAACGTCGTGCAGCTGGGGCTTCGAGACTGCACCGTGCAGCGGCGGCATCAGAAAGTGGTGGAGGAGGCACCACCGCGCAACCTCGCGCCGCGGCTGCGCGACGGGATGGCCGAATACGCCGTTGCGCTCGCGCGTTCGGTCCAATACGACAACGCGGGCACCGTCGAATTCCTCGTCGACGTCGACGCGGATGCGTTCTACTTCATCGAAGTGAACCCGAGAATCCAAGTCGAGCATACCGTGACCGAGCAAGTCACCGGGATCGATCTCGTGAAAGCGCAGATTCGGATCGCCGAGGGCGCCGAGATCGGCACGGCCGAGAGCGGCGTTCCGGCGCAAGCCGAGATTTCGCCGCGCGGCCACGCGATGCAGTGCCGCGTAACGACCGAAGATCCGATGCACGGGTTCACGCCGAGTTACGGCCAGATCACCGCCTACCGACCGGCGACCGGCTTCGGCGTGCGGCTCGACGGCGGCACCGCGTATGCGGGTGCGGTCGTCACGCCGTTCTACGATTCGCTGCTGGAGAAGGTGACGGTGTGGGCGCCGACGTTCGAAGAAGCGCGCCTGCGGATGTTGCGCGCGCTGCGCGAATTCCGCATCCGCGGCGTGACCACGAACGTCTCGTTTCTCGACGCGCTGCTCGAACACGAGGATTTCAAAGCGGGAACGGTGACGACGCGGTTCCTCGACGAGCATTCGGGGCTCGTCGACGTGCGCCGCTACCGCGACCGCGCGACCCGCGTCCTCAGCTTCATCGGCGAAACGATCGTCAACGGCAACCCCGAAGTGCGCGGCCGCGCCGCAGCCGAGGCCCGCGTCGAACCCGCCGTGCCGCCACTTCCGAGCGGCGAACTGCTGCGTGGAACGCGCGACCTGCTCCATGAGCTCGGTGCGCGTAACTTCGCGCAGTGGATGGCGGCGGAGCGCCGCGTCCTGCTCACCGACACGACGTTCCGCGACGCGCACCAGTCGCTCCTCGCGACGCGCTTCCGGACGCGGGACCTCGTGCGAATCGCGCCGGCCTACGCCGCGCTGTTACCCGAACTGTTCTCGATCGAGTGCTGGGGTGGCGCGACGTTTGACGTCGCGATGCGTTTCCTCAAGGAAAGCCCGTGGTGGCGCTTGCGCGCGATCCGCGAAGCGGTTCCGAACATCTTGCTGCAGATGCTCCTGCGCGGCGCGAATGCCGTTGGTTATACGAGCTATCCCGACAACGTCGTGCGGTATTTCATCGGCGAGGCGGCCGATGCGGGGATCGATCTGTTCCGGGTGTTCGATTCGCTCAATTGGGTCGAGAACATGCGAGTTTCGATCGACGCGGTGCTCGAGAGCGGCAAGTTGTGCGAGGCGACGATGTGCTACACGGGCGACATCCTCGATCCCGGCCGGCCGAAGTACGATCTGACCTATTACGTCGCGCTCGCAAAAGAGCTCGAAGCGACGGGCGCACATATCCTCGGGATCAAGGACATGGCCGGGCTCTTGAAGCCGGAGGCGGCGCGACGCCTGGTCACCGCGCTCAAGGAAGAGATCGGCATTCCCGTCCACCTTCACACCCACGACACGAGCGGCAACAGCGGTGCGAGCGTGCTCGCCGCGGTCGAGGCCGGCATCGATGCCGTCGACGGCGCGATCGATGCGATGAGCGGCCTCACCTCGCAGCCGAACCTCGGGGCGATCGCCGCCGCGCTGCGCAACACGCCGCGCGCCACGGGCCTCGATCAGAGCGCGATCTCGGCGATCTCGGTATATTGGGAGGGCGTGCGGCGGTTCTACAAGCCGTTCGAGAGCGACATGCGCGCCGGAACGTCCGACGTGTACGAGCACGAGATGCCGGGCGGCCAATACACGAACCTGCGCGAGCAAGCGCAATCGATGCGCTTGGGCGACCGGTGGCCCGAGATCACGAAGACCTACGCCGCGGTCAACCGGATGTTCGGCGACATCGTCAAGGTGACGCCGTCTTCGAAGGTCGTCGGCGACATGGCGCTGTTCATGGTCGCGGGCGATCTCACGCAAGCGCAAGTCGAAGATCCAGACTTCGAAATCGCGTTCCCGCAATCGGTCGTCGAGTATTTTCACGGCGATCTCGGACAGCCGCCCGGCGGTTTTCCGGCGGCGCTGCAGAAGAAGGTCCTCAAAGGGGCGCGGCCGCTGACCGAACGTCCCGGCGCGACGCTTCCGCCGCTCGACCTCGGCGCAGCCCGCGCCGAAGCGGCAAGGCTCGTCGACCGTGAGGTCAACGATCAGGAACTCGCAGCATACTTGATGTATCCGGCGGTGTTCGTCGAGTTCGCCAAGCATCAGGCGAGCTACGGCAACGTCGACAACCTCGAAACGCCGGTGTTCTTCTACGGGATGCTCGTCGGCCAAGAGATCGCAATCGAGATCGATCGCGGAAAGACCCTCTTCGTTCGCTACGCGGCGCTCGGCGAACCCGACGAGAGCGGCCAGCGCATCGTGTACTTCGAGCTGAATGGCCAGCCGCGGACCGTTTCGGTGCTCGACGCGCAGCTCGCTCGCACGAAGGACGCGCCGCGCAAGGCCGAAGCCGGCAATCCGCGCCAGATCGGCGCGCCGATGCCGGGCCAGATCGTGAAAGTGACGGCGTCTGCGGGCCGCAGCGTCCGCAAAGGCGAGGCGCTGCTGACGATCGAGGCGATGAAGATGCAAACGATCCTGCACTCGCCCGCCAGCGGAAAAGTGCACGCCGTGCTCGCGCCGGTCGGCGCGCGCGTCGGCGCCGGCGACCTCCTCGTCGAACTCGAGTAACTCGAGCGTGGCTGCGGTCGGGCGGCGGTCGTTCCTCGCGCTCTCCGGCGGCTTCGCAGCCTCAGCCGCGATCGCTGCGGTGAGGGGCGGGGCCGCGGCTGCGCCGGGGATCGCACCGATCGCGTTCGTGCCGCTCGACGATCGTCCGGTTACGGCGCAACTTCCGGCGATGCTCGGCGCGATCGCGGGGCAACCGCTGGTTCTACCGGCGCGCGAGGCGATCGGAAGTTACCTCCGGCCCGGCGACACGGATGCGATCGCTGCGTGGCTGCGCAGCGACGCGCTGCGCGGCGCGAGCGCGCTCGTCGCGTCGACCGACATGGTCGCCTACGGCGGCCTCGTCGCATCGCGTATTCCGGGCGTTGCGACGGCGGAAGCTTACGTGCGCTTACGCGCGCTCGCCGGCGTGAAGGCGAACCACGGCATCCCGTTCGTCGGCGTCTTCGGGACGATCATGCGGCTCGCGCCGACCGGCGTTCCGCGGCTTGGCCTCGCGAGCGATTACTACGCGACCGGCAGCACGGTCGACGCGATCCAGGCGTACGCGAACCTACCCGACCCGCCGGACACGCCGGAAGAGATTCGCAAGGCCGATCATCTGCGCGAAATCATCGGCGCGCCGACGCTCGACGCGTATCTCGGGACGCGGCGCCGCAACCTCGACGTCGACGAGTGGGCGCTCCAACTCGCGGCCGAGGGCGGCTTCGATCGCATCGTCATCGGTCAGGACGACGCCGGCCCGCAAGGCCTGCACCTCAAGGACGTGGCGGCACTGTCGGCACTCGTGCGCCGTTACGGCCTCGGCGATCGCGGGTCGATCGAACCCGGCGCGGACGAACTGGGAATGGTGATGCTCGCGCGCGTGTTTGCGCGCAACGTCGGCTGGCTGCCGGCGGTGCGCATCGACTATTCGCGGCCGGACGGCGGAACGGTCGTCGACCGCCTCGAGTACGTTCCGATCGACGACACGATCGGCAAGATCGTCGCGGCCTCGGGCGCCCGCCGCGTCGCGAGCGATGCCGATATCGGACTGTACGTCCGTGTGGCCGGAACGAGCGATGATGACGAGCGCGCGTTCGAGGACCGGCTCGCCGCCGACGTCGCGGGCGGCCGAAGCGTTGCCGTCGCCGATCTCACGTTTCTGAACGGCGAGCCCGGCGCCGAACAACGCGAGCTGACGGCGGCGCTGATCGCGCGCGGCATTGCGGGCAAGATCGACGCGTTCGCGTCCTGGAACACCGACGCCAACACGGTCGGGACTGCGCTACCCGAGGCGATTGCCGCCGGCGCCGGCCGCCGCGCCGGGACGTACGATGCGCGCGCGCACGCGCAATTCATGCTCGACCGCTACATTGACGACTACGCGTTCCACCAATTCGTCCGCCCGCAACTCAACGAGCTCTTGCGAACGCAAGGCGTCGACACGACGCTCCTGTTGCCCCAGATCGCCCGCGAAACCTCGAGCGACAACCGCGCGGCGCTGTGGCCCTACGCGCTCGATCTGCTCGCCAAGATCTACCCGCAATACCGCGACGCCGGCCTCACGATCACCCTCCCGTGGGACCGCACTTTCGAAACCCGCATCGACGTCCGCCTAAGGGGCGGCGTTTGAGAACTTGTAGTCGGAGAGGTGCTCGTACGCGGTGACGTCGAGCCAGCTCATCCAGCCGTCGCCTTTGACGCGCACGTCGAGCGCTGAGGGCATGAAGTGGTCCTCGACCGCCACGTAACGTTGCACGACGCGCACGCGGACGCTGTCGTCGGTGCTGTCGCCGACCGCGGCGAGCGGATCGTGGGTTCGCGGATCGACGTACAACTCGCTGAAGTCGCCGTCGTCCTTGTCGTGCGCGCACGTTTCGCGAAGCGCGATCGCTTCGGCAGGCTTGCCCTCGAACGTCGCTTCGCGAGCTGAGCGGGCCGTGTAACAGGCCGGGTCGAACGGCGGGCGCTCGACGACGTCCTTATCGTAGTGCGTTTTCGAATTCGAGCCGATCTGAAGGCTCGGCGGCTTGCCGCGGACGACCCTTCCGTCGCTCGTGCGAACGACGATCGTTTGATCTTGGTCGCTCGCGAACGGGCCGGCGCCGGCGTGCGAAACGACGCGGTAAGAAACATAGGCCGGCAGCGGGCGGAGGAGCGCGTTCTTGGCGGCGGCGTAATCGGCGACTGCGTCCATTCGAAATCCTCCGCGTCCTGATACAACTGCCGGCGGCGCGTGTTTCAGCCGGCCGGCTGGCAGAGCTCGGTCAGCACGCCGGCCGTGCTCTTGGGATGGAGAAATGCGATCGTGTTTCCGTTCGCGCCCGGCCGCGGCGCTTCGTCGATCAGGCGGACGCCGGCCGCTTTGAGACGCGCGAGTTCGGCTGCGACGTCGGCGACACGATAGGCGACGTGATGCATGCGCGCCGGCGCCTCGCCCCGGAATCGTGCGATTGGCGAGGCCGGATCCAGCGGCCGAAGGAGTTCGATCGTCGAATCGCCGGTATGAATGCCGACCGCCTCGACGCCTTGATCGGCGACGATCTCGCGATACGCTTGCGCGAATCCGAGGGTCCGCGTGTAGAGCGCGATCGCAGCATCCAGATCCGCGACGACGATCGCGACGTGGTCGATCGTCCAACCGTTGCCGATCACGCGATCGCCTCGGCGACGTGCGTGCCGAACACGGCGCGCAATTCGTCGCAGATCTCGCCGATCGTGGCGCCGGCGTCCGCCGCCTCGACGAGACGCGGCATGAGGTTGGCGCTGCCCGCGGCGGCAGCGCGGACGTCGTCGAGCCGCGAACGAACGGCGACGGCGTCACGTTCGGCGCGAGACCGCCCCAGCCGCGCAATCTGATCGCGTTCGACCGCGGCGTCGATGCGCTGCAGAGCGATCGGCGGGTCATCGTGCGATTCGGCGAACGCGTTCACGCCGACGACGACCGCGTCCCCGCGCTCGATCGCCTGCTGCGCGCGATACGCCGATTCCGCGATCCGCGCTTGCATCCAGCCGCTCTCGATCGCCGCGACGCTGCCGCCGAGGTCGTCGACTTCCCGGATCACGTCGCCCGCGCGCCGCACGAGGTCGGCCGTCAGCGTTTCGAGGTAGTACGAACCG
>Ga0073928_10006510_pt1 | contig 15669 bp, 9 predicted proteins | sample PaiPotPPA55metaG_FD_76969 | JGI IMG/M metagenome (GOLD analysis project Ga0073928, IMG submission 76969) | Iron sulfur acid spring bacterial and archeal communities from Banff, Canada, to study Microbial Dark Matter (Phase II) - Paint Pots PPA... ... | reverse complement strand
TGGCCCCGCTCGACAGCACAGTCGGTACCCAGATCCAGGCTCTTGCGCAGTCGAAGGGCGTGAAGCTCATCAGCTACGACCGAGCCACCTTCACTGGTACCAACACCTACTACGTCAGCTTCGACAACGTGCAGGTCGGCAAGCTCATCGGACAGGGCTTCAAGGACTGCATCACCGCGTGGAACGTCTCCAACCCACAGGTCTTCACGCTCAACGGCGGCGAGGACACGGACCCGAACGCGATCGACTTCGCCAAGGGCTACAACTCCGTCGTGTGGGGCGACGCCGTCCCGCAGGAGACCGTGGGCAAGACCGCGAACGGCTACACGCTCGTCGGCGACCAGGTCGCGCCCGGTTGGGACAACTCCAAGGGCCAGACCATCTTCCAGCAGCAGTACACCGCGCACAAGAACATCAACGCCACGATCGAGGCCAACGACGGCCTCGCGAACGCCGTGGTCACCGTGCTGAAGCAGCAGGGTGTTCCCGCCAACAAGATCCCGACCACCGGCCAGGACGCCAGCCTTGGCGGCATCGAGAACGTCTTGACCGGCTACCAGTGCGGCACGGTCTACAAGCCCATCTACCTCGAGGCCCAGGACGCAGTCGCCCTGGCGACCATCCTGCGCGCCGGCCTAACCCCGCCGCAGGCACTCGTCAACAGCACCACGTCGCCCGCAGCGGGCAAGCCGGGTAGCACTCAGCCCGCGTCGCTTCTAACTCCGTATTGGGTCGACAAGACCAAGGTCGCCTCGACCGTGGTCAAGGACGGATTCGTCGACAAGACCGCGCTCTGCCAGGCTGTGACTGCAGCCGTCTGCACCGCCGCCGGCATCTCCTAGAAAAGTCAGCTTGACGCCGCCGTGCGACGCGCGCGGCGGCGTCATCTCTAAGCGCAGAATTACCGAGTGGCGCAGGTGATCGCGGACTCGACCACCGCAACCGAGCCCCTCCTGAAGGTGCGCGGCCTCGAGAAGCATTTCGGCGCCGTGCAGGCTCTTTACGCCGTCGACCTCGACCTTCCGGTCGCATGCGTCACAGCGCTCTGCGGAGACAACGGGGCCGGCAAGTCCGTGCTCACCAAGTGCGTGTCCGGCGTGTATCAGCCGGACCATGGCCAGGTGTTCTGGGAAGGGACGCCGGTTCACATCCGCAGCACCCGCGACGCGAGCCGGCTCGGAATCGAGACCGTCTACCAGGACCTCGCGCTGTGCGACAACCTCGACATCGTCCAGAACATGTTTCTCGGCCGCGAGCTCCTGCGAAGCCGGCTGCTCGACGAGGACGAGATGGAGCGCCGGGCCGCGAAGACGCTCGCCGGCCTGCGCGTCACCTCCGTGAGGTCCATTCGCCAGCCTGTGGCGTCCCTGTCCGGGGGGCAGCGCCAATCGGTTGCTGTCGCGAAGGCCGTGATGTGGAACTCCAAGCTCGTGATCATGGACGAGCCCACGGCCGCGCTCGGCGTGAACCAGACCAGGCAGGTGCTGGACCTCGTGAAGCGCCTCCGTGACCAGGGCCTGGCGGTCATGGTCATCTCGCACAACCTCAACGACGTGTTCGAGGTCGCGGATCGCATCGCCGTCCTCCACCTCGGCCGGATGGTGGTTCAGGACAAGGCCTCCGTGTTCGATCGGCAGAGCCTCGTCGAGTACATGACCACGGGCAACCTGAGCCGCACGGCGCGCCGCGGCGCGGCCGCGGAGACGAGCTGAGTGGCGCGCACCGAAGCACCTGATCTCCCGAACGACCCCACCGCTGCGATCGACGCCGCGGCCGCCGAGCTTCCACCAGAGCTCGTGGCCCAGACGCTGGGTCAGTACGCGCGGGCGTATGCAGCCCGCATCCGGAACGGTGAAAGCGGCGTGCTGCCCGTCGTCCTCGGCCTGGTGGCGATCATGGTCGTTTTCGAGGTGATCAGCCCGAACCATGTGTTCTTGTCGGCCGGCAACCTGGTCAACCTCTTCCAGCAGAGCGCGGTGTTCATGGTGCTGGCGATGGCGGAGACGTTCGCCCTTCTGCTGGGCGAGATCGACCTTTCGGTCGGCTTCGTCGGGGCGAGCGGCGCGGTCATCACAGTCCAGCTCGTTCAGCCGGCGACCACGCACTGGCCCTGGTGGGCGGCGATCCTTGCGGGGCTCGCCTTCTGCGCGGCTGTCGGAGCCGTTCAGGGCACGATCATCGCCCGGCTGGGCATACCCTCGTTCATCGTCACGCTCGCAGGTTTCCTGATCTTCAACGGCGCGATGCTGATCCTTCTCTTACTGGGTCCATTCTCGGGATATCCGAACCTCAACATCCCGGACTCCAACGTGCAGGTGCTGTTCAACCTGATGGCGGGCACCATCGATCCGACGGTGAGCTGGATCGCCATGGCGGTCATCGTGCTGGCGCTCGGGGCTTTCCTCTGGTTTGGGGATAGGCGCCGCCGGAAGAGCGGGCTCGTCGCCCCGCCGGTGGGCCTGACGGTGCTGAAGATCGCGTTGATCGCGGCCGCCGGCATCGTGGTCGTAGCCATCTCCGACATCAACCGCGCCAACTTCGGGACGCTGGCCGGCGTGCCCTGGGTGGTCCCGATCGTGCTGGGTGTGCTCGGCGCCTATACCCTCCTGCTCGAGAGGACGAAGTATGGGCGCTACGTTTATGCGATCGGCGGCAACGCCGAAGCCGCGCGCCGAGCCGGCATCAACGTGGCGATGGTACGCACGGTGGCCTTCGCGCTCTGCTCGATGACGGCCGGCATCGGCTTGATCCTGTACGCCTCCTACATAGGCGGCATGTCGAACAACGTCCAGGGCGGCTCGGACGTCCTGTTCGCCGTCGCCGCCGCGGTCATCGGGGGCACGAGCCTGTTCGGAGGCCGGGGCAAGGCCATCCACGGGGTCCTCGGCGGCCTGGTGATCGGGGGCATCTACAACGGCATGTACCTCCAGGGCCTTGACGTGGAGAGGATCTTCATCGTCACCGGGCTGGTCCTGCTGGCGGCGGTGTCGATCGACGCCGTCTCCCGCCGAGCGGCCTCCTCGGGGAGCGCCGCCCGGGTCTGACGGGTCTGCCTCCGGCCAGGGCCGCGAATCGCCCGGCTGGGCCCGCCGGAGCCTCGAATTTCCGGCCGGGTGTGGGAATTACTCGGGATGGGTAAACCGTTTCCTGAGCAATGAATCCTCACAACCCAAGGAGACTCCCGTAATGGCTACCCCTAAGTCCGAGCTACTACCCGTCCTGCCCATGGACGACGTGGTTGTGCTGCCGCACATGACAGTCACCCTCGCCGTCGAGGGCGATTCACAGCGCGCCGCGATCGAGGCCGCCCGCCAGGGCAGCAGGCTCGTCCTGCTGGTCCCCCGCCTCGACGGCAAATTCGGCAGCATCGGCACGGTGGCCCGCCTGGGAGACTCCGGCGAGCTTCCGACCGGGGCCGAGGCCTTCATGATCCGGGGCGAGTACCGCGCCCGGCTGGGCAGCGGCCAGGCCGACATCGGCGGCGCCCTGTGGGTCAAGGCCGACCCGATCACCGACCCCGAGCCCCCCACGGAAGGCTCCCTGGCGCTGATGCGCGAGTACCGCGCCCTGCTGGAGAACCTCGTCGAGTCGAGGGGCGCCCCGCAGGTCGTGCAGTTCATCCGCGCGGCCAAGACCCCCGGCCACCTGGCCGACCTGGCCGGCTACTCCCCCGACCTCAGCACCGAGCAGAAGCTCCAGGTGCTCGAGACCATCGACCTGGAGGAGCGCCTGGCCCTGCTCATCGGGTGGACCAAGCAGGTCCTCGCCGACGCCTCGCTCAAGGAAAAGATCCGCAGCGATGTCGCCGAGGGCATGGAGAAGACGCAGCGCGAGTTCCTGCTCCGGCAGCAGCTCGAGGCGATCAAGAAGCAGCTCAACGAGGGCGGCAGCGACGTCGTGTCCGGCTACCGCGAGAAGGTGGTCAAGGCGGGCATGCCGGACGCGGTGCGCCTGGAGGTCGAGCGCGAGATCGACAGGCTCGAGCGCACCAGCGAGCAGAACCCCGAGTACGGCTGGATCCGCACCTACCTCGACTGGATGATGGACATCCCGTGGAACGTCCGGTCGGATGACAACTTCGACCTCAAGGAGGCTCGGCGCATCCTGGACGAGGACCACACCGGCCTCGCCGACGTGAAGGAGCGCATCATCGAGTTCCTCGCCGTGCGCAAGCTGCGCAAGGAGCGCGGCCTCGAGGTTCTCGGCGGTCGGGGCTCGGGCGCGATCATCACGCTCGTCGGCCCTCCCGGCGTGGGCAAGACTTCGCTGGGTGAGTCCGTCGCGCGCTCGCTCGGCCGGAAGTTCACCCGGGTCTCGCTGGGTGGAATCCGCGACGAGGCGGACATCCGCGGGCACCGGCGCACCTATGTCGGCGCGCTCCCGGGTCGCATCGTTCGCGCCCTCAAGGAAGCAGGCACAAAGAACCCCGTGATCATGCTGGACGAGATCGACAAGGTCGGCAGCGACTGGCGCGGCGACCCGTCCGCGGCGCTGCTCGAGGTCCTGGACCCGGCGCAGAACAACACGTTCCGCGACCACTACCTGGAGGTCGACCTCGACCTCTCGGAGGTCCTGTTCATCCCCACGGCCAACGTGTCGGAGACCATCCCCGCGCCGTTGCTGGACCGGATGGAGCTGATCCGTCTGGATGGCTACACCGAGGTGGAGAAGGTCGCCATCGCGCGCGACCACCTGCTCCGCCGCCAGGTCAAGCAGGCGGGACTGCACCCGGAAGAGGTCAGCGTCACGGACGAAGCGATCATGAAGGTGATCACCGACCACACCCGGGAAGCCGGTGTGCGCAATCTGGAGCGAGAGCTCGGCAAAATCACGCGCAAGGTCGCGACCAAGGTCGCCACCGAAGCGCTGACCCCGCCCGTCGCGATCACGCCTGAGCGCGTGCGCGAATTTCTCGGCAAGCCGAAGTTCGACAACGAGGTCGCGGCCCGAACCGCGGTCCCAGGGGTCGCCACCGGACTGGCCGTGACCGGTGTCGGAGGCGACGTCCTCTTCGTCGAGGCGAGCGCCACTCCCGTGTCCAACGGTCAGGGCAGCCTCATCCTCACGGGCCAGCTCGGCGACGTGATGAAGGAGTCGGCGCAGATCGCGCTGTCGTACGTGCGCTCGCACTCCGAGGAGCTGGGCATCGACTCGAAGTCCATCGAGAAGGCGTTCCACATCCACGTGCCCGAAGGCGCGGTGCCCAAGGACGGTCCTTCCGCCGGCGTGACCATGACGACCGCGATCGTGAGCCTGCTCACCGGACGGCCGGTCAGGAGCACGGTCGGCATGACCGGCGAGGTCACACTCCAGGGCCTGGTGCTGCCAATCGGCGGCGTCAAGCAGAAGGTGCTGGCCGCCCACCGGATGGGCCTCAAGGAGGTCATCCTCCCGAGGCGAAACGAGAAGGATCTCGACGACGTGCCCGAGAGCGTGCGCGACGCGATGACGTTCCACCTGGCCAGCCGGGTCGAGGACGTGCTGAAGGTCGCGCTGATGGCTCCTGCGCAGCCGAAGATCCAGGTCGCTTAGAAGAACTCCCCATTCCGCGCGTTTGTACACAGACGCGCGGAATTCCGTCCCCTTTTCGCGCCGTTGTATACATCTGCGGCCACTGAACCAATGAGCAAGAGCCCCCACGAGATTCTTCAGCGCGCGACAACGATCGCCGTGGTCGGCGCGTCTCGCGACCCCAGCAAGGCAGGCGGGTCCGTTCCGTTCAGCCTGCAGAGGCGGGGGTTTCGCGTCATCCCCATCAACCCCTACGCCGCCGAGCTGTTTGGGGAGCGGGTCTACCGATCGCTGCTTGACGTGAAGGAGCACGTCGATCTCGTGGATGTGTTCCGTCCGGCGGCGGACGCGCCGGCGATCGCCCGCGAGGCGGTGACGATCGGCGCCGGCGCACTGTGGCTGCAGCAGGACATCCGTTCGGATGAGGCCAGGCAAATTGCGGAGGCCGCCGGGATCGACTACGTCGAGGACCAGTGCACCGCGGTCGTGGCCGCTCTCAACCAGGTAAACAAAGTCCCGACCGTTTAGGCTGCCCGCTTCCGCCCACGAACACGGCGAGGCATGACACGATTGATCGATGGCCCGCGCGCCCGCGAATAGGAAGATTGATCACCCTCCCCCTGGCGCTCTCCCTCAAGGGAGAGGGAACAAGCCGACTCCCTCCGATCCAGCCACTGAAAGCACGTCAACGCCCCCTCCGGCCGGCGCGGACCGCCGCCGCGTCGCCATCGAGTCCGTGACCCCTGAGGTCGACTTCGGCCGGTTCCCGGCCAAGCGATCGCTCGGCGAGCAGGTCGTGGTCGAGGCAGACGTCTTCGCGGACGGTCACGACGCGCTCGCGTCGGTCCTCCGATACCGCCACCAATCGTCGAGCGAGTGGACCGAAACCCCGATGACGGCCCTGGTGAACGACCGGTGGCGCGGCCGCTTCTCGGTGACCCAGCTCGGCCGCTACGCGTACACGGTCGAGGGCTGGGTCGACCCCTTCAAGACATGGAACAAGCAGCTCGCCAAGCGCATCGAGGCGAACCAGGACGTGAAGCCCGACCTGGAGATCGGCGCGCGGTTGGTGGAGTCGGCTGCCAAGCGAGCGCAGGGGGAGGACGCCACCAAGCTCGCGGCCCTCGCTCAGGCCCTGAGGAAACAGGGCGTCGCCATGCCCGCGTCGCAGGGCGAACAGCTGGAGACCCTGATGGACCGGCACGCCGACCGCAGCCTCGCGACCACGTACGGTCGCGAGCTCGAGGTCGTCGTGGACCCGGAGCGGGCGAGGTTCGGCGCCTGGTACGAGCTGTTCCCGCGCTCGGCCGGCAAGCCCGGCGCCCACGGCACCTTCCGCGACGTGGAGCAGCGCCTGCCCTACGTCTCGGGGATGGGGTTCGACATCCTCTACCTGCCGCCCATCCACCCCATCGGGCGAACCCACCGCAAGGGTCGCAACAACAGCGTGCGTGCCGCGGCCGGCGACCCGGGCAGCCCCTGGGCGATCGGCTCCGAGCTGGGAGGCCACAAATCCGTCAACCCCGACCTGGGCACGCTGGAGGACTTCCGCCGCTTCGTGCGCGTGTCGGGCGAGCACGGACTCGCGGTCGCGCTCGACATCGCCTTCCAGGGCTCGCCCGACCACCCGTACGTGCGCGAGCACCCGGAGTGGTTCAAGCACCGGCCCGACGGCACGATCCAGTTCGCCGAGAACCCGCCGAAGAAGTACGAGGACATCGTCCCGTTCGACTTCGAGACCGAGAGCTGGCGCGAGCTGTGGCAGGAGCTGTTGTCGGTCGTCCAGTTCTGGATCGAGCAGGGCGTGCGCATCTTCCGCGTCGACAACCCGCACACTAAGCCGTTTCCCTTCTGGGAATGGCTGATCGGCGAGGTCAAGCGCGGCCAGCCGGACGTAATCTTCCTGGCCGAGGCCTTCACCCGCCCCAGGGTCATGAACCGCCTGGCCAAGCTTGGTTTCAGCCAGTCGTACACGTACTTCACATGGCGCAACAGCGCGTGGGAGATCGTCCAGTACTTCACCGAGCTGAGCCGTCCGCCGGTCGCCGACTTCATGAGGCCCAACCTCTGGCCGAACACGCCGGACATCCTCAACGACTACCTCCAGACGGGAGGCAGGCCGGCATTCGCCGCCCGCTTCATGCTCGCGGCGACGCTGGGAGCGAGCTACGGCATCTACGGCCCGGCGTTCGAGCTGGGCGAGGCGCGGCCGCGCGAGACCGGATCCGAGGAGTACCTGGACTCGGAGAAGTACCAGCTGCGCAACTGGAAGCTGGACAGCCCCGACAACCTGCGCGAGCTGATCACACTCGTCAACAAGATCCGGCGCGAGAACCCCGCGCTGCAGACCGACCGCACGCTGCGCTTCCATCAGACGGAGAACGAGTGGCTCGTCGCCTACACGAAAAGCACAGAGGACCTGAATGACGTGGTGCTGACGGTGGTGAACGTCGACCCGCGGCGGGCGCAGGCGGGCATGGTCACGCTGCCGCTCGAGGAGCTTGGCCTTCCACGCGACCGCGCCTACCAGGCGCATGAGCTGCTGACGGGCGCCCGCTATGTCTGGAACGGAGCGCGAAACTACGTGGAGATCAACCCATCGTCGGCGCCCGGCCAGATCTTCCGGCTCCGGCGCCAGATCCGCAGTGAGCACGACTTCGAGTATTTCTTGTGATCGAGACCACCCCGGCCACCGCACCCGTCACCAAGCGCAAGAAGGTGCTGGAGACCTTCCGGCTCGACGACGATCCGCTCTGGTACAAGGACGCGATCATCTACGAGTTGAACGTGCGCGCGTTCAGTGACAGCGACGGCGACGGCAGCGGCGACTTCAAGGGGCTGATGGACAAGCTGCCATACCTGCAGGAGCTTGGAGTCAACGCGATCTGGCTGCTCCCGTTCTATCCCTCTCCCCTACGCGACGACGGCTACGACATCGCCGACTACCAGGACGTCAACCCGATGTTCGGCAACCTCGCCGACGCGCAGCAGTTCATCAAGGAGGCGCACCGGCGAGGGATTCGTGTCATCTCGGAGCTCGTCTGCAACCACACCTCGGACCAGCACCCCTGGTTTCAGCGCGCCCGGCGCGCGCGGCCGGGCAGCGTCTACCGCGACTTCTACGTGTGGAGCGAGACGAACCAGCGCTACCAGGACGCCCGCATCATCTTCAAGGACTTCGAGGTCTCCAACTGGACCTGGGACCAGGTCGGCAACGCGTACTACTGGCACCGCTTCTACTCGCACCAGCCGGACCTGAACTACGACAACCCGCGCGTCAAGGAGGCGATGTTCAAAACGGTCGACTTCTGGCTCGACCTGGGGATCGACGGCCTGCGCCTCGACGCCGTCCCGTACCTCTTCGAGCGAGAGGGCACCAACTGCGAGAACCTGCCCGAGACGCACGGGTTTCTGCGCGAATTGCGCCAGCACATCGACTCGCGGTACCCGAACCGGATGCTGCTCGCCGAGGCCAACCAGTGGCCGGAGGACGCTGTCGCCTACTTCGGCAACGGCGACGAGGCGCAGATGAACTTCCACTTCCCGCTCATGCCGCGGCTCTTCATGTCGATCCGGATGGAGGACCGCTTCCCCATCGTCGACATCCTCGCCCAGACGCCGCCGATTCCGGACAACTCGCAGTGGGCGCTGTTCCTTCGCAACCATGACGAGCTGACGCTCGAGATGGTGACGGACGAAGAGCGCGACTACATGTACAAATCCTACACGCAGGATCGCGCGGCGCGGATCAACCTCGGGATCCGGCGCCGGCTCGCCCCTCTGCTCGGCAACGACAGGCGGCGCATCGAGCTCATGAACGGCCTGCTGCTCTCGCTTCCGGGTACGCCGGTCATCTACTACGGCGATGAGATCGGCATGGGCGACAACATCTTCCTGGGCGACCGCAACGGCGTGCGCACGCCGATGCAGTGGAGCGGCGACCGCAACGCAGGCTTCTCACGCTCGAACCGCCAGCGCCTCTACCTCCCGGTCGTGACCGACCCGGAGTACCACTACGAGGCGATCAACGTCGAGGCCCAGGCGGCCAACCAGCACTCGCTTCTTTCGTGGATGAAGCGCCTGATCGCGCTGCGCAAGCGACATCGCGCCTTCGGGCGCGGGACCCTCGAGCTGCTGCGCCCGGAGAACCGCAAGGTGCTGGCATTTGTGCGGCGCTACGAGTCCGAGCAGATCCTGTGCGTGGCCAACACATCGCGCTTCCTCCAGGTGGTCGAGCTCGACCTGACGCCGTTCAAAGGGATGGTCCCGGTGGAATTGTTCGGGTCGACCGAGCTGCCCGCCGTGGGCGACGCTCCGTACTTCCTCACCCTCGGCCCGCACTCCTTCTACTGGTTCGCGATGCAGCCAAAGGCATCCGCGCAGCTGGGGTCGGACTGGGGCCTCACCGCGACCACGCTGCCCGAGATCAAGGTGACGGGCGAGTGGGAGACGCTGCTCGGTGAGACCGGGAAGGAGCGGCTCGAGAGCGTGCTGCTGCGGTACGTGCGGCAGCGGCGATGGTTTGCGGGCAAGGCGCGGAAGCTCAAGTCGATCGTGCTCACAGACTCCATCGACATCCGCACCGCGGACGGGACGGCGTACCTCTGTACGATCGTGGCCTCGTACGGGGAGGGCGACCCCGAGTCGTACCTGCTGCCGATGGCGTACGCGACTGCCGCGGAGGCCTCGCACATAGTGGAGCGCTGGCCCCACGCGGCGATCGCGTGGGTGCGCGCCGCCCGGGCCGCTGGTGCCGCGCAGGATGGCGCTCCGGAGCAGCGCGGGCTGATTTACGACGCCCTCGGGCCACCCGGATTTGCCGACGCGCTGCTCTCCGCCATGGCGCGGCGCCGCCGGTTCAACGGGCCCAAGGGCACGCTGGTCGGTTCCACCACCAAGGCTTTCGCGATGCTTCGCGGCCCGGAGACCAACAAGCTCGAGGCCAATCTCTCGGCCGCGGAGCAGAGCAACAACTCGGTGGTTTTCGGCGAGCGCTTGATCCTCAAGATCTTCCGCAGGGTCGAGGAGGGGGTGAACCCGGAGCTCGAGCTCGGCAGGTTCCTCACCGAGCGCACGACCTTCACCCAGATCGCTCCCCTGGCGGGCGCGCTGGAATACCGGCCTGACAAGGGCGAGCCCATCTCCATCGCGGTGCTTCAGGGGTACGTGCCGAACCAGGGCGACGCCTGGAACTACACGCAGGCAACCCTCGCGGGCTACTTCAGAGCGGCCGAGCAGCGGGCCGACGGCGCCCCGCCGATCCTGCCCCGGAGCTTGCTCCTGACGAGCGCGGGCGAGCTGCCCGACCTCGCGACCCAGGCGATCGGCCCCTACCTCGAGTCGGCGCGCCTGCTCGGAAAACGGACGGCGGAGCTGCACATCGCGCTTTCCAGCGATCCCACCGACGTCGCCTTCGCACCGGAGCGGATTTCGCCGCAGGACCAGCGCTCCATCTATCAGTCCATCAACGGGGTGGCCCTGCGCGGCATGGAGCTCCTGCGCAGCCAGCTCACCCGCCTGCCGGCGGACATGCGCGAGGACGCCAAGCAGGTGCTGGAGCTGGAGCCGCAGATCGCCCACGCCCTGCGCTCGTTCCTCGTGCGCCGCCTCACGACCACGCGCATTCGGGTGCACGGCGACTACCACCTCGGCCAGGTGCTGTACACCGGGCACGACTTCGTGATCATCGACTTCGAGGGCGAGCCGACGCGGACCCTGTACGAGCGCCGCCTGAAGAGGCTCGCTCTGCGAGACGTGGCGGGCATGCTGCGCTCCTTCCACTACGCGAGCCAGGCCGCGCTAAGGTCTGACCAGATGAAGGCGGAGCTCCTGGCGCGCTTGCAGCCGTGGGCGAGGTTCTGGGTGGATTGCGTGTCCGTGGCCTTCCTCCGCAGCTACCTGAGCACCGCGGGGCCTGCCTCCTTCGTCCCGCAGGCTCCGGCTGACCTCGAGCTGCAGCTGACCACGATGCTGCTGGAGAAGGCGCTGTACGAGCTGCGCTACGAGCTCAACAGCAGGCCCGACTGGGTCCGCATCCCGCTTCGCGGCATCCGCGAGCTGGTGGCGCCGGGATGATCGTGCCCTCGCTGATCACGCCGTTCGACCTGCATCTCTTCAACGAGGGGACGCACAGCCACCTCTACGAGAAGATGGGCGCACACCTCCTGCCGGAGTCTGGTGGGGCGACGTTCGCAGTGTGGGCGCCGAACGCCGACTCGGTGAGCGTGATCGGCGACTTCAACGGCTGGGACCGATCGGCGAACCCGCTCCAGCCGCGCGAGCAGTCGGGCATCTGGGAGGGATTCGTCCACGGGGCCCAGCATGGGTCGCTGTACAAGTACTACATCCACTCCCGCGCGACCCGCGCCGGCATGGACAAGGCCGACCCGTTCGCGACGTTCGCCGAGCCGCCTCCGCGGCAGGCTTCGGTCGTCTGGGACCTCGGCTATGGCTGGGAAGACAAGGGCTGGATGGATGGGCGCGCGTGGAACAACGGGCGCTCCGCCCCGTGGTCCGTGTACGAGATGCACATCGGTTCCTGGATGCGCGTGCCCGAGGAGAACAACCGCTTTCTCACCTACCGAGAGCTGGCGCCGCGGCTGGCCGACTACGTGCGCGGCCTCGGATTCACGCACGTCGAGTTCATGCCGGTGATGGAGCACCCGTTCTACGGGTCGTGGGGCTACCAGGTCACCGGCTACTTCGCGCCCACCAGCCGGTACGGCACGCCGCAGGACTTCATGTACCTGGTCGACCACCTGCACCAGTACGGAATCGGCGTGATCCTCGACTGGGTGCCTTCGCACTTCCCGGCCGACGAGTTCGGCCTGCAGAACTTCGACGGCACGCATCTCTTCGAGCACGCGGATCCGCGCCTCGGCATCCATCCGGACTGGGGCAGCTCGATCTTCAACTACGGCCGCAACGAGGTGCGCGGCTTCCTGGTCAGCAGCGCGATGTCGTGGCTGGACCGCTACCACATCGACGGGTTGAGGGTCGACGCCGTGGCGTCGATGCTGTACCTGGACTACTCGCGCAAGGCCGGAGAGTGGATCCCGAACAAGTTCGGCGGCCGCGAGAACCTCGAGGCGGTCGACCTGCTGCGCCGCTTCAACATCGAGGTGTTCAAGGAGCATCCCGACACCCAGACCATCGCAGAGGAGTCCACGTCCTGGCCGATGGTCTCGCGGCCGACCTACATCGGCGGCCTCGGGTTCGGCATGAAGTGGGACATGGGCTGGATGCACGACACGCTGGACTACATGTCGAAGGCGCCGATCTACCGCAAGTTCGAGCACCAGCGACTCACGTTCCGGATGCTGTACGCCTGGTCGGAGAGCTACATGCTGCCGCTGTCGCATGACGAGGTCGTCCACGGCAAGGGCTCGCTGCTGGCGAAGATGCCCGGAGACGACTGGCAGAAGTTCGCGAACCTACGACTCCTGTTCGCCTGGATGTACGCGCAGCCGGGCAAGAAGCTCATGTTCATGGGTGACGAGTTCGGGCAGTGGCGCGAGTGGGATCACGACACGAGCCTCGACTGGCACCTGCTCAGCTTCGCCGAGCACGGGGGCCTGAGCCACTGGGTCGGCGACCTCAACCACCTGCTGCGCAGCCAGAAGGCGATGCACGAGCTGGACTTCGACCCAGCGGGCTTCTCGTGGATCGACGTGACCGACAACGACAACAGCGTGGTGAGCCTGATGCGGCGCGGATCCTCCCCCGAGGACCTGGTCGTCGCCATCTTCAACTTCACGCCGGTGCCCCGCTACAACTACCAGATCGGCGTGCCGGTCGATGGCCGCTGGCAGGAGCTTTTGAACTCGGATTCGAACAACTACGGCGGCAGCGGCCAGGGCAACCTGGGCGGCGTGGAAGCGGCGCCGGTGGGCCGCCACGGCCACCGCCACAGCCTGACCCTGACCCTACCCCCGCTGGGGGCACTCTTCCTCAAGCCGGGCTAAGGCGCGGGTCGAAAGCGAGGAGATGAACCGCTTATTCGCATGGCTCGTTGAGGCCAAAATCGCGAGCTGGCGCTTGGCGCATCATGCCCCGATAGACCAACTGGTGATTGCGATTCTCGTGCTGTCCTCAATGCTCGCTGGCTCTCCAGGGCAGGTGTAAATGTCGCGGAGCGATCGACATAAGAAGGCTGCCTTTGGCTCATTGCCAGGAAGAGCTAAGGTCTGCGCGGTCTCGGTCGGCGCAGGGTGGCGTAGCGATCGGCGCGGTACTCCTCGACCCACTGCCGGCTGCTCCGCCACGAGCCGTCGGCCGCGCGCACTGCCTTCAGGCGTGCTCGCTGCGCAGCGTTGCGCAGGGCCACAGCGGTCAGGTCCTTCGTGGCCAGCGTCTCCAGTGGGACCAGCTTCGCCGGGCCCGCGATCGCTGGTATGACGAATCGGGTCAGGTTATCGATCACCGCACGCGCGATCAGCTCGCCCGACGGCCCAGGATCGCCGTGATCGGCTTGAGCTAGAGCGTTCAGATACCTCTCACGCTGGCGCTTCTGGATGATCGCGGGCGGATAACCGAGGCGTACCAGAAGCAGGTTCGCGAGCAGACGGCCAACTCGGCCGTTGCCGTCGATGAACGGATGGATGCGTTCGAACGCGGCATGCCGCGAAGCGATCGCCTCGCCGATGGGAGACTTGTCGCGAGGAAGGCTCGCCAGGCCATCGACCCAATCACGGATCATGGCGGGCACCTGCGTATGGTCCGGCGGCTTCATTCCACGCCCGAATGGGTGGATGTCGTGCTGTCGCCAGTTCCCTGGACTCTCATCGTCGGACGCATCTGGAAGTGGTGCGACCTCCCAGACTGGCGACAGCGCCAGCCGGTGAACCTGGCGCACCTCCGTCACCGTGAGCAGCTTTCCGCTCGTCCAGGGACCTTGACCCACGGCCTGGCTGTAGACCCACCGGGCCGCGGCGGCGTAACCCGTGACCTCGAGGTAATCCTTGAGCTCTTTACTGCCGGCCGCCTTGCCCTGGCTGAGGAGAGCCTCAACCTCCTTGCGCACAAGCGTGTTGCCCTCCAGCGCAGTCGAGTTGTGCGCCTCGTGGTACCAGATGTCGGTCCATATACCCTCGGCTTCGTCAGGCGATGGAAGACCGCCGAGACGGGTGCGCAACTCGTCGACCATGAACGCGAGGCGCTCGTGCACTGCCTGGCGGGTCGGGCGGCCTCGCATCGAGCCGGCTGTGCCCTTGGTTAGGTTGCTCATGGTGCGCCTGGCTAATTGTACAACTCAACCTACTGGGTTGCTGCGTACCGCTCGAGTTCAATATTCAACTCAACCTGGTGACTAGGGTTGGTCGAGCCTTTGAAGGCCTGGCTTGAGTTGCTCCATGATGCGGCCGACTCGGGCTAACAAGCCCGATGGCTACCTTCTAGGCTCATACCGCATCGCCACCGCCCCCGAGCCGAACTCCAGCCGGCTCACGAGCCTCAAGTCGACACGCTTCGACAGCCCCGCGAACAACGTCGGCCCGTGGCCCACCAGCCTGGGCTGCACCACGAACTCGTATTCATCGATCAATCCCAGCTCCGCCAACGCCAATGGGAGCTTCACGCCTCCCACGAACAGTCCCTTGCCCGGCTCCTGCTTGAGCTGCTGAACGGCCTTCCCCAGATCCCCTCGCACGAGCTCCGCGTTCCAATCGACCCGGTCCAGAGTGCTCGACACGACGTACTTCTTTGCCGCGTCGATCGTCCGCGCGAAGGGTTCCATCCAATCAGGCCTCGCTCCTGTCCCCGCCGGCGGCCGCCACGCTGATTCCATCATTTCGTAAGTCACCCGGCCAAAGAGAAGGGCATCGGCCTGGTTGAGGTTCTCGACCGCGTGACGATGCAAGTCTTCGTCCGCGAACCCTTCACGATGATCGCAGCACCCGTCCAATGTGACGTTGATGGAGTACCGAAGGGGTCGCATTGGTAGTTAGGGGCGCGGTATCCGCACAGCGGATCCGGTTCCCCTTTCCCCTTTCGAACCGTGCATGCGATTTGCCCGCACACGGCTCACCGATGGTCTTCTTCGCATGGTTACGCTGCCTCCGGATAGCGGACGGTGCCCCGCAATCGGTGCAGTCCGTGCTGCCAGAACCAGTCTCGCGTCCACTGATCAGCTCGTCCCGGCCGTAGGTTGCGCCCATGTCG
>Ga0073928_10006508_pt1 | contig 15672 bp, 13 predicted proteins | sample PaiPotPPA55metaG_FD_76969 | JGI IMG/M metagenome (GOLD analysis project Ga0073928, IMG submission 76969) | Iron sulfur acid spring bacterial and archeal communities from Banff, Canada, to study Microbial Dark Matter (Phase II) - Paint Pots PPA... ... | reverse complement strand
GGTAAAACTCGCCTGATCGATAACCTCTATGTCGAACCCGCAGCGGACGGCACCGACGAATTCATTTTTCATTTGTAACTGCCGTCACCGAATCAGCCCCTTTCACACGGGGAGGCGGACTGCTATTGCGACGTCACGGCTGCCAGAACTTCGGCCGCGTGATTTTTTACCTTCACGTTGTCCCAGACTTGCTCGATTTTGCCGTCGGCGCCGATCAGGAAGGTGCTGCGGACAATGCCCTGGAATGAGCGGCCCAGAAATTCTTTGCCGCGCCATACGCCGTAGGATTCGAGCATTTTGTGGTCAGGGTCGCTGAGCAGCGGGAAATTGAGTTTTTGCTTGGCCCGGAATTTGGCGAGATCCTTTTCCGCGTCGGCGCTGGCGCCCAGGATCAGCACGCCCGCTTTGTCGAACTCTTTCTTTGCGTCACGAAACTCGGACGCTTCGGTCGTTCAACCGGGAGTATTGGCTTTCGGGAAGAAAAAGAGAACCACCGGTCTTCCGCGAAAATCCGCCAGGGACAGTGTGGTGCCTTCGTCGGTCTTCAGGCGGAAGTCGGGGGCTTTATCGCCTACTTTTAGCATTGAGTTTTACCTCGAATCATGGAGATGGACGACTTCATTTTGCCTCTGAGAGAAGCTTGCGCACGATTTCATTTACGGCTTGCGGGTTGGCTTGGCCGCGCGTCGCGCGCATGACCTGGCCTACGAAAAATTTGAAGACGCCTTCGTTGCCAGAGCGGAATTTCGCAACGTTGTCCGAATTTTTCTCAATTACCTCGCGCGCGGCTTGCTCGATCGCAGAGGTGTCGCTGATTTGAGCCAGGCCTTCGGCGGCCACGATTTCGGCGGCGGGGCGGCTCGTTTCAAACATGGTGGCGAAAACTTTTTTGCCGATGGCGGCGGTGATTTGGCCGGATTCGACGAGCTTCAGCAGCTCGGCCAGGGCGGTGGGCGAAAGCGGGCTGGACTCGATCTCCTTGCCGGAATCGTTCAGTCGCCGGAGGAGTTCGGTTTGCATCCAGTTGGCGGCGTTTTTGCCGGATGCGCCGGCTTTGGTAACCGCTTCAAAATAATCGGCTCTTGCTTGCGTGGAGGTCAGCACCTCTGCATCGTACGCCGTGACACAATAGGTGCTCACAAACCTTGCGCGTTTCGCTTCGGGCAATTCGGGAATGGTGCGGCGAATTTCTTCGCGCCAGGCGGCGCTGACATGGACAGGGAGCAGATCGGGCTCGGGGAAATAGCGGTAGTCGTGGGCTTTTTCTTTCGAGCGCATCGATACGGTGTGGCCTTCGGCTTGGTTCCAGAGGCGCGTTTCCTGCTGGATGCGCCCGCCGCTTTCGATCACGCCGATGTGGCGTTCAATTTCGTATTCCAGGGTTTTTTGGAGGAAGCGGAAGGAGTTGAGATTCTTTACTTCGACTTTCGTGCCGAATTGTTCCGTGCCGCGCAGGCGCACGCTGACGTTGGCATCGCACCGTAGCGAGCCTTCTTCCATATTGCAATCGCTTACGCCGGTGTAGAGCAGAATTTGGCGCAGAGTGGTGAGATATGCGTAGGCTTCTTCCGGCGTGCGCATGTCCGGATCGGAGACAATTTCGGCTAGCGGTGAGCCGCAGCGGTTGTAATCGATGTAGGCCTTGGTTGCGGACTGCGAAAACCCTTCGTGGAGATTTTTCGCCGCGTCTTCTTCGACGTGGAGACGCGTGATGCCGATGCGTTTTTTTGCGCCGTCGAGTTCGATTTCAACCCAGCCGCCTGTAGCGAGTGGCAGCTCGTATTGCGAGATTTGATAACCCTTGGGAAGGTCTGGATAAAAATAATTTTTGCGGGCGAAGCGGGAATGCTCGTGCACCGTGCAGTTCAGCGCCAGCGAGGCACGGGAAGCCATTTCGATTACCCGCTTGTTCAGCACGGGCAGGGTGCCGGGCAGTCCCAGACAGACCGGACAAGTGTTGGCGTTGGGCGCGTCGCCGAACCGCGTGGAGCAGCCGCAGAAGATCTTCGTCTTGGTCAGCAGCTGGACGTGGACTTCCAGGCCGATGACCGGCTCGTATTTCGCGAGCAGTTCGGGGGAGATGCTGGCCATGTCTGGAGCCGCTTTCGTCATGGAAGAGTGAGAATTATAGCATCAGGGTGTCTGTCGCCTGTCCAGGTCGGAAGGGACTTGGCCCAGGTCCAGTTGGCCGGTAAGGAGCTTAGACCCCTCCCCCTCGTTTCTACGCAAGTGTTCATTCTACAGCCGGTTAAAGTGGCTTGTTTTGTTACAGTTCTGCAAGTGTTCATTCTAAATGGCTTAGACTGGGCCTCGTCTTCATCTAAACCCCGCCCTCTCGGCCCTTCGAGGCTCAGGGTAAAAGAAGGCGGTTTCAGGTCCGAATTTGGAATCCGTGTACATTGGGGAAGAATAGCATGTGAGTATGAAGTGGTTAAGTGTTATGCAGTGAATGGAGCAAATTGAGGTGTGGATGGCAATTTCCGAAGATCGAGGAGGATTGATCAATCGGGGAGCGGTCAGGAGACGGGGATGATGGTTACACGGGGGCGGCCTGTGGGACTGGATTCTACCGCTAGGGGGGTCTGGAAGACTTGCTCGAGGAGTTCGCGCTGGTAGACGACGGCTGGAGGGCCTACGCGCAGGCATTTGCCGCGATGCAAGAGGACGATCTGGTCGGCGTACTGGGCGGCTAGATTGAGCTCGTGGGTTACGACGATTACGGTGTAACGATTTTCCGCGGCCAGGCGGCGCAGGGTGTCCAGTAGGCCCACTTGCGAGCCGATGTCGAGGTGCAGGGTGGGCTCGTCCAGGAGGAGCAGGAGTGGCTGTTGCGACAAGGCGCGGGCCAGGATAACGCGTTGCTTTTCGCCTCCGGAGAGCTGGTCCATCCAGCGATCGGAAAGATCCTGCGCGCCGACTTGGGCCAGGGCATTGCGCGCGATGAGGACGTCGTCGCCGGATTCAAAGTGTAACGTGCGGCTGTACGGGTGGCGGCCCTGCAGCACAAATTCCCAGGCACGGCAGGGGAACAGCAGCGGACTTTCCTGTTGGACCATGGCGATGCGCTGCGCGCGGATGCGCGGCGTGAGTGAGTGGGTGACGAAACCGTTGAGCAAGACGCGCCCGGACAGAGGTTGCTGTGTGCCGGCAATGAGCTTTAGCACCGTGGATTTGCCGCTGGCGTTGGGGCCGAGGATGGCCACGATTTCGCCGGGACGCGCGTGAAAGCTGGTGGCTTCCAGGGTGAAGAGCGGGGCCTGGGAGGGATTGGCGGAGTACGCGTAGCTGACCTGCTCGACGCTGAGGCGAATTTCGCTGGCGCGGGGGTTCTCTCCGAAGGTGAAGGATGCGGCCATGGTCGCGATGAGCTTACGCGAATTTGCGACGCAGCAAATAGATGAACAGCGGAGCGCCGGCGAGCGCCGTCATGGCACCGACGGGAAGCTCGGAGGGAGCGACGACCGTACGCGCCAGGGTGTCGGCGATGACGACCGCGATGGCCCCACCGAACGCGGAGGTGGGAATCAAGACGCGATGGTCGGAACCGAAAATCAGGCGCATGACGTGGGGAACGAGCAACCCGATATAGCCGATGGAGCCGCTGACAGAAACGGCCAGTGCGGTCAGCAGCGAAGCGGCGATGTAAACGACCAACCGCACGCGGCGAACATCGACCCCCAGATGCATGGCCTCTTTTTCGCCGGCGAGCAGCAGGTTCAAGTCGGAGGCAGTGGTGTAGATGATCCCGGTGGCGAGGAGGAAGCCGACCCCCAGGACCCAGCGCAAAGTAGGTTGCAGCGCGCCGGACAATTCGCCCATCAACCAGAACGACATCCCGCGCAGATCGCCGCGGCCCGACAACGTGGTGATCAGGAACATGATGATCGCGGAAAGAAACGAAGCGGAAATAATGCCGGACAGCAGAAGCATGTTGCTGTCGATCTGGCCCTCGCGGCGGCCCAGGAAATAAACGGCTGCGATGGTGGCCACCGCGCCGAGAAAGGCACCGACCGGAGTAACGAGGGCTGCGAACGCTAAGGGAAGCGCCAGATGAGGCTCCACGATCAAGGCCAGGATAGCGCCTAGTGAGGACCCGCTGGAAACGCCGAGGACATAGGGATCGGCCAGGGGATTACGAAGCAATGCTTGAAACGCGGTGCCCGCTACGGCGAGCGACGCACCGACAATGATGGCCAGCAGAATCCGCGGCAGGCGGATATCGTAGACGATCATGTTGTAGTTGCTGGAGAGCTCGGTGCTCTTGCGCAGCAGGACGTGAAGAAGGTCGAGGCCGAAGCCGTAGAGAGAGACGGGGACCGCGCCTAACTTCAGGGCGATGACCACGACGACGAATAAGACTAAGGCCAGGGTGCCGCAACGCAGCACGACGCCCTGGAAGGTCAGCGGGCGCATGCGAGCTCCTCAGCCAGGCTTGGATTTTGCGCGGCAAAACCGAACAGTGCGCCACGGAGCTTGGACATGACTGGCGGTGGGACGGGATTTTGCGGGGTCACGTTGTCTTTATCGTTTTCCTTTTTATCTTTATCATCATCCTTTATGCGTTCGGGGCGTTCGCGGTGATCGGGGCTGGCGCCGGGCTGATCGACAAAAGCTTCGGGATGAAATTGTCTCGCGAGATCCTCGATGGCGGAAACGATGCGGGGCGCGGGACGATCGACCGCCTCGCTGGTTTTCGCATAGTGATGGTGGCGGACCGCATCCAGAATGCGCCAGCCGGGGAGCTCAGAGAGAGATTCGATGTTTAGCGGCGTGGTTTCGGTATGCGTGTCGGGAAAGACTAGAAATTCCGGCTGAAGGCGAGCGACTTCCTCGAGACTCACTTTCGGCCAATTTTCGGACGAGTCAATGATGGATTCGGCGCCCGCGTGTTGGAGAGCGTCAGCGATAAAAGTTTGCTTGCCAACGGAAATGAGTGGCTGGGTCCAGATGACAAATAGAGCGGTGCGCCGGGGAAATGGGGCGACGCGCCGTTGAATTCCGGCGAGACGGCGTTCCAAGTCTTTGGCAAGCGCGTCTCCGGCCTCCGGCGCTCCCAGGATGTCCGCCAGGCGCTGCGTGGAGGAGATGATGGCGGCGACGGATTGCGGATCGATGGCGTAAGAAGGGATGCCGAGATTCGCGAGGGAATTGACGGTCTCAAGGCGATTCAAGCTTTTTGTCACCAATACGAGATCGGGATGCAGGTCGGCGATGGCTTCGAGGCTGGGGTTGATGGCGCCGCCGACTTTGGGTTTGTGCTGGGCGTCTGGGGGAAAATCGCAGTAGTCGGTGTCGCCGACCAGGAGATCCTGCAAGCCCAGGGCGTAGATGGTTTCGGTCAAGCCTGGAGCAAGAGAGACGACGCGGCGCGGGGTTTGCGGGATGCGGATGGTGCGGCCGGTTTCGTCGGTCACTTCGCGGAGCGCTTGAGTGGCGGGGTGGGCCGGGGCTGCAGTTTGTGCTGCAGCTTGAGCGCGCGACGGCGCGGAGAGAAGGAGAATGGCCGCTACCGAGCATGCGGTGATGCGCAAAATAATGATACGCAAAGTTTTGGCCAAGGAACTTCGCAGCACGAATCTCCTCTGATCAGGAACGCCGCATCTTATCAGCGATTTTTCCAGTTGGGCTTGCGCTTTTCGACCAGGGCGCGCAGGCCTTCCTGAGAATCTTCCAGGCGATAAAGCTGGTTGAGAAAAATATCCATGGATTGCTTGAGGCCGTCCTTAATCGAGAGGCCCATGCCGCCCAGGACAGCTTTTTTGGCCATGCTGAGAACCGGAGCGGAGTGCGCCGAAATGCGGGCGACGAGATCTTCGACGGTTTTTTCGAGCTGGACTTCGGGGACGAGGCGATTCACCATGCCGAGTTCCAGGGCGCGCTCGGCGGTTACCGGCTCGCCGGTCAAGATGATCTCGAGGGCGGTCTTGGGGCCGACTAGGTATGGCAGGATCGTGGAGGCCAGCGGCGGGAAAACGCCGATGGTGATTTCGGGTTGAGCAAAGCGTGCTTTCGGCGTGGCGACGATCAGGTCGCCGAACGCGGCCAGCTCGGCGCCGCCACCGATGGCGGGGCCATTCACGACGCAGATGATCGGCTTGCCGATTTCGAGAATGCTGGTGAAAACGGCGTGGAACGCTTCGAGCATCTGGAAGACGCGATTCGAGGTGTATTCACCGATGTCGATGCCGCCGGAGAAAACTTTGCAGGCGGAGTCGAGGACGATGAGCTTGGCTTCTTGGGAGTCGCCGGCGAAGAGGATGCCGTCGGCGATTTCGCGGAGCATGGATTCGTTGAGAAGATTGTGCTCGGGGCGGCTGAGCGTCATGCGCGCGACGTTTTTGTCGATGCGAAACTTTATGGACTCGAATTGGCTGGGGTGGCGGCGCGCGGATTGCGTGCTGAAATCGGTGGCGTTGACGGGCTCAATCATGAAGGGCTCCGGAGATTGGGTTGCGGCTTGCTGCTTTTACGGGTTTCGTTTGTCCAAAATCGATGCTAGCACATGGGTCCGGGGCTGCCAGGGGTGGTAGGTGGGTGCGTGCGCAAACAGTTTGCGGGCGAGGATTCGTGGCAACCACGGACAGCGGGCTAGGGTGAGGCGATGAGCGGCGATACAGTTACCGCGGTGCGTTTGGCTGGCGCGACGGATGCCGAGGGATTTCCGCCCGAGGCTGCCTGGGAGGCGGCTTCCCCGCTGCGTTTCAGCGCGGATTGGCAGGGGTTGCATGCCGACGCCGAGCGCGAGACCGAAGTGCGTTTGCTGTGGAGTCCTGAAAATTTGTACTTGAGGTTTGTGGCGCGGTACCGGAGCATCACCGTGTTTCCTAACGCTGATGCGCGCGGTTGGTGCGACCACTTGTGGGAGCGCGATGTTTGCGAGGTGTTTTTGCAGAGCGATCCTGCCCACGCCGGCTATAAGGAGTTTGAGGTGGCGCCGAATGGATTTTGGATCGACCTCGATATTGCGCCCGGGGAAAAGCGGGACCTGCAGAGTGGGTTGCGGCGGCGCGTGAAGATTGATGAAGCGGCGCGGCGGTGGCGCGCGGTGCTGGATTTACCGATGAAGAGTTTGACGCAGCGGTTTGACGCCGGCGCGACCTGGCGAGTGAATTTTTTCCGGGTGGAGGGCTCCGCGGAACCTCGATTTTATTCGGCTTGGCAGCCTACGCGGACGCCGCAGCCGAATTTTCATGTGCCGGAGGCGTTTGGTAGGTTGGTGTTTAGGGAAGCCCCTGGTGATTCGTGACTGGTGACTGGCGCCGGCTTGCCCGTGGCGCGTTTTTGACCTTCTTGTGCTTGGCCGGATTTTGCTGTTCGGCCATCTGCGGCGGCGATGAGTCGCAGGCTGCGGGTGACACGCAGAATTCTCCCGTTGTAACGAAAGTCGAGCCGCCGAATTGGTGGATCGGGCTGACGCCGGAAGTGATGTTGCTGATTTCAGGACGCGGCTTGGACGCTACGACGGTCGAGTGCAATCTTGCCAGCTTGCTGGTGGAGCGGACGCAGGCCAGCGCGGGCGGTAAGTATTTATTTGTGTGGCTGAAATTCGGCACGGAGACGAAATCGGGCACCGCGGTGTGCCGGATTACGAGTCCCGAAGGCGTGACCTCGTTTGAATTGCCGATTGCCGCGCGGACCGAGACGATTCATCGATTCCAGGGGATTACGCCGGACGATGTGATTTATCTCATCATGCCGGACCGCTTTGCGAATGGAGATCCAACGAATGATGAGCCGGCGGACGCGCTGGGATCGCATGACCGCATGAAGCCGCGGGCGTATCACGGCGGGGATTTGCGCGGGGTAAAGGAACATTTGCCGTACTTGCAGGATTTGGGCGTGACGACGCTTTGGCTTACGCCGGTCGTGAAGAATGGAGCTGCGGAGGATTATCACGGTTACAGCGCCGTGGATTTGTACGCGGTCGATCCGCATCTGGGGACGCTGCGGGATTATCAGGAACTCGTTGCCGCGGCGCACCGGCAGCACATGAAAATTTTGTTCGATATTGTGCCGAACCACGTGGGGCCACGGCATCCCTGGGTGGCGAATCCACCGCTGCCGGACTGGTTTCACGGCACCCCGCAACACCACATGAGTACTTCGGCGCCGCTGCCTGGATCGTTTTACGGCGAGACGCCGGATCAATTCTCGGGGCACGACCCTTTTGAGGTGCTCGTGGATCCACATGCGCCTCCGCGGTTGTGGCGGGCGCTGACGGATGGATGGTTCTCTGGGATTTTGCCGGATATGAATACGGAGAATCCTATCGTCGCGCAATATTTGTTGGAGAATGCGATCTGGTGGGCGGAGTCCTCGGGATTGGATGGGTATCGCCTCGATACGTTTCCGTATGTGCCGCGGGCGTTCTGGTCGCGGTGGAATGCGGGGCTGCGAAGAATTTATCTGCGTTTGACGACTGTTGGCGAGGTGTTTCATCCGGACCCGAGCGTGACTTCGTTTTTTGCAGGGGGACAGAAACGGTACGACGGTATTGATTCGGGCGTGACCAGTGTATTCGACTACCCGATGTATTTTGCGTTGCGCGATGTTTTGCTGCACGGAGCGCCGGTTGGGCGGCTGGCGGATATTTTGCGGCACGATTCGTTGTATGTGCGGCCCGACGAGTTGGTGACTTTTTTTGGAAATCACGATGTGCCGCGATTTGCCGGCAAATATGGGAGTTCGCTGGCGGATTTGCAGTTGGCATTCGGCTTGACGCTGACGTTGCGCGGGATTCCTCAGCTGTACTACGGCGACGAGATTGGGATGACGGGTGGCGGGGATCCGGACAACCGGCGTGATTTTCCGGGCGGCTGGACAGGTGATTCTCGGAATGCGTTTACGGAGACCGGGCGGACGGCTGAACAGCAGGCTTTGTTTGCTTACGTCCAGGCATTACTGCGTTTGCGGAGGGGGCATGTCGCGCTGTCGAGGGGACGATTGTGGCATTTGATGTCGGATGAGTCGGGGTATGTATTCTTGCGGGAGGCTGACGAAGAACGTGTGTTGGTGGCATTCAATAATTCGGTGAAGGCGCGGGATTTCCGAGTTTTGCTGAGCGACACGCCTGCGCAAGAGTTGCACGGTGTGAAAGCGCTGTTTGGCGACGGGCGGGCGGAGATTACGGGAAAAGAGATTCGGATTAGCGCGCCGGCTAAGTCGCTATCGATTTTTGTTTTGAATTGAAATATTGAAATGGCTTGCCAGGCTAAAGCCGAGGGACCTACATCAGCGCTTCAGAAGGCTGCGCGGATAGTCCAGTTTTCTGTGGCGTCGGGAACCGTCGTGGTCAGAGAGTGCGACTTGGCGTCGTAGCGCCAATCGCGGGTGGCTTGCTGACCGATGCGGAGTTCTTTGGGTTCGGCGGGCACGCCGAAGATTGTTATGCGCGCGGCGTGCCACCACGGTTGGAACGAGTTTTTCTCCGTTGTTGCGATCATCGTCACGGAGCCGGGCGAAACCTGACAGCTATAATTTGTCCTGCGGAATTTGTCTCGTTGATAGGCGAAGGTGTGGCCGTCATCTTCGTAAAGTGAGCCGCGGCAATCCTCACCTGCGTAAACTTTTATTTCTAGGGGCCCGCTCGGTTTTTCTTCGGTGTTCTGCACAATCGGCTGCATCGGGATGATTGCGCCGGCGCGCACGTACAGTGGCAGCTCGTCCAGGGCGGGGTGCAGCGCGATTTTTTCCTTGCTCTCGTGTTTCTGCGAGGTCCAATAGTCGTACCAATCGCCTGGCGGGAGCTGGATTTCTTCCGCGTCCAAGGTCTCTGTGACGACTGGCGCTACAAAAAGGTCGCTGCCAAAAAGAAAATCGCGATCGTCGTTGTAAAAATTCTCCTGCTGCGCGTACTCGAGGAAGATCGGGCGCATGAAAGGGATGCCGGTGCGGCTCATGTCTTCGATGCCGGTGTAAATGTACGGAAGCAGTTGGTAACGCAGTTCGATGTAGCGGCGGCGGATGGCTTCCTGCTCGGGGCCGCTGGCCCACGGCTCGTGGTCGGCGGTGCCTTTCGCGGCGTGGTCGCGATAAATGGGATTGAACACGCCCAGCTCATACCAGCGCGTGAGCAGATCGGGCGGAGGCGAGCTGGCGAAACCGCCGATGTCGTCTCCGGCGAGCGCATATCCGGAGAGGCCGAGATTCAGGAGCATCGGCGTGCTCATCGAAATGTGGTTCCACGTGGCGCTATTGTCGCCCGTCCAGGTGGCCGCGTAACGCTGCGTGCCGGAATACGCGGCGCGCGTGAGCACGAACGGGCGCTCATCTGCTTGCAGTTTGCGCACGCCCTCGTACGTGCCGCGGGCATTTTCCATGCCGTAGACATTGTGGATGGCGCGATGATCGAGGGTCGTGCCGTCGTCGAGGCGGTGCACGGTATCGAGAGGCATGGTCTTGTCGGCGCGTTCAAACACGGAAGGCTCGTTCATGTCATTCCAAAAGCCGGCGACGCCCATTTTTACGAAATCTTTGTACAAGCCGCCCCACCAATCGCGCACGCGGGAAAGAGTGAAATCGGGGAATACGCTGTCACCCGGCCACACCTTCCCCACGAAAATGGAGCCATCGGGATTCTTGACGAAGACATCCTGCTTGATTCCGGAATCGTAGGGCGTGTAGCCGTGGCCCGGATCTTTTTTGATGTGGAGATCGGTGATCAAGATCGTATGGAAGCCTTGGGCCCGAAAGTCCGCGATCATTTGCTCGAAGTGCGGGAAATATTCGCGATTGATGGTAAATGGCGCGTAGCCTTGCTGATAGTCGATGTCGAAATAGATCACGTCGGCGGGGATTTTCTTCTCGCGGAAAAGCCGCACGATTTCACGAGCGCGCGCTTCGGGGTAGTAGCTGTAGCGGCATTGCTGGTAACCGAGGCTCCACAGCGGCGGCAGAGGCGTACGGCCGACGAGCGCGGTATATTCCGCGATGACTTTCTTCGGGTCGGGTCCGGCGAAGAAATAATAGTTCAGCTCGCCACCTTCCGCGCCAAACGACAAATAGTCGGGCGACTCCTTGCCAAAATCGAAACTGCTGCGGTGAGTGTTGTCGAAAAAGATGCCGTACGCCGAGCCTTTGCGAACGCCGAGGAAAAACGGAATGGTTTTGTAGAGCGGGTCGGTGGATTCGCCCCACCCGAAGGCGTCCGTGTTCCAGTTTGTGAAGGAGCGGCCGCGGCGGTTCATCGGGCCTGCTTTGTCACCCAAGCCAAAATAGCTTTCATCGGGCGGCATCTTCTTCCAGATGCGGATGCGCTGGCCATTTGAGGCCATCGGCAAGGTGGGCTCGTCTTCAAGAACGACGCGACCTTGTGAGTCGGTGAAAGAAATGAGGAGAGGTGATTTGTGAATGATGACGTTGACGCTCCCGGCCAAGAGGCGAACATCATCTTTCGCATCTTCCACTTTTACCGGCGGGACTTCCGGAGGTTCGATGACCGCCCACGAGGAATCTTTCGGGAAAGCGCTCTGAGGGGCGACGCGCACGCGAATTACGCCGTCACGGAACGCAGTGATGCGCACCTTCGCACTGCCTGCGCTGAGTTCGACACCATCGGGAAGTTTCTCGACGTGTTGCACCGCGCCGAGGTGCTGCCAGCCTTCCGCCAATGTAGGCGCGCAAGAAGCGGCCGCCGCGAACAGCGCAAAAGTTGCCGTGCGGGCGAGCGTGACGTTCAACGTTTTTCCAGGATGCGACATTCTCTATCTGTCTTTCGACTGCCGGGATTTGCTGTCAGACGTGCTCGGCTTACGCAGCCAGCCACTCTTCAAAAAAAGCGGAGGCTTTGGCTCCCTCGATGCGGCGCCGCACAGCGTCCATCACGCGGCACCGTGGAGTCTCGTCCCCATAAAAAGCCAGCCAATAAGGAAGATGCAATTCGAGGGCCTCGTGCGTGCATTCCAGATGGGATGCTCGCAATTTGAAAAAGCCCTGCTGAAAGATGACACGCAGAACTTTCTCGTGCAACATCGCCTGCGCCTGCTCGTGCGTGAGACCGACGGGCAAGCGATTTCGCGTTTCCACCGCGACAAGCTGCGCTCCACTTGGGACATCGGGAAACTCAAAAAGGTCCAGCGAGCCATCCACCGCATCGATGGCAAAAAATCGCGCTTGTGGCGCGCGTGCGAGCTGATAGCGAACGCGATACAGGAAGAACGGAACGTAAACGGCTGCGATCCGTCGCAGTGGACCTATCCGAACACGCCGGTAGAGCGCACTGAGTCCCATCGCCGAGAACTTACGCAGGGCTGCGTCTTGGGAGACGTTTGGACGTAGAGTTTGGATCGAGGTTGCCAAGATTCAATCTCGTTTCTTGTGCTCATTTACCGCGACCGATGTTCGACGAAGCCTGCCTTCAGCGAACCCAGTGTAAGCCTCCAAGCTGGGGATTATCGGAAATAAATCCATAGACCCAGCACGGTCGCCAGCAACACATACGTAAATGCGAGGTTCACGCGATGTTCCGCAGGCGTCTCTCTTGCAAGGTGCGCCGTCTTGACATCAACGGTGTCGAGCTTCTCGTCCACCGTCGCAAATGTGAGTCCGGCGATTTTCTTGCGCTCGGGAGCCGGGAAGAGCATGCTCACGCCGATCAGCACCAGCGCGCACAGCACGAACATTACGATGGAGTAGTGCAGAAAATTCATGTCGATCAGACCACGGATCGCGGAAGACTGATAGTGCGCCGACTTGTCCAGCACCTCGAGCACAAAACGCACCGCGCCGAGAACGAACCCCACCAGCAACGACGTGATCGCCCCTTGACCATTCAGCCGCGGCCACAAAATACCAAAGATGAAGCAGACCGCGATCGGCGGGCTGATGTACGCCTGCACACTCTGGAGATAAACCCACAGCTGGGCGCTAAGCACATGAATGAAGGGAACCCACAATAAACCAAGTACTACCATTCCGCCGGTGGCGATTCGCCCGAAAGTCACGAGCTGCTTTTCGCTCGCCGCGGGTCGGAGCTTCTTGTAAAAATCGAGCGTGACCATCGTCGAAGCCGAATTGAAAACCGAGCTCATCGCGCCCATCAGTGCCGCAAGCAGAGCGGCAATCATCAATCCAACGAAGCCTGTTGGAAGAAGATTGACCACCGCCGTGGGAAAGGCGATGTCGCCGTTGGTGACCGCGCCATTCACGACGGTAAACAACTGAGGATACAACGCGTAAGCAATCATTCCCGGAATCACGAGAAGAAATACGGGAAGAATCTTCAGGTAGCCGGCAAAAATGGTGCCGGCCTTGGCGTGGCCCTCGTCCTTCGCCGACAGGACCCGCTGGACGATGACCTGGTCGGTACACCAATACCAGATGCCCAGAATCGGCGCGCCGAAGAAAATTCCCGTCCACGGAAAGTCGGGATCGGAGACGGGCTTGACCATATGGAAGTAGCTCGGCGGAACCGCCGCACGCAAGTGGGCAAACCCACCGACCTTGTCCAAACCAATCAAAGTCAAAGCAATCGCGCCAGCCAGCAAAATCAAAGTTTGCACGAGATCGGTATAGATGACCGCCGCGAGCCCGCCCGAAATGGTGTAGATGCCCGTGGCAATGACCAGGATGATCGCGGCAGTCCACTGATTCCACCCGACTACGCGCTCCAACACGATCGCTGCAGCATACAAATGCACCGAAATTTTCGTGAAGATATAGGCGATGATGGAGATCGACGCGAGATAGGTAGCACAATTACGATTAAATCGCCGCTCCAGAAATTCCGGCATGGTGAAAACATTCGATCGCAGATAAAACGGCACGAACACCCAGCCGAGCAGCAGCAGGATGACGGACGCTTCCCACTCGAAATTTCCCGCGGCCAAGCCGGACGTGGCGCCCGACCCTGCGAGACCGATAAAGTGTTCCGTGGAGATATTGGAAACGAAGAGCGAAGCGCCGATCGCAAACCACCCGATGTTGCGCCCGGCGAGGAAATAGTCCTCGGAAGTGCGCTCTTTTCGGGAAAAGTAGAAGCCGATCCCGAACACCATGATGAAGTACACGGCGATGATCACGAGGTCAACCGGCGCGAGCGTCCGGTGCGTGACCGTGATCCCCGATGCCAAGAGCATCCGAGTCTCCCCTGACTTCTACGCAAAACTGCAAGCACACGCCCGCAAGTTTGCCGACAGCAGCGCAACGCCCTTGGGCATCAAACGACCACGCTACCCTGTTTGACGCGAACCAGCGTTCGCGACCCAGCTATGCCGTGCTTGCGACGAAATCGTGCGGTAATCGTGCGCGGCGAAGTCTATACCAGCGGGAAAGAAGGCTCAATGGGCGTTTGCGATAGCGTAGAATGGTTGTCGCACAATGGCGGATTCGGCAACGGAAAGAGTCTCGTCCTTACAAATCGTAAACTCCTGCCAAATGCCCATTCTTTCCCTCCAGAACGTCATCAAGGACTACTCGTCAGACGGACAGCCGGTGCGCGCATTGGATGGACTCTCGCTCGAAGTATCTCGCGGGGAATTTGTGGCGCTGGTGGGCAGAAGCGGATGCGGCAAATCGACCCTGCTGAATGTTGCGGGCGCGATGGACTTTCCGACTTCCGGCCAGGTGCTGCTCGACGGTGTGCCAACTTCTTCGTTGAAAGACGCCGGACTGACGCAGCTGCGACGCGCGAAGGTCGGCTTCATTTTTCAATCATTTCAATTGCTGAACACGCTCACCGTTTTCGAGAACGTGGAGCTGCCTTTGCTGCTCGCGGGCAAACCCGATGCGCGCGCGGCCGCTCGCGAACGGCTCGCATGGGTCGAGCTGGAGGGCCTCGGCGATCGTTACCCTCATCAGCTTTCGGGTGGACAAATGCAACGAGTAGGAATTGCGCGCGCGTTGATCCACGGCCCCAGTCTGCTGCTGGCCGACGAGCCCACAGGGAATCTCGACTCCGCCACAGGGAACATCATCCTGGAATTGCTCCGTCGCCTCCCGCGCGAGCAAAATACCGCCACGATTATGGCGACGCATAGCGTGGAAGCCGCCGCGCTCGCCGATGTCGTGGTGCGGCTCCAAGACGGAAAAATTCAGGAGATGCTCCGTCGCTGAAATGGCACGCCTGCTCCTGTTCTACCGCTTGATGGTTCGGCCCCTTATTGAGGAGCCAGTGCGCACCTCGCTGACGGTTCTAGCCATCGCGCTGGGTGTAGCTGTCGTCCTGGCGATCGATCTTGCGGGCACGGCAGCCGCGGGATCATTCCGCTCGTCGATGGAAACGCTTGCCGGCGACAACGATCTCGAAATCATAGCGTCCGGCGGCGTGCCCGAACGCGCGGTTGGCACACTTTCGGCGCTTCCCTATCCACTGCGAATTTCCCCGCGGATCGAAGATTACGCGATCGAGGCGAACACCAAGCATAGCTTTCCTCTGCTGGGACTCGATTTGATCGCGGAGGGCGAGGGGCACGATGACATCACCTCCAGCTTTCGCATGGAACGCCCGCAAGACGCGCTGAAATATCTCGGCCGCTACGACAGTATCTGGGTCGGGCAGAGTTTGGGCCGGAAACCAGGCGATCGCGTCACCTTGCTGATCAACGACCAGGCGCGCGAATACACCGTGCGCGGCGTCTACCCGGATGCGAACGGAAACGCCGCCGCGATCGTGATGGACCTCGCGGCAGCACAGTACGCGCTGAATCGCTACGGGCGCGTGGATCGCATCCTATT
>Ga0073928_10006506_pt1 | contig 15677 bp, 16 predicted proteins | sample PaiPotPPA55metaG_FD_76969 | JGI IMG/M metagenome (GOLD analysis project Ga0073928, IMG submission 76969) | Iron sulfur acid spring bacterial and archeal communities from Banff, Canada, to study Microbial Dark Matter (Phase II) - Paint Pots PPA... ... | reverse complement strand
GCCTGGCCGGTACTCGAGCCAGCGGTTGGCCCGGCCGACGTCGGCGAACGCGGCGAGCAGGGCGTCGAGGTCCGGGTGCCGGTCGGCGGAGCGCCACAGCAGTGACCATGCGTACAACGGGGTGGGATCCACCAGCGGGATGCTGCGGATCCGGCTCCCCTCAGGCACCGGTGCGTCCGCCGGGAAGAGGGTGAATCCGCCGGGCAACGCCGCCACTCGGTGCAGCAGGTGGTCGAGGCCGAGGTTCACGCCGCCGCCTTCGACGGCCGGTCCGAAGCGCTCGGCGAAGCTGCGCAGGAACTCGAGCCGGTCGACTGCGGCCGGGAAGATCAGCGTGCTCTCGGCGAGTTCGGCGGGACGTACCTCGTCCCGGTCGGCCAGCGGGTGGTTCGGCCCGAGCAGCACGTCGACCGGTTCGAGCCGAACGAGGCGCGACGTGAGCGCCGCGTCCCAGTCGGGCGTGAGGGCGTACACCCGGCCGAAGCCGAGGTCGCTCTCTCCGCGCAGCAGCGCGTTGGCGACGGCCGGCAGGTCGCGGGCCGCACCGACCTCGGGCGCCGTGAACGTTGAGGCGCAGTGTTCCAGCACTCGGCCGAGCGTCCGCGTCGGCGCGTAGAGGTGACCCCAGGCGTCGAGCCGCAACGGCCGCCCGCCGCCGAGCACCGCGCGTACGGCCAGGTCCCCGGCCGCGATGGCAGCACGGGCGGGTTCCAGGAACCGCCGGCCGGCCTCTGTGAGCTCGACGATGCGACCGTCCCGCACGACGAGCGGCGTGCCGAGCGCTTCCTCGAGCCGGGCCAGACGCTTCGAAAGCGCCTGCTGGGTGATGCCGAGTTCCTGCGCTCCGCGGCCGAAGTGCAGATGCTGGGCGATCGCGGCGAACGCCCGCGCCTGTCCTAGATCGAGATCCACAGCCCCCAGCTTGGCCGACAACCGCAGGTTGTCGAAAGGGCTTTTCGGCTGTTGGAACGTCCCGCTTCCCGCGCGCTTTCCTTGTCTCACCGACGGATGGACAAGGGAGCAACTATGAAGGTCCTGATACCTAGCGGCGGCGCTGCGGCAAACGTGGTCCTCGCTGAGGCGCCCGAGCCGCGGCCGCACCCGAACGAGGCCTTGGTGAAGGTCGAGGCATTCTCGGTCAACCGGGGCGAGACCTTCCTGCTCGAGGCGCCTAAGAGTGGCTGGCGCCCGGGGAAGGATGTGGCCGGCCTCGTGGTCCAGGCGGCCGCGGACGGCAGTGGGCCCGCTGTGGGCCGCCGCGTTGTCGGCCATCCGCCAGAGGCAGGCTGGGCCGAGTACGTCGCCGTTCCAGTCGACGCGCTGGCCGAACTGCCGGACCGGGTCGGAGCCGTGCAGGCCGCTGCGCTGCCGCTGGCCGGACTGACCGCGCTGCGATTGCTGCGTACGGCGGGCGAGGTCACCGGTCGTCGAATCCTGATCACTGGTGCCTCCGGCGGCGTCGGCCACTACTTCACCGAACTGGCGGCGGGCGCGGGCGCCGAGGTGACCGCCGTCAGCCGGAACGCCGAGCGTGGGGCACGGCTGGCCGAACTCGGCGCTGCAGCCGTGGTGCACGACGTCAACGCGGCTCGCGGCCCGTTCGATCTGGTGCTGGAATCCACCGGAGGCAAGAACTTCGCCGACGCGCTGGACCGGCTGGCCCCGAAGGGCACGCTCATCTGGTTCGGCCAGGCGAGCCGGGAGCCGGTGACCGTCGACTTCTTCAGCCTGCTCTACGGCGCGCACTCCGCCACGATCCGGCACTTCTCCTATGTCGACTCGGACACCCCGTACGGCGAGGATCTGGGCACCCTCGTACGGCTGACCGCGGCCGGGCGCCTGCACCCCGAAATCGGCCTCCAGGCCGATTGGTCCGAGACGGCCGACGCCATCACTGCCCTGCGCGAGCGGCGCGTGCGCGGAAACCTCGTTCTGACCATCTCGTAAGACAGACAGGGAGCAGAAAATCATGATTATCAGCACCGACCCCAAGGCCGTCGTCGTCCGTTACGTCGAGGCCGTGCGCGACGGGAACCTCGGCGTCATCCGGGACAGCTTCGCCCTCGACGCCACCTGGGAGTACCTGGGCGAGGTCCCGATGCTCGGCCGGACCTGGCAAGGGAGGGACACCATCGTCGACGAGTTCCTCGGCGGCGCCGGGACCCTGTTCGCGCCGGACACCGGGGCCGAAGTCGAGTTGGTCAACATCTTCGGCGAGGGCGAGCAGGTGCTGGCCGAGTGGACGTCGAAGGCGACGGCCCGCAGCGGCGCCGCGTACGACAACAGGTGCGCCGGCATCTTCACCGTGCGCGACGGCCTGATCGTCTCGGTCCGCGAATACTGCGACACCCTGCACGTCGTGCGCAGTCTCTTCCCGGACCAGGCCTGAGCCCCGGACCAGGCCTGAGCCCGGCAGTTCACCGCGGGCGTCCGGTATTCGGCAAGTTCACCCGCCTGGCCCGTTTAACCGGGACCGGGTGCCCCTCGCCCCGGGCGCCCGGTCTCGCATCCGGGCCGCCCGCGTGCTGAAGTGGAATTGACGCGAAGAAGATCGATGGACCGGACATCTAGAGCAGTCGGGGAGAGATCCAGCCATGAGCACATCCTCCGCCTCCGCAGGAGCCTCTGCGGTCGAACTGAACTACCCGGGCGGCGACCTGAAGCTGCCGATCCTGCCCGCCGCCGAGGGCTCGGCCGGCATCCAGCTCGGCCGGCTGCTGAGCGAGACCGGCCTGGTCACCCTCGATCCGGGCTTCGTCAACACGGCCTCGTGCACGTCGGCGATCACCTACATCGACGGCGACGCCGGGGTGCTGCGCTACCGCGGCTACCCGATCGAGCAGCTCGCCGAGCGCTCCACGTTCCTCGAGGTGAGCCACCTGCTCATCTACGGCGAACTGCCGACGCCCGAGCAGCTGGCCGACTTCTCCGGGAAGATCACCAAGCACACGCTGCTGCACGACGACCTGCGCCGCTTCTTCGACGCGTTCCCGCGCCACGCGCACCCGATGCCGGTGCTCTCCTCGGCGGTCTCCGCGCTCTCGACGTTCTACGAGGACAGCCTCGACCCGTTCAACGCCGAGCACGTCGAGCTCTCGACCATACGTCTGATGGCCAAGCTGCCCACGATCGCGGCGTGCGCGTACAAGAAGTCGGTCGGGCAGCCGATGCTCTACCCGGACAACTCGCTCGGGCTGGTGGAGAACTTCCTGCGGATGACCTTCGGGCTGCCCACCGAGCCCTACGAACTCGACCCGGCGCTGGTGCACGCCTTGGACGTGCTGTTCATCCTGCACGCCGACCACGAGCAGAACTGCTCCACCTCGACCGTGCGCCTGGTCGGGTCCGCGGAGGCCAACCTCTTCGCCAGCGTCTCCGCCGGAATCAATGCCCTGTTCGGCCCGGCGCACGGCGGTGCGAACGCGGCGGTGCTCGACATGCTCAAGTCCATCCACGCGTCCGGCGACCACGTCGACACCTTCGTCGAGCGGGTCAAGGACCGTTCGTCCCGGGTGCGCCTGATGGGCTTCGGGCACCGGGTCTACAAGAACTACGATCCTCGGGCCACGATCGCCAAGCGGCTGGCCGACGACGTGATCAGCCGGGTCGGCGGCGACGACGAGTTGCTCGACCTGGCCAAGCAGCTCGAGGAGCGCGCGCTGTCGGACGACTACTTCATCGAGCGCAAGCTCTACCCGAACGTGGACTTCTACACCGGGCTCATCTACCGCGCCCTCGGCTTCCCGACGCGGATGGCGACGGTGCTGTTCGCGATCGGTCGGCTGCCCGGCTGGATCGCGCACTGGCGGGAGATGATGTCCGACCCGACCACGAAGATCGGCCGCCCGCGGCAGGTCTACACCGGCCCGCTCGTTCGCGAGCTCGACTCCTGATAACGCGGTGCTCGGTATTCTGGCCCGATGCCGGAGAGTCTCACCAAGCGCCGCGTCGACGAAGTCACTCTGCACGCGCTCATCCGCGCGGCCTTCGGAGCGGATGCCCGGATCGCGGGCTACCGCGAACTAGGTGACGGGTACTTCAACGCGGCCTTCCGCATCCAGTTGGACGACGGTCGCGATGTCGTCCTCAAGGCCTCCCCGCCGCCGGACGCCGCGCTGCTCAGGTACGAGCAGGACATCATGCGCGCTGAAGCAGAGTTCTTCCGGATGGCCATCGAAGCCGGCGTGCCGCAGCCGCGACTTCTGCACGCCGACTTCGACCGCAAGGTGATCGACGGAGATTTCCTTGTGCTGTCAGCAGTGGACGGCGTCACGTGGAGCTCGATGCGCGCCGACCTAGGCGCGGACGAAGCCGCGGCACTGAGCCGCGAGCTCGGCTCCTGCATGGCGCGGCTCCACACGGTACGCAATCCGTCCGGTCTCTTCGGCTATCCGGCAGTGCCGGAGCTGTCGGCCCCGACGTGGCCAGAAGCGTTCGCGGCGATGCTCGGTGCGCTACTCGACGATGCGGAGCGCTACGGCGTGGCCCTCCCGGTGCCGGCTGAGGACTTGCGCGAGGTCGTCGACGCACAAGCAGGCACGCTCGCGGAAGTGACAGAGCCCGTCCTCGTCCACTTCGACCTCTGGCCCGGCAACATCTTGATCACGGACTCGGGCCGTATCGCGGCCCTGATCGACGGCGAGCGGATGATCTGGGGTGATCCGCTGATGGAGTTCATCGGCGCCGCCGCGTTCGGCCGCGCCGATCAGGATGGGGATATCCAGGCCGGATACCTGGCGGCCGGTGGGCGCGATATGTCCGCCGCAGACGACGGCGCCGGTCGCCGGATGACCCTGTACCGGCTCTATCTCCAGCTGCTGATGCTGATCGAGATGACGCCGCGCGGCTACACCGACCCGGGCTACGTGGACCACGTGAACACCGAAGCCCCGAAACGGATCGCGGCCGCCGTGGCTGAGCTCTCTCACCGCTGATCTTTTCTGCTATTGCCAACAGCCGAACTATCCATAAGATCTGCGTGTGACCATCGATGATGCCGTGGCCGCCGCTCCCGAGACGAGTTACCCCTCGTCGGTGCGGCGTACCGCGTTGATGCTGCTCGGCTCCATCGCGTTCGTCGTGGCGGGAGCCTGGATGCTGGTTCTGCACAGCTCCCTCAAAATGGACGTGGGCGGAGCAATCGGAGTCCCGTTCTTCGGGCTGGCCGCGATAGTGCTGGCCAATCGCCTGGTCCGGCGCGCGCCCGAGCTAGTGATCAACGGCGTGGGCATCGTCCACTTCAGGTACGGCTCGATACCTTGGTCAGAGGTTGACCACGTGACGGTCCGACACGTCAATACACGCGCTTCCACCCAGCGCTTCATCGAACTCGTACTGCGCGATCCGGCAGGCTACCTGGCGCAAGCACCGCGCTCGGCGCGGATGCAAGCTGCGGCCAACCGTCCGTTCGGCTACGGTCCTGTCCAGATTTCCACAACCACGCTGCCGGTCCCGCTCGAGGAAGTCCTCGCGACCATGCATCGCCACAACCCCCAGCTCCAGTTCCGCGCCTGATCTGCGACCTCGCCGCGTCCACGCCGTGCTCGACGAGTTCGGCACGGCACTGCCGGGCGAGCTCGGTGACGTCGCGAATCTCCGTGGTCCACTCGTCGCAGTACCTGGACACGGCCGCACCGCTGAGGCCGATCTGAACGGACCGGTGGTCGAGTGGGCGGAAGTGCAGGTCCCGCTCCGGATCGCCAGCACGTGCTCCTGCCCGGGCTTCGTTGCCCAGCCGCAGCGTGCGTCCACTAAGTCCTAGCCCTCCAGCCGGGCCTTGAATTCGTTGTAAGCAGCGGAGCCGAAGAGCACGAATCTGGCCTCGCGGACCGACGTGCAGTCGGTGGCGCGGACGGTGTCGAGCGCGATCCTGGCAGCGTCGCGCAGCGGCCAGCCGAAGATGCCAGTGGAGATCGCCGGGAATGCGACGGTGCTCGCACCGAGTTCGTCCGCCACCCTCAGCGCGTTGCGGTGACAGTCGGCGAGCAGTTCGGAGCGGTCCTCCAGCGTCGTGTAGACCGGCCCGACGGTGTGGATCACCCATCGGGCGGGCAGGTCCCCGGCCGTGGTGGCGACCGCCTGCCCGGTGGCCAGGCCGCGACCGTAGTGCGAGGCTCGCAGCTTTCTGCATTCGTCCAGAATCCGCGGCCCGCCGGCACGATGGATCGCGCCGTCGACGCCTCCGCCGCCGAGCAGTGAGGAGTTGGCCGCGTTGACGATCGCGTCGACAGCGACCTTGGTGATGTCACCTTCAACCAAGCTGATCTCTGGAATCGCCATGCGTCCCAGCCTAATGTTCGTGGCATTATCGGTGCTCGTGAAAGCAGTAGTGCAGCGGGCGACTGAAGCGAGTGTCGAGGTAGCCGGCGAGACCGTAGGGCGGATCGACTCGCCGGGACTGTGCGTCCTGGTCGGAGTCACGCACAGCGACACGGCCGAGACGGTGAAGCGCATGGCCGAGAAGCTGTGGACGCTGCGCATCCTCGCCGACGAACGCTCGTGTGCCGACCTCGACGCGCCACTCCTCCTCGTCTCCCAGTTCACGCTCTACGGCGACGCGCGCAAGGGACGGCGCCCGTCCTGGACCGCAGCCGCTCCCGGACCCGTGGCCGAGCCGATCTTCGACGCGCTCGTCGCTGCCCTGCGCGGTCTCGGCGCCACGGTGGCGACCGGCGTCTTCGGCGCGCAGATGAAGGTGAGCCTCGTCAACGACGGTCCGTTCACCGTAATTCTGGAGATCTAACTAGGCTCGCGGAATGACGACGCCGAGTCAGCTTCGCATCCTGGTCGACGACTTCCCGACGAGCTTCCGCTTCTACCGCGATGTGCTGGGCCTTGTGCCGCAGGCCGAGGAGCAGGAGCCCGGACCCTACGCCTGCTTCAAGTTCCCAGACAGCTCCACCGACGTAGCGCTGCTCTCCCGCTCGATGATGGTCGCGAGCCTGGGTGACGGCGAACTCGATCGCTCCGGCTCCGCCGACCACTTCGTGCTCGTCTTCCGGGTGGACGACGTGGACGCCGCGTACGCCAAGGCCGTGGCGGACGGCGCGAACGGGGTCTCCGGCCCGACCGATCAGCCCGGGTGGGGAATGCGGGTGGCGCATCTGCGGGCGCCCGAGGGCACCTTGATCGAGTTCTGCTCGTACTGAAGCTCGTAGGACGGCCCAGACCCACCCCCGGGGTGAATGGCCACGATTCGCGCCGAGTACCGTGCTGTGGGTGCTCGACTCCGCCGTGCGGGCACGGAGCAGGAGGAATGGATCGTGGTGCTGGCCGAAGCGGCCGGACGGTGTCTTAGCCAAGGGTGCGGTCCGGCTTCCCCACTGACCTGGAACGACGTCTTCACCGCCTGGAAGTTCGACCCGGCGATGCTCGCGGTGCTACTGCTCGGCGTCGTCGGATACGTCCTGGGCGTGCGCAGGTACCAGCGCGAGGTCGGGCACTGGCCGCTGGCTCGGCGGATCTGCTTCGCGACGGCCGCGGTGCTCTTCACGCTGGCGACGATGTCCTTCATCGGCTCCTACGAGAAGGTGCTGTTCTGGGACCGCGCACTTCAGAACGCTCTGCTGCTGATGACCACGCCGCTGTTCCTGGCCTGCGGCGCTCCGCTGACGCTCGCCACCACCGGTGACAGCAGGAGCGCCACGCTGGTTCGGAACGTCATCGCGTCGAAACCGCTGCGGATACTCACTTTCCCGGCGGTCGTCTCGGTCATCCTGCTGGTCACACCGTACGCGCTGTACTTCACCGGCTGGTACCAGACTTCGCTGACGAACAGCTTCGTCGACGAGACCTTGCACCTTGAGCTGCCCGCCGTCGGCTTCCTGTACTTCTGGAGCCGGATCCAACTGGACCCGGTGCCCAAGAAGTTCTCGCACATGATCTCGGTGTGGATCAGCTTCGTCGAGGGGATCGGCGACGCCGGCGTGGCAATGGTCCTGTGGCTGGGCGGCGGACTTGTGGCGGGCGGCTACTACGCCTCGCTCAGCTCGCTCCCGCACGCCGTGCTGTACGCGCCGCTGAGGCTGGGCGCGACTTCCGGGCTGGCTTGGAACCAGGCGTTCGGCGGCGCGGTGTTCTGGATCGTCGGCGACATCACCAGCATTCCGCTGCTCGCCGCGCTCTGGCGGGCACTGCGCAAGGACGAGACCGTCGCCGGCGATCTGGCTCAGGAGGATCTCGAGGTCGTCGAGGTCGAATACGCGCCGGGTGACGGCTCGGCCCAGGAACGCTTCCGGCCGTGGTGGGAGACCGACCCGGAGCTCGCCGGACGCTTCGGCGGATCCACGGACTCCGGCGAGTCACCCGCCTGAGCACGCAAGGATCTGAGCGCCTGAGCGCCTAGATCTGCTGAGCACTCGGCCACGTTGAGGGCGGTCCCGGAGGACCGCCCGTTCCGTGTTACGAATTCGACGGCTGGCCCGGCGATGCGGCGCCCACACCACCGGTTGAGCCCGAACTGGCCGAGGCCCCGCTGCTGGCGCCCGCGCTGCTGCTCGGCGTCGTCGGCGCCGTCGTCGTCACTGGCGCGGTGGAACTGGCCGGCGGCTGCGTCACCGGTGCCGGCGAGGTGGCCGGCGCCGAGGACGCGGGAGGCTGCGCCGTGGCCGTCGCCGGCGGCTTGGGCAGCGGGTACGCACCCTTCGCGTAGACGTCCGTGACGTACACCGTCGCACCGCAGGAAGCGTTGAGGTCCACCGGTTCCGTCGGCGTCACCTGGGCGACCAGGTAGCTGAGCGAGTACGCGCTCGCCGGGGACTGGCCCGCCGCTGAGCCTACGGACGCGCCGGTCGACGGCGAAGCTCCGGTAGTTGCGCCGCCCAGAGTGCCAGTGCTGGAGCCGACACACGCGTCGGGCGCCCAGGCGAACTGGAAGTCATAGCCCTGACCCGCCTGCAACTTGAGCACGGCACCCCAGGTCGTCACGTTCGGCAGCTGCGAACCGTCGCTGACCATGTGCTGCAGGATCACCACCGAGCTCGCCGCGGTGCCGGCCGCGTTCTCCACCTTGAGCACCGGCGGTCCGGCCACCGCGCAGGTCATCGTGGCCACCGCCTCCATGTGCCCGTAGGAGACGCCGCCGATTACCGAATCCACCATCGCGACCGTGGTCAGATCGGTGGCAGTGCACTCCGGCACCCCGGTCGCGGCCAGCGCTGCGGGAGTGCCGGCCACCGTGCCCACCGGGCCGATCGCCGGCCCCCTCTTGCCGGTGGCGTCGGCCGGCGGGCGCACCGTGCGCACTTGGCCGACGCCCGTCGTGCCCGGTGTTTGCGGGCTCGAGCCGCCGTCCGAGTTAGAGCCGCCGAGGCCCACCACGCCGGTCAGCACAGGAACGATGTCGAAGCTGCTGCCCGTCGCCACGCCCACCGCCATCGCGAGCAGCAGCACGCCGGCGCTGCTCGCCATCAAGGTACGTCTGCGCTGCCTCGCCTTGGCCCGCCTGCGGATCCGGGCCAAGCCCGCCCGAGGCGGACCGCTCGCACCGATCGCTGAGACCGATTCGTGCAGGGCGGCCGCGAACTCTGCCGCGTCGAAGGGCTCCGCCTCGCCGGCCCGGCGTCGGCCGGCGCCGCCCGGATGGCCTTGCGGCGCCTGCCTGGGCACCGTGGTGGGCCGCAGGTCGCCGTATTCGCCGCCGCCGATGCCGCCGCCTACCGTCCCGGCGTCTCCAGCCCCTGTCCCTACTTCGCCGAGTGCTTTGTCGAGTCGATCGCCGTGTCCGTCCCGGGACCCCCCGGAGCGCCGCGACGACCCCTCACGGGACGCGCGCTCCTCGCTCATCGCTGCTCCTCCAGCCGGTTCCGCAGAGCCTCGATACCCCGCGAACCGTACGCCTTCACCGACCCGATGGACAGCCCCAGCGCGCTGGCCACCTGAGCCTCAGTCATATCGGAGTAGTACCGCAACACCAGTACTTCACGCTGCCTGCGCTGTAGCCCGCGCAGGGCTTGGATCAGCGCGTCCTTCTCCAGCAGCGCGTACGCCCCCTCCTCCGCGCTCGCCGCGTCCGGCATGGGCTTCGGCAGCAGCTTGAGCCCGAGCAGGCGGCGGCGCAGGGCGGAGCGGGAGAGGTTGACCACCGTCTGGCGCAGATAGGCCAGCAGCTTGTCGGACTCGCGCACCCTGGCCCTGGCCGCGTGCACGCGGATGAAGGCCTCCTGCACCACGTCCTCGCACGAGCCCACGTCGTCGAGCAGCAGCGCGGCGAGGCGGATCAGCGAGGTGTAGTGGCGTTGGTAGGTCTCGGTCAGCAGGTCGGTGGTCACGTCGACGTCAGTCGCCACCACACCTCCCGCCGGAGCCGGGCGCGACCGGTTGGCGAAGGGCGGTGTCAGGTACAGCCCCTCGGGCACGGACAGAGTCACGACAGTTAGACATATGGAACCCACCGACCGTTGTACCCCATTCGAGTGTTCTTGGGGATGGTCTGTCGGGGGCACTCACGAGTGCCAAGAATGTCATTCACGCCCGCCCGCGCGGGCGGATTCCACGAAAAAACCCCCGCAGGAGTGAACCTGAGGGGGTTTTCGCAGTGTTCTCAATTCGCCGGCCGGGGCGCCGGGACCGGCGCCGCTCAGGCCGCCGCGAACTCCGCGGCGAGCAGTTCGGCGATCTGGGCCGTGTTGAGCGCGGCGCCCTTGCGCAGGTTGTCGCCGCAGACGAACAGTTCGAGCTCGTTCGGCTCGTCCAGCGACTGGCGGATCCGGCCCACCCAGGTCGGGTCGGTGCCGACGACGTCGTTGGGCGTCGGGAACTCGCCCTGCGCCGGGTCGTCGCAGAGCACTATGCCCGGCGCGTCCCGCAGCACGGCGTGCGCCTGCTCGACGGTGATCTCGCGCTCGAAGGTCGCATGCACCACCAGCGAGTGGGTGGTGACCACCGGGACGCGCACGCAGGTCGCGGAGACCTTGAGGTCCGGCAGGCCGAGGATCTTGCGCGACTCGTTGCGCACCTTCAGCTCCTCGGAGGACCAGCCGCCCTCCTTGAGCGAACCGGCCCAGGGCACCACGTTCAGCGCCAGCGGGGCCGGGAAGGGGCCGAGGTCGCCGACCGCGCGGCGCAGGTCGCCCGGCGCGGTGCCGAGCCCGGGCACCTGGGCCACCTTGGCCAACTGCTCGCGCAGGGTGTCGATGCCGGACTGCCCGGCGCCGGAGGCGGCCTGGTACGAGGCGACGACCAGCTTGGTCAGCCCGTACTCGGCGTGCAGGGCGCCCATCGCGACGATCATCGAGAGCGTGGTGCAGTTCGGGTTCGAGATGATCCCGCGCGGACGCTGGCGGGCCGCGCCCGGGTTGACCTCGGGCACCACCAGCGGCACGTCCGAGTCCATCCGGAAGGCGCCGGAGTTGTCCACCACGACCGCGCCGCGAGCCGCGGCGACCGGGCCCCACTGCGCGGAGACCTCGTCCGGCACGTCGAACATCGCGACGTCGACGCCGTCGAAGGCCTCCTCGCTGAGCGCCACCACGGGCACCTGCTCGCCGCGCACGGTCAGCAGCCGGCCGGCCGAACGCGGCGAGGCGATCAGCCGGATCTCGCCCCAGACGTTCTGCCGGGTGGAGAGGATGTCGAGCATCACCGTGCCGACGGCGCCGGTCGCGCCGACCACGGCCAGCGTGGGCAGCTTCTTCGAGTACTCGCTCATCCGGGTCACCGCCCGGTTCCGGCGTAGACCACAGCCTCGGCCTCTGCGTCGAGGTCGAAAGCGGTGTGGATGGCCTGGACCGCGGGCTTGACGCTGTCCGCGCGGCAGACCACGGAGATGCGGATCTCGCTGGTGGAGATCATCTCCGCGTTCACCCCGACCTTGGCCAGCGCCTCGAAGAAGACGGCGGTGACCCCCGGGTGCGACTTCATGCCGGCGCCGATCAGCGAGACCTTGGCGATCTGGTCGTCGTAGGCCAGCGAGTCGAAGCCGATCCGCGTCTTGAGCTTGTTCAGCAGGCCCATCGCCTTGACGCCGTCGGACTTCGGCAGGGTGAAGGAGATGTCGGTCAGGCCGGTGGACGCGGCGGAGACGTTCTGCACCACCATGTCGATGTTGATCTCGGCGTCGGCCACGGCGCGGAAGATGCGCGCGGCCTCGCCCGGCTTGTCCGGGACGCCGATCACGGTGACCTTCGCCTCGCTGGTGTCGTGTGCGACCCCTGCGATGATCGCCTGCTCCATCTCGGCTCCTTCGGGGGTGTGGCGGATCCAGGTGCCCTCCAGCGTGGAGAAGGAGGAGCGTACGTGAATGGGGACATCGAAACGCCGCGCGTACTCCACGCAGCGCAGGTGCAGGATCTTCGCGCCGGAGGCGGCGAGCTCCAGCATCTCCTCGTACTGCACGGCGGGCAGCTTGCGGGCGGCCGGCACCATGCGCGGGTCGGCGCTGTAGACGCCGTCCACATCGGTGTAGATCTCGCAGACCTCGGCACCCATCGCCGCCGCCAGCGCCACGGCGGTGGTGTCCGAGCCACCGCGGCCGAGCGTGGTGATGTCCTTGGTGTCGTGCGAGACGCCCTGGAAGCCGGCGACGATCGCGACCGCGCCCTCCTCCACCGCCTTGTGGATGCGACCGGGGGTGACGCGGATGATCCGCGCCTTGTTGTGCACCCGATCGGTGATGACCCCGGCTTGGGAACCGGTGAAGGAACGCGCCTCGACTCCGAGTGAACCGATCGCCATCGCGAGCAACGCCATCGAGATGCGCTCGCCGGAAGTCAGCAGCATGTCCAGTTCCCGGCCCTCGGGCAACGGGGAGACCTGCTGGGCGAGGTCGATCAGCTCGTCGGTGGTGTCGCCCATGGCGGACACGACGACCACGACCTCGTTACCGGCGCGCTTGGCCGCGACGATGCGCTTGGCCACTCGCTTGATGCTCTCGGCATCGGCCACCGAGGAGCCACCGTACTTCTGTACGACTAGGCTCACAGTGAGCTCCAGTTTCTCTTCTCGCGCCCGCGGGCCTACTGACCCGCCTGCGCCGCCGTCGGCCGCGCACGTCTACTGGCGTGCGACGACGAACCGAAGGCCCGCCCATGGTAGCCCGGGGCGGTGCACAGTGTCCCGTTCGTTCCGTCTGGTGACACGGGAGGGTGTAGGGGCGGGCGAGGACCCGCGGCTCAGGACTGCTGCAGCCGCGATCCGGCCACGATGGAGTGCAGGGCGCGCAGCGATGCGGAGGCGGCCGGCCCCCAGCCGGAGAGGTAGGAGAACTGCCACCACCACAACGCCTCGGTCTCCCGGCCGGCCCTGAAGTGGGTCAGGCCGTGCGCCAGCTCGGCGACGATCGCGGCGAGGTCGTCGGAGATCCGCCTGGTCTCCACCTCGGTGGGCACGGCCAGCGGGTCGAACACCTCGCGGTAGCTGTCGCAGGGGTCGAGCAGCAGGGCGAGCTTGTCGCGCAGGTCGTCGAGGTCCGGGTCGGGGCCCGGGTCCTCCTCGAAGCGCTCCTCCGGGATGACGTCCGCGATCGCGCCGAGCCGGCCGCCGGCCAACAGCAGCTGGGAGACCTCGAGCAGCAGCATCGAGACCGCCGACGCGGCCGCGTCGCCGCGGGCCACCGCCCGCACCGCGACCAGAAAGGACTCCACTTGATCAGCGATGGCGGAGGTGAACTCGGCCAGGTCGTCGTCCAGCACTGCGATATCAGCCATCGATCTTCCTTCTTCCGGCGAACGCGCGGCCCAGGGTCACTTCATCTGCGTATTCGAGGTCCCCGCCCACCGGCAGGCCGGAGGCGAGCCTGGTCACCCCCAGCGAGCCGTCCGCGGTGAGCGGCTTGACCAGGCGAGCCAGGAAGCTGGCGGTGGCCTCGCCCTCCATATTGGGGTCGGTGGCCAGGATCAGCTCGGTCACCACGCCGTCGGCGAGCCGGGCCATCAGTTCGCGTACCCGCAATTCCTCCGGTCCGATCCCCTCGATCGGGGAAAGGGCGCCGCCGAGGATGTGGTACCGGCCGCGGAACTCGCGGGTCTTCTCGATGGCCACCACGTCCTTGGGCTCCTCGACCACGCAGAGCACCGACTCGTCCCGGCGCGGGTCGAGGCAGATCCGGCAGCGCTCGGCCGCGGCCACGTTCCCGCACACCTCGCAGAACCTGACCGTCTCCTTGACCCGCAGCAGCACCTCGGCGAGCCGCTTGACGTCTACCGGGTCGGACTGCAGCAGGTGGAAGGCGATGCGCTGGGCACTCTTCGGGCCGATGTTCGGTAGTCGCCCGAGCTCGTCGATCAGGTCCTGGACCACGCCCTCGTACACGGTGCTCTCGTCTCCGCTGCTTTAGTGAGAAGGGTGCCGGCGGACTATTGGAAGCCGAGCGGGAAGGTGGCGCCGCCGGGGCCGCCGGCCAGGCCGCCGAGGCCGCCGCCCTGGCCGAGCGCGGCGAGCGGGCCGAGCTTCTCCTGCTGCAGGGCCTCGGCCTGGCTGTTCGCGTCCCGGATGGCCGCGATGACGAGATCCGCGAGGGTCTCGGTGTCCTGCGGGTCGGCCGCCTCCGGGGAGATGCGCAGGCCGGTCAGCTCGCCGAGCCCGGTGACGCTGGCCTCGACCAGGCCGCCGCCGGCCGTGCCGGTCACGATGACCTCGCCGAGCGCCTGCTGCGCGGCTTCCATCTGCTGCTGCATCTGCTGGGCCTGCTGGATCAGCGACCCCATGTCGAATCCTTCTGGAAACACGTGCTTGGCTCCCTCGTTCCTTGCTGGCGGTGCCCCTGGCGGCGGGCGGTACCCGCGACTTCGAGCCTACGGCGCCGGGGCCTTGCGTGGCGGGCGGGCGGCGGTTTCAGGTCAAGCCCGATCGAATCGGGTCAATCCGGAGTCTGGCCCTCGTCCAGGATGGTCGCCCCGAGCTCCTTGATCAACAGTTCGCGGGCGGAAGGTCCGGGATCGGCGGGGACGGCCTCGTCGTGCAGGGCGGCGAGGTGCGGGTCGAAGGCCTCCTCACCCTCGTCGCCGGCGGCGAAGTCGGGGGCAGAGGCGACGGAGGTGGACGTCGCGTACCCCGACGGCACAAACGGCGGCGGCGCGGAGGGGGCTTGAGCGGACGGCGTCGTCACGAAGGGCGGCGGCGCCATGTGTGCCGGCTCCGCCACGTACCCGGCGGGCGCGCCGAGTGCGACCGCTGCGCCGACGCTCGGGGCGGAAGCGGCGGCCGCGGCGTAGGCGGGGACTGGAGCAGAGGCGGCGGCATTCGGCATCGGCCTGAACCCGCCGGACGTTGTCGGCTGTGCGGAAGCCGTTGGCTGCGCCGAGGAAATGCCGTCCGTCGAAGCCGAGGCCACGGAACTCATGGCATTACTCACGGCACTCACGGCGTTCTGCGGCATCGAGGTCGGCGGAGGCTGCTGCGGTGCTGACGGGTTGGCAGCGGGTGCCGGGGCGGGAGCCGAGCCGGGAGCCGCGGTGCCCGGCCACGATCCCACGCCGACGCCAGAACCACCGGACCGATCGCCGCCGCCACCCGACCCGGACGGATACGAGGGCTGATTAGGTCCCGACGCACCGCCGTGCCCCGCGGAGGGGTCGACGATGACCTCGATCCGCCAGTCTCCGCCGAAGGTCTGGCCAAGCACCTGGCGCAGCAGGTCCTCGTGCTTGGAGCCGGGGAAGTTCTCACGCAACGTGGGAATGTTGAAACCCAGCTGGACCGTGCGCCCCTCGACGCCGACCACGTGCGCGTTGTCGGCGGAG